>ERZ1090866.260-NODE-260-length-20411-cov-7.248084_pt1 | contig 20411 bp, 20 predicted proteins | sample MGYA00478477_ERZ1090866 | MGnify/ENA primary metagenome ERZ1090866 (study PRJEB33644, sample SAMEA5815737) | chicken gut metagenome | biome: Chicken; feature: Gastrointestinal Tract; material: Caecum | place: Ireland | collected 2019-01-01 | study: A study of the... | reverse complement strand
GAGAAGGATTTACATATGGCTTACTACAAAAAATTCGACAAAAGAAGGATTTATAAAGACCCCTCATACGCCTCATGCCCCGCAAATATGTATTATCGTGAATCAGAAAAAGAAAAAAAAGTAAGAGAGGAAGAGGAGAGAAAAAAACAAGAACGTCGGGATGAGAAGCAGCGTGAAAGAGATGCCAAGGCAAAAAAGAAGCAGGAAGAGCATGAAGCTTTAATGAGAGAATTGAATGCTATAACCAAGGAAAAATACGAAGAAGTTGACACGTCCAAACCTCGGGAAGAAGTCAATAGGGAACTTCATGAAAATCTCAAAAAAGCGACCAAAATGTTTGTGGTTAATAGCTTTGTGGCACTTGTATCATTGGGCGCAGCGGCTCTCCTGCTTTATTTCCACCCGCTATCGTTGCTTTGGATGATTTTCTTGACTATATTACTTCTTTTAATTTCCCGCTTTTCTTTTGATAATGCCGTTCTCTATTTTGAAATCATGGGGGACATCCGTAAAAATCCCTGTTTTGAGAATGGATAACGTTGATGTTACCTTTGAAAAGAAAAATAAAATAGTAGAGAAGGTTTTATATGTCTTACAACGATGACTATGGTAAAGACGATATTTACTACGACCCTGCATACGCCTCAATCCCTGGAAACATTTATTACCATGAAACAGAAAAAGAAAAAAAGGCGAGAGAGGAAAAGGAAAAAAGGGTAAGAGAAGAAAGAGAAAGAAAACAGCGTGAAAGGGATGCCAAGGCAAAAAAGAAGCAGGAAGAGCATGAAGCCTTGATAAGGGAAGTGCATGCTGTAATCAAGGAAAAATACGAAGAGGTTGACACATCCAAACCTCGGGAAGAAGTCAGCAGGGAGCTTCACGAAAATCTCAAAAAAGCGACCAAAATGTTTGTGGTTAATAGCTTTGTGGCACTTGTATCATTGGGCGCAGCGGCTCTCCTGCTTTATTTCCACCCGCTATCGTTGCTTTGGATGATTTTCTTGACTATATTACTTCTTTTAATTTCCCGCTTTTCTTTTGATAATGCCGTTCTCTATTTTGAAATCATGGGGGACATCCGCAAAAATCCGTATTTCGAAATCGAATAAAGGTACGTGAAGCCATGGGCTTCTATAAAGAGAATATAGATTATGCAAAGAAAAGGTGACCTTATAAGGTCACCTTTTCTTTTTTAGAGAGGAGGGTATCTGCTCAACATGGCAAACTCACAACCTGGTGAAGACGCAAAGGCTGCTGGCAAAACTGCTGCAAAAGTCGCAAAGAAACTCGCCTCCAAAAAAGTTGCAGGAAAGGCCGCCAAAGCAGTTGCTGGAAAAGCAGTAACTGGGAAAATCAAGTTATATATTGCCGCTGGTGCCATGGCATTCATTTCATTCTGGATTCAAGTTGCTTTACTTGTAATTATCCCGGCATCAGTAATTGGCTCTATATCCGACTTGGTTACAGGGGCTGCCGAAGACTTTCAAGGATGGCTAAACGAAGTTCAAACGAGTTTTTCAGAAACAGCAATTAACGCATTTCAAGCTATCGACGATTTCTTTGATGACATCTATGCTTTTTTCACCGGAGACACTACAGAGGATGACATCGAAGCACAGATAAACGAAGTTATCAAATACGGTGGCAGAAATACAGCTGGTGAAGAAACTGACTACGGAAATTCCATCAATGGAGAAACTGCTATTGTCTATAAGTATTTTCTCGACGAATACGTTGACATTAAAAGGCAGGCTGAAGCTGGAAACACACCAGCTGTTGACGCTATGGGAGAGGAATTCATTACAAACCATAGTTCAGAGCTTACGGCAGAAGATTCGTCAACAACCATTGATAATGAAGACGGAACTACCACTGAAATCATTCACACATATGATACTTCCACAATAAGTGTCGTTGGCGTATATGAAGGCGACGATATGGGTGACTTTTTCAAGCCGGTATTTTATCTTCTGGCGGCGGATAGTCTTACCCAATACGACAATGCTGAGGGTGATTTTGCAATGAACTCTCTTGTCATTTTGGCTAATGAAATGGCAAAAAGTACATTTCAAATTATTCCAACTGCACCCACACAGTTTGTCGAAAATGTGTCTTCGGTCACTTCAACAACCAATAACAAAACAACCGTCACGTACACACATACTTATCAAGTTAATGTACCTTACCGTATCGGGACAACGACAGAATCAATCAACAATATTATCACAGAATCTGGAAATGACCCGGTTGATGATGCCGAACCAATAAAAGCTACCGTTCAAGAGATGTGCAATTACTACGGAGCAGAATTGTACGCTGACGAAAGTGAAGATGGATGGGGAATCGTTTCTTTCACAGGGGCACCAGAATCAAGTGCAGCTGGAGAGCTGACATCACCGCTTGGTGATGAACAGGCCGCTGCCGCGTTGGAGGGAATAGACCTAACCGGATGTTCCTCCGGAGCAATGGCTGTAATGAATATCATCCGCAATATTGATGCCTATAAAGTGACTGGTGGCAATAAACCTGTTATGGGACAGGTTCGCTTTCAAAATCAGTATTGCCAACGCGCCATTGCTGATATCTTTATGTGTGCAGGCTTTACTCGTCCTTCGTTCGATACAGCTCTTGCGACACTTAATGGACCTGGAGCGGTCAGAACAACCGCTTCACCTCCTTACAGTGGCTATGCAATCGTCGGTACAAGTCCTACATCATCCGCAGGCCATATTGCCATCTATTTCAAGGGAACAGATGGCGTAGAATATATTTTCGAATCCGTAGGAGGGCATCCGCAGGTAGACTCGTTTGCACACTGGAAAACAATTTATGGTTACTGTGGATACACTGACTTTGGTTACTTCTAAAAAGGAGACTCAAACATGAGAAGACGTACTTTCATCGTTATTTTTACGGCGCTTCTTCTTGTTGTTGCGTTTTTCATCTCCATTCTTATGATGAATGGAATTGATTTTCTCCAAACCAAGTATGATAACAACGTCAATTTTGATGGGCAAACGATGCCCGATATCGAAACTGGATTCACGCATGACAATGAAGGAGACAACAACGTGGTTTATATCCCGCAAAATGGCAAGGCTGTCGAATATCAACCCGGCAATTTCGTAGAGATTGACACCGGAGAAAAGACCAATGTCGGTCACGTCGGATATTCGCGAACTCGTATTCTTCCTGAAGGAGCCACGGCGGAAACCACCTCATATGAAGATTGTATGCTCGTAAAGGATTTCTACAAGGAATTCAATGAGAGTATGCCTATCGTTGAAGCACAAGACCCAGCAGGGAAATGGCAAACTCTGTATACAGGGCACACAATCTACTCCAGAATGAATATAAGTTCGGCCGAAACTGCAAATCACGACAATACAGGCAACTGGAGATATATCAAAAACGGCTATGACCTGTTGGAGCTGAACGCTTTTGATACTATCCCCAAAGACGAAGGGTATCTGCTCAGAAAAGCAGATAGTGACGAGCGTATTCGTCTTTTTGACACGCAGGAAGAACTCGATGCCGCAAACAATGCTTGGGAGAAGGGACAGGCAATCCTGAATAAAACAGCTGAGGAGATTCAGGGAGGTATTATTCTTGATGGTTGCTATTTGGATGGAATCGTCTGGGAAACGGCTTCTTTGTATTCCGATGAATCCATTTATGTCCCTCTGAGAGATATTACGATGGCTTTTTCCAGCGGCACTTATGTGACCACATCAGGGGTACTCCATATTCCAACCTATGAAGGTTGTGGAAATGCATCAATCGAAATTCCCTCAAAAAAATCTGCTGGATTCGATAGTGAAGTCCAGGCATTTAACATCAACAAAGAGGCTGGGACATGGCATTACAACGCATGGGGTGACGGAGGTCTTTGGGAAGATGATTTCAAGCTCACTCTCGACAGTTTCTTTATGCCGGCCGAGTGGGCAAGCAGACTTACCGGATGGACGTTCTACTTCGATGGCGTCATGCTGAACATCGTTACCGAACCCTGTAATGTCAACAACAATTTCATTCTCCGGCAGTAACCATTGAAACCATTTTTGGAGACAATCAATATGTTGAGTATGAGCAGGCAAACCCGTGGTCCATAAATAAAATCAAATAACGACTACACACCGCTATGTTTATCATAGCGGTTTTTTTGTTGGGAGGTGCAATATGAACTCTAACTCAGACGAGCGCAAAAATTTCCTCAAAGAATTCTGGGGAATGAAGTACGGAAAAGCTGTTCTCGGCGCGTTCGCTGTACTCATCTACTTGGTAGTTGCCTATACCATTGGATATTTTTCATATATTTCGTCCGATTTTTCTTCTTTTTCACAGAAGAAACCTTCTATGTTCCAGGTTCTGAAATGCGGAATCGTTGATTCTGGTACCATTTCTCTCATTGTTTTTCTGGTCGTGGTTGGCGTCATCGTCGTTTTCTCTTTTATTGGCGGCACGGGCAACCGTATTGCTTTTGAGGATGAACGCCACGTGCAATACGATACGCGAGGTATGTATGGTACTGCTCGGCCCATGCGCAAAAAGGAAGCAAAGAAAATCTTTGAGGTCGGTGCCATTGAAGAGGTGAAGGGGCCAATTCTTGGGCAGTTCACGACCAAAGGACAAGAGGTTATTTGTTTGTCACCCAAGACGGACCGAAACAGAAACATTCTGATTCTCGGTTCTCCTGGCACAGGTAAGTCTTTCTGCTATGTTCGCGGCGCCGTATTCCAATCTGTACGAAGAGGGGAAAGCATGCTGGTTACTGACCCCAAAGGGGAAATCTACGCGGATATGGCCGGATTTCTTCGTGAGCAAGGCTACGAGGTACGAGTATTCGACCTTGTTGACATGGAAGCATCGGATGCATGGGACTGCATGCAGGAAATTTTCAACCCTGTCACCGGTGACCTTGACCAGCTTCGGTTAAACGAGTTTTCTCAGACCATCTTCACGAACACGTCCCAGGGCAAAGATGACCCATTCTGGGGCGTTGGTGAAAAAAACCTTTTCAATGCAACCATCGCATACACCGCGTTCATGTATGAAAAGGATATGAAGCGGGTTTATCTGCGTTCAGCGAAAATGATTCTTTCTGCTGATGACCCAGAAGGAAAAATCATCAGTCCAGAGAACCAGGCCGAACTTCTCGAATTCCTTAACGTTGATTCCTCTACCACAATGAATGACCGCAAAAAGATTATGCGGACTATCATCCAGACATATCACGGTGAAGACAAAGTGGAAGAGGAAATGCGCAAAATCGAATCTGGCGAATGGACCCATGAAAACGGCATACACCGCTGTGATATTGCATCGGTGTATTTCTTGCTGGTTGGCAAGACGCTGGATGACATTGAATCCATGTTCGAGAATGAGAAGATTCCTCTGCATCATGTCGCTTCCATTGCCTGGTCCATCTTCAAAAACGGCTCAGACAACGTTAAGCCCGGTTTTGTGACTGGTCTTACTCAACGTCTTTACCTGTTCCAAATGCGTGACCTGCGCCGAATCACTTCCAAGCAGGACACTGACACGATTGAACTGGAACGCATGGGCGCCAGAAAGTGTGCTTACTTCTGCGTCATTTCCGATAAATCCGATGCTATGCGTCCCATCTCTTCCTTGTTCTTCAACTTCTTCTTCCGTGACGTTGCAGATGCTGCTGACCGGTATGGCCCAGAAAATCGAATCCCTGTCAACGTAATCTGTGACGAGTTTGCAAACCTTGGTGCGATTCCGAGTTTCCAAGTCGTCATCAGCACGGTTCGTTCCCGCAAAATCAATATTTCCATCATTCTGCAAAGTGTTTCGCAGCTGTCTCAGGTTTATGGACCCGACAATGCCTCCACAATCATCGGCTGCTGTGACACCATCTTGTTCCTCGGATGCAATGACCCAGAAACGGCCAAGTTTATGTCTGACTTGTCCGGCACCGCATCCATTCGCGCTGACTCTGTGAAAGAGGCCTATAACGCATTCGGTCAAAAACTCGTAATGCAAGGCAGTTCTACAAGCGAAGGCGGCGGCAAACGTGTCGTTTATAATCCCGATGAAATTCGCAGACTTGACCGAAATCAGGTCCTGATTTATCACCAGGGCTGCAACATTCTCAAGGCAAACCGCTGTGGTTATATCGAGCATCCTTACTTCAAGGCAGGCATGCCTGCTCAGGAACTGTTGTCTGTGAGAACCCCCGCATCCATCCGTTTCAAAAACAACGAGATGGCTGACGCCTTCTTTGCAAACGACATCAACAATGCTCGTAGAGCACAAGAGGAAGCCGAAGCAAGAAAATTCGCTCAGGAGCAAAGTTCTTCCGGAACCCCGGGCAGAAACATCACTGATGGCAATTCTGGACAGAAGCCCTACTCCAAAAATTACACCGGCGGCAGCAATATGAAGCCGCACGAAAAAAAGCATGGCCGTAGCGGAATCAAAATGAGTGGAGGCGGAAAAGAAATTCGCCCCAATGGGGGAATGAACCTCACCGACTGATGCGCACACAGCCGTCCCTGCCCAAGTAGGGCAGGAGTTCCCTTATGAGCAAGACCTTCGCGTGGTAGGGGATGATAACATCTGAATTTCAGATGGCTAACAATGCTCAATACACGAATATTTCTTATTAAGAAAGGAAAACCACTATGGCAAACGAATTCGAAATGAACAGCATGAACGAAACCACCACTCCCGCCGTCCCCAGCGTTCCTACGGACACTGAAGACATCGAAAGCATCGCCACCATGGACGCCAGCGGCACTGAAGAGGACACCGCCGCTGAAGAAAGCGAAGAGAATCAGGTATCTTCTCAGGCTGACACTCACCGTCAGAATGGTCGTGAAGCCATCGAGAGCAGCCGGCAGAATCTGCGCAACGAAATCGGCACCTTCTTCACTGGTTCCGTCGAGGCCTCTATGCCTGGCGCCGAAAAGAGCCGCGAACTGGACGCTCTTCGGGCAGCTCAGCGCAATGGCACTGTCTGCCGCGCATGTGTACAGGCCGTTTACCAGCCTGACGAACAGGGTCATGTCGCTATCGACGCACTGTATGGCAACTCTACCTGGGTTCGCTTCGTTGCACAGGATTTCCTTGCTGACACGCCTCGCTTCGCCCGGATTGCCGATGACCAGGACCCCGTTTCTCGTGGCACTCGTTGGATGCAGGCAGCCCGCCGGTACATCGGCGCCAACATCTCCTTTGTTGTGATGGGCATTGAACGTGATGACAAGGGCCAGACCATCGTTTATGGCTCTCGTTCTCGCGCCCGCCAAATCATCCAGAATTCCGTCTTCTTCGGCAAGAACTGCAACGTTTCGGTCGGCGACTTCGGCAAGGCCGAAATCGTGGACAGCAGCCCTAACCGGATTTGGGTTGAGTTCTGCGGCATCGAAGTCCGCATGAACAACGCCGCTCTGGTTGCTTTCCAGTACCTGGCTGACTGCACCAAGGACTCTCGTTTCACCGTCGGCCAGTCGCTGTACGTCGCCGTGCAGTCCATCAATGTTGACAAGGAACGCCGGACGGTCAGCAATCTGTCCCTGTCCCATGCCTACATCGAACTGATGAGCACCGACATTCCTGACCTGCCCGAAGACTTCCTGCATTCTTCTCGTCTGGGTCGCATCATCGCTGTCCGCGAGAACTCCTACGTCGCAGTATTCAACGGAATCCGGTGCCGCGCCATCATCCGCGAACAGGACAACCGCACCTATGAGCAGCTGAAGATTGGTGACAAGGTTCAGGTCCTCATTACCGGCCTGTCTTCCAAGAACAAGCATCTGGCTTTTGGTGCCTGCTACCGGTTCTAATCTCAAGCGAAAGGTAAGTTTATGAGTCACTCGTCTGTGTTTGTAGAGGAGGGGACCATCCGGTCTCCTCCTTTATTTTTTCGGAACACTTTATTATCAGAATGGAGTAAACAATGAGCACCCAACAGACAAAGAAAATGGAACTAGATGATGTATTTTACAAATCCGTAATGGTAAAAGACCTGCCCGGAGTAATCGAAATCAACCAATCTGTCTACTTCTCGGTGCCGGATGCAGACAGGGAAAAAATGAAGAGCACCGTTCTGAAATATAACACTTCTTCTACTGATGGCGTTTTTGGCATTGTAATAAGCGGCAACACCGTTGCTCTTACCTATACACAGAAAGTCCTCAGTTCGGCGATACACAACAAGCCCGCCGGAATCTGTTCATCTTTGTTGATGAATGGCATGCTCCATTTGAAAGCTGTTCTCTATGACTTCAATATTCCAAAGGAGGCGATTTGCATTGGCTAAAAATGAGCAAAAAGACGAACCATTAAACCCGCATCTTATTCCAGACAACTTTGCAGATAGCGGGCGCATAATCAATGGTATGTTCAAGACTCGTAATTTCATTGAAGCCTGTGTTCTCGGAATTCCTCTCGGAATCATTTTTTGGTCATGTCTTTCCTTTCTACCTTCAAACTGGCGATTTACGCTAACCATATTTTTTGCGGCAATCGGGTTTGGTACAGGTATCAATGGTTGGCAAGGTGATACGATTTTTGAGTTCGTGCAACATGTGATGGCTTTCAACAAGAAAAAGCGATACACACTTTACAATAAGCGCGTCAAAAAAGAAGTAAAGCCTGACTACCTGTTTAAGGATAAACAGAAGACTCAAATGGATGAGTTGGTAGAAAAAGCCAGAAAGTTGATGCTTGGAAACAACGAAAACGATTATGATGCCAGTGAAATCCTTAATGGCAACGAAAAAGTCATTTTCGAGGACAATATGTCTGTTCTTGGAACCCCTGATGAACTGAAATCGAAAAAGCAGCTTCGTCAGGAAGCTAAAGAAAGAAAAAGACTTGAAAAGCAGGCCCAAAAGATTCGCAAAGAGGAAACACGCAGAAAATTCCTCATTGAGCAAGCAAGTCGTGACAAGCTGAAAGAACTTGAGCGAAGTGCCCGTGCTTCCAAAAAATCAAAAGGCACTAAAAAGAGGTGATATGTATGGAAGGAAACACTTCTAATGGTGAGAAAGTACAGCTCACCCGAAAGGAACGCAAGGAAATTGAAAGGGCAAAAAAGCGTGCCGAAAAGCAAGAGCGCCGCCGAATCAGGTTAGAGAGAAAGCACGGCAGGTATAAAGTTGTTCAGAGCACCCAAATGGCTCTTCCAATCTGTGATGTTTTCAAGGGCATTGTTGTCACTCGGGACAATCGTTTTATCAAAATCTTGGAATTCCGGGCGCAGAACCTCCTGATGTTTTCCAATGAGAAGCGGAACCAGATTGATTCCGCTTTTGAATCTGCGCTTCACGTTTTTCCGGTAAAGGTTCAATTCAAGGTCTTTTCTCGCAGAGCCGACGTGGAATCCTTGGTCGCTCCCATGCAGAAATGTCTTGATAATGAAAGCGTTGATAGATGTAAATTGCTATTAACTGAATACATTGACTATCTGAAGGATATTGCCCTTATGGACGGTGTTACTCGCCGCTTTTTGGTAATTATCGAATATGATAGTTCAATGTCAAATGTTCCCAATGCTCCGTTTGATACCATTCGGCGTTCTCTCGAAAACGCTTCACAACGCATTATCAACTACATGACTCAGTGCGGGAACGATTTTATTCCTTCTTGTCAAACGGATGCCGGCATCGTTCAGCTTATGTATGAGCTGTTGAACCGCCGTACACTTAGTCCTGGGTCATTCACCAACCATGTCAATGACATTGTTGAGAGATATAGAAAAGAGCAAGAAAACAACGGCGGGAAACCGCTGCCAATCCCAGCAACCGAATTCTTTGCCCCTGCATGGATTGACTTCCGTCATCCAAAATACATTGTCATTGACGGCAAGTTCTATGCGTACGGTTATCTGACTGGTGACGGTTATGTTTCCAACGTAGCCTTTGGCTGGCTGTCTGCTTTTATCAATGCTTGTGAAGGTATTGATGTAGACATTTTCCTTGAAAAAGTCCCCAAACAAAAAATCCGTGACCGAATCGCTCACAAGGTCACTATGGACGATGCAAAAATGGCCGACACCAACGCATTGTCGGCAGGTGCTTCTCAAGCCCGTGGCGCTATTGAGTCCGGTATGTATCTGCTGGAAGGTTTGGACAGTGACCAGGATTTTTATTATGTTTCAGTCCTTTTTACGGTATGTACTGACTCGCTGAAGCTCACCAATACTCGGTTTGTTGAACTGTGCCAAATGGCCACGTCTATGAACCTGAAAATCCAGAGATGCAACTATCAGATGGAAGAAGCGTTTACCTCGTCGTTGCCCATCTGCAAGTTGGATGAAAACCTGTGCAAGAAGGCGAGAAGAAACGTACTTACCTCTGGAGCAGCATCCTTTTATCCCTTTGTTTCCTTTGAACTTCAAGACCCCGGCGGCATTATGGTTGGTGTCAACAGTTCGTCAAACTCAATGGTTGCCATCAATATTTTCGACACCAAAACACACACCAATGCGAATGCCTCCATTGTCGGTATGCCCGGATACGGCAAGACCTTTACCGCTCAGTTGTTCGCACTGCGTATGCGCCTTCAGCAACGGCAGGTATTTATCATCACGCCGGCAAAAGGCCGTGACGACTATTTGCTCGCCTGCAATGCAGTAGAAGGGCAGTTCGTTTCCATGGGACCTGGTTCACAGTATCACATCAATATCATGGATGTCAGAATCCCCGATAGTAGTGGTCTGGATGAACTGGGGGCTGTTACGAAGGACCGTTCCGCACTGGCACAAAAGGTTCAGTCTCTGCATACTTTCTTTTCTATCATTGTGCGTGATTTGGCTCAAGAAGAAGAGCAACTGCTTGATGGTTATATCTACCAAGTCTATGCAGACTACGGCATCACGGATGATAATGAAAGTGTGTATAAACCCGGCACAAGAACCTACAAAGAAATGCCTATTCTTGGTGATTTGTATAATAAAATCAAGGATGTGCCGGACCTGAAACGGATTGCCAACATCATGTCGCCTTTGATTTCCGGTTCAATGTCAAACTACAACAAACGTACGAATGTAGACCTTGACAACCTTTACATTGTCTTCGATATGGATGGACAAGCCGGCAATGGTCTTGTACTGAATATGTTTATCGTACTGGACTTCGTTTGGCAGAAAATCAAGGAAAATCGTCTGAAGCAAAAAGCTGTCTTCCTTGATGAGGCTTGGAAACTTGTCGGTGAGGATGGCAATATTATGACTGCCGAGTACGTCCAGGAGATTTTCAAGACCATTCGTGCTTACGGTGGTGCTGCGTTTATCATGACTCAGCAAATCTCTGACTTCTATACGCTAAAAGGCGGCGTATATGGCAACGCTATTTTTGGCAACTGCGACACGAAAATTTTCCTTCACTCTGATAAACGTCAGATTTCAAACCTGTTGGACATCGTTACAATCACGCCGGATGAAGCCGACCAGATTGAAAAACTCCAAAAGGGCAATGGTCTAGTTATTGCTGGCAACTCTCACATTTTCGTCAATTTCCGTGCGTCTAAGGCTGAATTTGACGTTATTTCTACCGACCCGAATGTCATTCGTGCAAAATTGGAGCGGGAAAGAGCCAGAAAAGCCGCCGAAGCAGCCAAAAATCAGTCGTAAACAGATTAAATAAAAAGGCGCCTAAAAAAATATTTAGGCGCCTTTTTATTATACTGTTATATTCGATACAACAACAATTTTCTAAATTATGGCGCCCTAATAATTATCAAGGCGCCATAAAAAAGAAGGAGTTACTATGACTATTCAGGAAACTATTCAGGATATGTTCCACGAACTCATCACCGTTGTCCCTAAGGATACCGCTATTCTTTATCTCCGCAAACTCTATCCTCAAATGACCGAAAAGGCCGCAGGAATGGCGTTAAATCGTGCAATTTTCGATTTGCAGTGCAATTACGATGAAGCCACCGACATGATTTCCATGTACAAGGGGCCTAGCCTCTCCAAGAGCCGCATTACGGCCATGGCCGGAGCATTTCGTGCAGCGGTGGAATTGATGGATTCCACCAAGCAAATCATGAAATGTTCCTTTCCTTTTGAGTACGCAGTCGTAAACGGAACTAAAATGTACGAAATCTCGTACATTTTCAGTGGCCAGGAAACCCCTGTTTCTTTGGCAATGAAGATGCGTAACGTCGCAGAAGAAATGCGTCCTTTCACGCGGCGTATTGCTATCGTGGAATACGGTAGCGATATTAGCTATATTCAAAGGGTCGGATTTTCAAAGATTGCACGCATCAGCGTTGAAAATAAGGTAGAAGTGCTCAAGAGTATTCCCGCCGAGGAAGCCTGGTTGGATATGGATGAAGACTAAGAAAACCTTCATTGTTTTGTGCCCTGAAGGGCATGCTCTGCTCCCAATTTCATCGCTTCTTGGGGTTGTCAGAAAGTTTGAAAATGTCGTCAATTCGTTAAAAGACACGTTTGGAGACATTCGGTTGGCTGACTTACCACAAGAAGAGATTCTTGGGATGCTCTCTTTTACGGAAAAGCTCGATAAATCGTTGCGTTCATGCATAAAAGAGAGCGTCATAACTGGTGAAAGTAAATCAGGGACTCTCGAAATGTGGACCGATGTTCATGTTTATGAGTACCCAAATGCCGTACTTCTTATGGATTTTCCGCCCATGGTAAATTCAAGTTATAGATACGGTGAATATGGGCTAAGCAAAAGGGCAGAGGTAGAGCTTTTCAAGTGGTTTCATACCCACAATTTGCCGGATTTTGCCGATGAAAACCGGTTCCTGTACATATACAAACGATATGTTTCAGGTCCCATTGACATGGCTTCCGACAATGATAACTGGGAGATGAAACGCATTACAAATGCGGTTTCCCAGGCCATAGGTTTCTCCGACAATCCCCGATTTTCTGAGTTTTTTTACACATCCGTACACAGCGATTTCGATGGTGCTGAGCTTATGCTGATTCGTCATAAAGACCTCGTTCTGTTCGTTGACTATCTCGATTCGGGTACCCCGATTCACCCCGATTCGGGGTCTTTTTTTACCCAAAAACAGGTAGAAAAAAACAGTGACGAATTTCCTAAGGACAGCTTTTTTATACCTGATAAAAACGGAAAAAGCCGCCAAAAAAGCCAGATTTCCAGCTTGTCGAGCGGCGGCCTACAGAAATTAACGGTCAAAAACGACGAGGAGGAATTGCCATTTTGAGACCGAACAAAATCAGTCAAGGAACGCTTGCGGATATGCTCCTGATGTTCCTGGCTACAAATGGTTCTGTGACCAAAAAAGCACTTCATGCTCCATTCTCGGAAAGGTTTTCAACCCAATATTACAGCCGGACATACAGGCGTCTACTTCAGAGAAATCTCATCCAAGAAGATAAGGTAAATGGCCGGCTTGAGGTTCGCCTCACCAAAGAAGGAGCCTCCGTCATCAAGGAGATGCATCCAGACCGAGATATTGTCAGACCTCCAGGGTCAAAGGACTTCATGAAAAAGCGCAGACACAGCATGTTTTCAAACACAAATGCTGTGTTCGCGGCATCGAATATTGTTGTCTCCGGGGCGGCCAAACCAGACCTGCTTGAAATGAAGAGTTCCCCAACGAGTTCTCTTACGGCAAAAATGGAAAGAGCATCTTCGAGAGGGGTCTTCTATTCATCCCAAGAGCTTAAAAAGGTTTGCAAAATGGAAGATGGCTCCAGTGAATATCTGTATTCGTCGAGGTTGCTCGGAATTATTATACTCAACTGGAATATTATCTTCGTTTACAATGTTGGGAACAAACTCATTGAAATTTATCCGAAGCGTGAAGCAAAGACTATCCGGGCGATTGAAAACGCCTTGCTGGGTACCCCGTATATTTGCGACAGAATCCAGATTAGTGATTCAAAGACCTGCATCGTGCTGGGTACCTCAAAGTCTATGCTTGTTAAGGTGTTTAGAGGAAACGCCTATGGAAAACGGACGCAGGGTACCCAGAAGTTCAGGCAAGGACAGATGGTAAGGTGGAAAGCCGTTCATGCTTCTTTTGAACTGTTCCACACCCTGTTTTCAAAAATCTACTTTCTCTCATGCGACAATAACGGCGCACGTATGCTGGACACGATAAAGTCCCTGTATAACACTCCACCAGCTACACCATATGATGATTTGGCAAGGGCACTCGAATGTACCATAGATGGAACATGTGCTCACCTGGCTTTCGACACGAAGGATGCGAGCATTGTAATTCCTATGCCAATCATCGAGTTTGTTGAACTCGACTTATATGTGAGAGAACTGAAATCTCAGAACACAAAAGCCGACGTTTATGGCCCAAAGTATTACGCGGATGTCATAAGCCGTTGTTTCGGAACCTCCATTGATTCCTACTTCGACTGCACAACGGGGGATGAGGTCCCAATCTACAAATACGACGACAACGGGTACCCAGTTGGAGACACCTACATGTCTGGACTCATTCCAGTAAAAGACAAAATCAGTCAGTGAGGAAAACACCTATGAAACAAGAAAAACCGATTTTCAACCTGGAAAGCCATCATCTTTCTGACGATGAACTCCAGGCATTGCTTGAATGTCTTGACACTGGAGAAGACCAGGCAGAGGAAGATGATGATTCCGACGAAAATGACCCGTTTTCTGGAATCCCCATCAATTCCAAAATGGGATATGAGCCATATAGAGCGCCAAAACAAATCTCCATTCGAAAATGTAGTAGATGCCATAGCACGTTTGATTCTTTCGTTGGGATTGAATCAAGTATATGCAACAAGTGTAGGCTCAAGCTCGGGTACCCCCTTATTCCTGAAGCCACAGGCATGCAGGATGCCATGAGAAAAGAGAAAAAACAGAAATGGCACCCGGGAACCCAGACGTTGGCCAGCGAGCATGTCACAAGAAAAAAGCGCGAGATGAAAGAGACCATTTTACCTGTGAGTTCACAAAGCAATTTTACTGACGACGAGCTATTCTCCATGCTCAGTCATGTTGGTAAGAAAAAGCACTGAACTCAGCAAACCAAAAGAAAGAAAAAGAGGCTATGCAAATGAGAAGGAACCAGACCCCAGTTGCCAGAAATTATCTGCGCTTATCAAATGCGGTTATCGACAAGCTGAGAAAAGAATATAAGTTCATCCTTATTGGCAAAAACGGATATGACGCATTTGTATTTTGGGGCATCTCATCCGGGAACACCGCATGGAGACAGGAGAAAAACGAAATCCCGTTTGGAGCACCTGTTTATCTGATTGCAAAAGACCATGCAGAGAATACCCCCGTTTATTGCTGCATCCAGTATTCGTCCTCTCTCATCTCTATTTCAAGACTCTCTGGGGTTTATGAGACTGACAAGCATCCGAACTCCGCATCCTGCATCGTTACCATTCAGAATCAGGTATTGATGAGTACCAAGCGACTTCTGGAACTTCCGAGTGTAGCCGCTGTCCTGGATTTTCAGCTTCCGGTCACTGGCGCCGACTCATTCTACAGAATCTTCGCATCTGGTGCGAAGCCAAACTTCCAAAAGGGTACCGGAGAAGACGGATACGTCAGCGAAATTACAGAGCAGATTTGCAAAAACCTCAATTCAGCAAAGTTCACGATTCTTTTTGTGCAGTCTACTGAAACGTCATCAGAGATTTACTTCGCTCGAGATACAAAGCCGAATACGCAAGTTCTTGTCTTGAAAGTGTCCTACTGCAATGACGGACATGTTCTCGTGAATGCAGGCTTTGCTTCCATCGACCCTGTTCAATACGGGTGGCAGGCTGTTCGGCATCAATACATCATGCGTAGCTGGCCATACGCAGATAAGATGCCTGTTGCCAAATACTGCGAAGCTCTTGTCATTACGAACAGCAATCTCCGTCTCCTGAAGAAAATCAGTGTAGGGGATATGGTCCGTATCGTGAAGAGTAATATGTCGGCCGAAGATGATTCCGAATACTATACAGACTTCAAGATTTTCAAGGCAAACAGAAAGCGTCCATCTTTCCATGGCAGCTTCATCCTGGGACAGGCTCACGGTTTGTGGAATCGCATCGTTACGGCATTCAAGAAATCGAGATTCAAGCGGTTGAAAAACAAGATGTGTGCAAAATGCCGTCATGGAAATGGGAACACACTTGAGATTTTCATTTGACCCTGTTTTCTTATACACCATAAGGAGGTCTTTTTATTATGGCCAATATTGCCTTTGATATTGACGGGACCATTACCGATTACCACGGATTCGTCAAAAGCAAGGTAAATGAGTTCACCGAGAAGACCGGGATGTCTTGCTCGTACTTCAAGGACGTATATGGCGGCATCGTGTTCCATGAGCGCGGCGCCGAAAATAAGTTCTGGGAAATGTACGCGGAGGAATACTTGAACATTCCCATCCTTCCGGAAGCCCGGGCAGCTATTACCGCGCTCCAGAAAGCTCACCATAGGATATACTTCATTTCTGCCCGCACCAATACGGGATGGGGCAGAGACTACGATACATCCTTCGACATCTCTATCCGGACCCTGCACTGGCTTGCCGACCAGGGTGTTTTCTATGATGGCATGGTTTGTACCCTTGGAGCATGCAAGGTCCATTGGCTGGAACTCTGGAATATCGACAGCATGATTGAGGATTGGGCGTTTCCGACTTCCTCGTTCCCGCACTGTTCCATGTACCAGCTCGATAAGGCATATAACCGAAACCACAACTTCGGTACCCGGGTCCGTTCTCTTAATGAGTTCTGCCAGAGGATGCTCCGGCAATACCCTTAACATCAAGGAAGGAGGACAACCCATTGACCCGCAAAAAAACACTGAAACCCTACACCAAGCCGTCTCCCAATGCCTCCATCAAGCCTCCCGCATATATCGACAAACGTGTTTTGCAGGAGATTGAGTCAAAGCATCTTCGCCTTATGCCCAGTATGGGTGAGATTTTGCGCTTGAAAAGAGGCACCTACTCTGAATTCTGCTATGTGAGTATGAAGAACGACGGAGATAGAATCGAAGGTATCGAAGTTCCCCGGCGGTCCTCTTACAGCCACTATGCCAGCAACGTCGCAATCATCCATGAACTTGGTCATGCAATGGACTCTGAGCGCCTCCGGTTCATGTCCAGATACACGCAGGAAAAACACGCATGGGAAAACGCAGAGAAAATCCGGGATAGTATCGGGTACCCGGTACAGGATGAGCAGACAGGGGAGACCTGGGACCATATTCGAGACGCTGCCATGAAGAGCTATGAGAATTTCCATATCACGAAACATGATGTGCTGGAATTCCTGTCTTCTTCATTCATGGTATGGTTTGCCCTGGATGTTTTGATGCTGATTTTCGGTGCCATTCTCGCAGCGGTGTATTTGGATGTGTTTACAAGCGAACCCGTTGCATACATCCTCTATATTTTCCAGTGCTGCTTACTCTTCCTGCTGCCGGCCGTGCTGCTCGCCTTTATTTTCAGCGATGCCGGCACCATTATAAGAAACAAGTTCTTTGGCATCCAAACGAATGAATAATCTGCGTTTTCACAAAACATTCAAAAATTCCTTGCAACAATAACAAAAGTAAATATCATATGCTTGTCCGCCTAACAACCACTTTGAAAATTCCGATTGGAGGAATCCCTTATGTCTTATTACACCTACTCCGACCCTTCTTACACGACCTACGTTACGGCATCGACTGCTTCGTTGGGCGTGGGGATGCTCATCTTCGACCTCATCGTTCTGGCCCTGTGCATCGTTTCCATTGTCGCCCTCTGGAAAATCTACAAGAAGGCCGGCGAACACGGCTGGGCATGTCTTGTCCCGTTCTACAACAACTATGTGTTCTACCGTATGACCTGGGGCAACGGCTGGATGTTCCTGCTTCCTACCGTCCTTACCTTCGGATACGTCTTTGGTCTGGTTCTCTTCATGCTCTCTGGCTTTACCAGTGAAGCGGTCCTGACTATTAACATGACCATTCTGGCCATCGGCTGCGGCATTGCGTCAATCGTGATTAACATTATCACCCTGCATAAGCTCTCCAAGGCTTTCGGCTACGGTGTCGGTTTCACCCTTGGCCTGCTGTTCCTTCCCGTCATCTTCTACATCATCCTTGGCTTCGGCAGCTCCAAGTATGTTGGACCTTCCTCCAAACACGACAACGCCATCGAACTGATGTAAAAGACCTGCCTGGCTTATAACGCCTCTTCTGGCCCGTTCGACCTGCATCGGTTGAACGGGCCTTTTCTTTTTATCACCATGCCCTTTTACCCTATAAACATCGAGGTGAAAACTTTTGACCATCTACAACTCCTACGAATCCATTATCGCAGAATTGACCCGGCGGCGAATTGAAAAAGGTTGGACGCAATGGAAGCTGGCTCAGAAAGCAGGTATCGCACATACCACTATCGCTCGTATCGAGTCTCTTGAATATACGCCGCTTCTGACGACCATCCTGCGCATTGCCGACGCCCTGGATGTTCAGTTTGCTATCGAATCGAAACCGTAAACAGGGGAGGGAAACCATCCTATGCCGAGATATCATATCGACACCGATACACTCATTGCCTGCTGCCTCGCATGTGAGCCGGAAGCAGCCTTCTCGTTCCATGACCTCAAGCAAATTATTTCCCTTACGACAAATACACAGAACCGTTATCTCTTCTGCGATACCACCCCTGCGGCCGTACAGAAGGTCGTGGATAAAAACAAGACCATCTTTTTCTTCTATACGGATTTTTCTGTGGCGCTCAAACATCCTGAAGCTGACCTGCCTTTGAAGATGTTCTCTTTCGGATACGACGAATCTCTCATCCGGTCGATTCAGAAGGCTGCCACCGATTACCTGCGTTCCAAGGCTTCCAACATCGCTGCCAAATATCTCGAAACGCATGGCATGAATGAGTCCGTATCTGATATCCGTGATGAAGGCGCCAACTTCCTGGTCATCCCCGGCGGAACAGGCCTGCGGCCTCTTCGCATTTCCAAAAAGACCTGGCAGGTCATTGATGAGGAGGAGAAATCCACATGAACAACAATCTTTGCGTTCTCCAGAAAGAATATGAGACCCTGGAAGATATGCTCAGTGCTATGTACCAGCTGTGGACGATGGACGGAATGAAGGACTGGGCCGTTTATGCCGGCGATACAAAGCTGGACCTGGAATTTGAGGAACATACTTCCGCCTATGTCAAAATGGGCATCCCGGAGCCTGTCTTCTGCGCATATTTCCATCATGCACTGGTCCCGGAAATCGAGTTCACCCAGTCATACATGGACTGTCAGTACATTCTCTTCCGGGCTATCCTCATCCATAACCGCATCAAGATTGTTGCCTGCGGAAGGGAAAACCAGAAATTCTTTGATGACCTGGAAAAGAAGATGGCGACTTTCCATCCGGCACCCGTCTACCCGCATAACTGCTACCACACTATGGACTTCAGCCGCAAAATAACGGGTGATGTCTGCCCGGAAAAGGTGACGCCATGGATTCTCCAGGGCATAGGCCGGATTCCGGTCCTTTCGGACAAAATCATGGTCAGCACCAAAACGTGCCCTTCATTTCATCCGGTTACTGCCGCAGATACTGATATCACCTATATCTACGCCTACGACGAAAAGACCCAGACCCTCATCGTCTACGACGTGCGCAACGACAACTACGCTTCGGCTAATGTGGGCCTGAAGGCAAAAGATTTCAGACCCCGGCCGTAATGCAGCTGCATGCATGGATTTCAAAGCCCAAAACAGAAGGCTCATACGGGGAGACGTATGGGCCTTTCTCTTTTCTTGGTAAGGAGGTGCTGTACCAGTGGATTTCGCTCAGATGGTCTATGAAACGAATAGGAAGCTCTCGCACATCGGGTACCCGGGTACCAAAAGCAAAGAGGCTATCGAATCCTTCCAAAAAGAACAGCTGGAAATCGAGGCCATCACCAAAAAACACCTTACTGCTCATAATAGTTAAAACTTTCTTTTCACACAAACGAAAAAATCAGCCACAAATAAACAGAGCAACACTTGCAAAGAAATCGAAGGGAACGCGATTTTAGATGGCAATGGCATTTTTATCAAACGAGCAAAACATCTTAGAAGCAATATCTTCTTGTAGTGAACCGGAAATTCTGTTTTTAGGAAGAGAATCATATTGCAGAAAAGTTCTACATTCTATAAAAGGGTACTCCAAAATGGTACAAAACAATGGACATGATATGCTGCCTCCAGATTTCTTTTCTGATTCTATAAATATCATGTTTGATGTTACAAGAGTTAATGATAGCGAGATAAAAAAAGGGTACAACCCGGTTTTAATAAGGGAAAACGAATCAATAAAACGACTAAATGAAATTCAACAATTTACAGACCCCAAAATAAATGTGCATGTCGTCAATAACCAAATGGATAACTCGCCCAATTATGACTGTCTCTTATACACATCTGACGCTGCCGACGACTTAAT
>ERZ1090866.257-NODE-257-length-20613-cov-22.217434_pt1 | contig 20613 bp, 28 predicted proteins | sample MGYA00478477_ERZ1090866 | MGnify/ENA primary metagenome ERZ1090866 (study PRJEB33644, sample SAMEA5815737) | chicken gut metagenome | biome: Chicken; feature: Gastrointestinal Tract; material: Caecum | place: Ireland | collected 2019-01-01 | study: A study of the... | reverse complement strand
ACTTGAAGTCAAGTAAAGAAAATGGTATAATTGAATAAGGTTAAATAATATTAATTAATTTATAAGGAGAGAACAATGGGAAGACCTGCGGTAGATATTTTAGGCGAAAGATTTGGATACCTTGTTGTTATCGGACGTTCAGACCATAAAGGCAAGAACGGGAGAGCGTTCTGGAGGTGCCGGTGCGATTGCGGAAAAGAAATTATTGCTTCGGGTTCTGTATTAAGAAAAGGATTAAAAACTAATTGCGGTTGCAAAGATAATAAAGTCAGAAATGAAAAAGGGCAATTTGTAAAAGGCCAAAATGTAAAAGATTTAACTGGAAAGCGTTTCGGAAAATTGACTGTATTAAAATTTGATAAAATTAAAAATCGGGCAGCTTATTGGATAGTAAGATGTGATTGCGGAACAATAAAATCTGTCAAAGGAGAATCTCTGAAAGTTATAAAGTCATGCGGGTGCATTAAAAAGGAGCAAGACATTATCAACCTTAATATAACAAACAATCACGAGCTTACACATCATCCGGCATATCACATTTGGAACAATATGATTTCTAGGTGCGATAATCCAGCCGATCACGCTTATGCGGATTATGGCGGCAGAGGAATTACGGTATGTGATGAATGGCATGATATTAGAAAGTTTTGTGAATGGGCAGATAAAAACGGTTTTAAAGGCGGACAAAATTTATCTATCGAAAGAATAAATGTGAATGGTAATTATTGCCCGGAAAACTGTCGCTGGATACCAAGAAACGAGCAATCCAAAAACCAGAGGCGAACAATCCGCATGACTATTGGAGAGGAAGAAAAACCACTGTGGGAATGGGCTGAAAATTACGGGGTAGATTACCAAATTGTAAGACAGCGATATCATAACGGACATAGAAACCCAGAATATTTATTTTATAAAGGAAAACACAAAACAGGGCGCAAGCCAATGTTAAAAAACAATTAAGAGAGCTAACACAGCTCTCTTTTTTGATAGGCGGTGATTAAATGCTGACAGTAAAATCAATCGTAGAGAACACCTATGCCAAATGGGGAGAGGCGATAAGTGCAAAAGTAGGCAACAACTACTCAATGGATGACAGTTCAACAGTGTCTAAATTCCCATACAGTTCATTATATTTCCTGGGGCTTCCAACAGACACAGCAACATTAGAAGGAGACGAGGGAACTGTTCTCGCTACATTGCAAGTGAGCGTTTACACCACAGGGCAGAGAGCGCTGACGCAGGCTTATGAGATTGACGAGGTTTCACATGAAACACTTGTTCACATGGGCTATAGAAGAAATTACGGTCCAGAGTTAGGTCAGTCTACAGACCCGTCAATTAAACGCCTCATAAGCAGATATGCGAGAGTGTGGGGATATGGTGACTCGTTCCCTGAATAAGAAAACACCGGGGAAACCCGTTGTTATATAGAAACTATTAACGAGAGCTGAAAGGCTCTTATTTTTATGCGAGAAAGGAGAGTAGAGTATGGATTTTACAGGCGTAGCAAGCGTTATCGGAATCACTGTGATTTGCTATCTTGTCGGCGTGATTGCTAAGGCAACAGCCATTGATAACAAATGGATTCCGGTCATTGTTGGCGTATCCGGTGCCGCTCTTGGCGTTGCGGGAATGTACGTCATTGCTGATTTCCCGGCAACTGATGTAATCAACGCCCTTGCGGTTGGTATTGTATCCGGACTTGCGTCTACAGGTGCAAATCAGATCACTAAGATTTCCACGAAAAAGGAAGGAGCGTGATCCCCTACATCTCCCGGACGCAGGGTTAGAGTGTCGATGAAACTGGCCGTCGGACAGGCGGCCATTGACCTAAAAAAGTTATAGGTAGAAAGGAGAAATAACATGGCAGGAAATGTAGCTGGTATCAGCACACTAGGTTCGCTTACGGGATATGCTGTTGAAACAACAGCAGGTACAAAACCGACAAAATTTAAACTTTTACACAGAATTAACGCATCTGACGAAATTGCAATCGAAACAGAAACAATTGATGCGTCTGCCCTTGAGGATATGGTAGAAAGAACAATTGCGGGTAGAGGGTCTACCGGTGGTACTTTTGGCGTTACAGTAAATGTTACAGACGAAACAATAACGGAATGGGAAAATCTTATCGAGGAGTATGAAACTGCGAAAGCAGGTGGGAAAGCGATGTGGTACGAAGAATATTTCCCTTCTCTTTCGAAAGCATTTTTCACAAAAGTTGAACCTCCTACTGTAATCCCTAAACCGGCACGTGAACAGAATGGCCTTTTAACAGTTACCATGACTATGACTATCAACGAATATGTTGGCCCGGATACCGCTGTCGTTCCCACAGATGGCGAAGAATGATAAAAAGGTAAACAAATAAACGGGAGGAAAGCATATGTATAAATTATTAAAAATCAATGGAGACGATTATAAATTACAGTACAGCATTGAGGCTTCTCTTTATGCTGACTGTATTTCAAGCTTGACCGAACTTCTGTCTGATATTGGAACGGCCGAAAATAATAAAGACATTAAAGGCGTATTGCGCGGTATGTCAAATGTTCCAAGCACTACTTTAACTCTGTTTTATGCAGGGCTAATGGAAGCTCATGGAAGCCATCCTGATGGTGACGGAAAGGTTCCGGATATTCAGTCTGCTAAACGGTTAATTGCAGCATACATTAAAGAAAATTCCGAAAACGAAAGCGGAAATTTTTATGGTTTAATGGAGATGTGCATTAACCAAATGGCGGAAGATGGTTTTTTCAAACTGGTGGGGCTGGATCAGATGATAAATGCGCCAGATCCCAAAAAGAAAGCGCAGAAAGTACCAGAGGATCACAAAAAACCTTCCGACAAATAATCCTTGATGATATTTATCCTGTGGCGATGCAGATCGGGATGACTGACCATGAATTTATGCATTCAACAATGAAGTATGTAAAATTGCGTATTGAAAATTATGCAAAAGAAATGGAAGCACAAACAAAACGCATAGAATATCAGTCATGGCTTACTGGGTTGTATGTTATGAACGCTATTGCTTGTAATTTTAACAAACACACAAAGTATCCAAAGAATCCTGTCGAAGTCAATACAAAAGACACAAAACAAATGGCGAAGATTACAGGAAAATCAGAGGAAGAATTACACCAGGAAGAAATGTATATGGCGCTTTTGATAAGGCAGGCAAATGCCAATATCGCAAAGAAAAAAGAAGAATTAAAACAGCAGGAAGAACAGGTGTCATAGCTTGTTCTTCTTTTTTGGTCACAAAACAGATGTGATCGTTTACCTCAAATAGTTAGGAGGTGGAAATGTGGCTGATGGAAACGTTGATAACCTGAATATACAGATTTCAGCAGAAGCAAAGTCAGCAGAAAAATCATTAAATTCACTTTCGCAAACTCTTCTTAAAGTGAATAAAAGCCTACAATCAAGCGTTGGGACAATACGGAAGGTTTCAAAAGAAGTTGGAACGTTGCAATACGCAGTCAATTCGCTCGGAAAAACAAGTATTAATTCTTCTGGAATAGGAAAAACGATAAACTCCCTAAGACGCTTACTGAAAGTAGATGCGAGCGGATTTGATACAGATGGCTTTAGAAATATAACAGATACTATCCGGCAGCTTGGAAATATGCCAGATGTTTCAAACAACGTAAATCGTTTTGTTTCATCAATGGCGCGATTGGCAAATGCGGGTGAGAAAACCGGACAGACTGCAAATGATATTAAGCGTTTGGGCGAACAGACTAGGCTTGCTGCAAAAGAATTAAAAGGAATAGGAGATATATCCAATGAGCTGAATATGTTTGTCCAATCTATTGGAAGATTGGCAAGTGCAGGAAACAAAACCGGACAAACAGCTTCCAGTCTTAGAACTTTAGCAAAAGAAACGTTAGAGTTCTTTAATGTCATGGCTAAAGCTCCACGCATTAGCGAGAACACCATACGCATGACTCAAGCATTAGCCCAACTTGCTTCAGCAGGTGGAAGAGTAAGCACAGCCACAAATACAATTTCAAGTGCTTTTAACAAACTTTCTTCTATTGGTGGAAAAACGCTATCTGCCATGAAGAAAGTTGCAAGTGGAATTGTGTCGGCATTTAAGCAGATTGGAAACTCTGGAAAACACGTAGATACGGCGAGATTTAGCCTTGGGAATTTGCTAAAAACAGCTATCGGATTTCGACTGGGATATGGAGTACTTGAGTTTGGCAGACAAGCATTTGAGCTTGGTTCATCAATAACGGAAGTTGAAAACGTTGTAAATGTTGCGTTTGGAAATATGGCTGATAAAGCCTACGAATTTGCTTCCACAGCCAAAGAGCAGTTTGGATTATCGGAATTGGCAGCAAAGCAATACGCCGGAACTATGATGGCAATGCTCAATGCATCCGGAATAGCGCAAGACGCCGCGGCTGAAATGTCAATAGGTCTGGCAGGACTAGCTGGCGATTTGGCATCGTTTTACAACATAAGTACAGATGAAGCCTTTTATAAACTGCGATCAGCAATAGCAGGGGAAGTTGAACCGATGAGGCAGCTCGGAGTCTCAATGACAGTGGCCAACCTTGAAGCATATGCACTATCGCAGGGAATTACAAAGTCGTGGCTGTCCATGACACAAGCTGAACAGGCAATGCTTAGATATAACTATATTATGGCTGCGACTTCTCAACAACAGGGAGACTATGCCAGAACAATTAATAGCTTTGCTAACCAATGGAGACTTCTTACACTTAATGTTCAGCAGTTTGCAGCTACAATCGGACAAGGCTTAATAGCAGCAGTCCTACCAGCCTTACAGGCTTTAAATGCGCTTATGTCTGTTCTTCAAAGAGCAGCAGAAGCGTTTCGGGATTTTATGTATGTATTAACCGGATATAAGCCTCAAAGTTCTGGTGGAATTGTAAATGATTTAGCTGGCATTGGGGATACGGCTTCTGATTTAGGAGATTTAGGCTCTGCCGGGGATACCGCAGCCGGAGGGCTGGATGATGCAACCAGTGCGGCGGAAGATTTAAAGAAAGCACTTTCTGTTCTTTCCTTTGATGAATTAAATCAGTTGTCAGATACATCCGTACCTGATGCTTCTACACCTTCTGGTGGTTCGGGAGGCGGTGGAGCTGGAGGACTTGGAGGAGGAAGCGGACTTGGAGGGCTTGACAGCATTACAGACGCATTAGGAAAAAGTGAGCTTCCAGAAGCCATAAACGAATGGGCTGAAAGAATACGTGATGCCTTTCTTGATCATGACTGGGATAGACTGGGTGAGGAAATTGCCTGGGGAATTAATAAAGGTATGCAGGCGATTTACGATGCGATTAACTGGGAGAATGTTGGCCCTAAAATTACTGCATTTACCTCTGCCTTCACTCAAACCTTGAATAGTCTTGTGGATCATATTGATTGGGAATTGATGGGGAAAACAGTTGGTGCTGGAGTTAATACAATTGTCAACACTTTAAATCAGTTGATTGAAGGATTCGATTTTACAAATCTTGGTTCAAAACTTTCAGAAGGAATTAGGGGAGCTATTTCCGAAATCCAATGGACAAACCTTGGAAATCTTCTCGGAAATTATTTTATGATTCCGTGGAATATGTTCTCAGGTTTTATTGCACAGATGGCACAAGAAAACAATGCTGGGCTTACGGGATTTGAGCAACTTGGGATTTCTCTTGGAAATGCCTTTAATGGAATTTTTAATAAAATTGACTTTGGAGTAATTGGAACAACACTTGCAAATGGAATCAATGGAGCTTTTCAGGTACTCAGAAATTTTGTTGCTACTGTTGAGTGGGACGATCTTGCTGTAAATATCTATACTGGCTTAAACAATATGATAAATGGCATAGATTGGGCGACGGCAGGAGCTACACTCAGTTTATTTGTTACAGAGTTATTGGGAACTTTTGCAAGAGTAGCACAAGAAACAGATTGGGAAGGATTAGGAAGAGGCATTGGACAATTCCTTTCTAATATAGATTGGCTGACGATCATCGGACAAGTTGGTACGATTTTGTGGGAAGCCTTTAGTGGTATGCTGGCCGGACTCTTTGATACATCATCAGGCAAGGTAATTATTGGATTTGTGGCTGGTCTTACTGCTGTAAAGGGAGTGTTTAGTCTTGTTGACATTGCCTCTTCAGCTATTGGTTGGGTGACAGGCGTACAGACCAATTTATCAAAAATAATCCCGTTTTTTACAGAAACGTTAGCACCGGGAATGTCACTTGGAATAACAAAAATTGTAGGAAATGGCGGAGTTTTATCAGCGCTTGTAACTGGTGCGAGTAATATAGTTGCAAATTTAGGCGTCGTCCTGGGGAGTATAGGATCAGTTTTGTTCAGCCCGACCGGGTTAATAATTATGGGGATTGCAGCAGGAGTGGTTTTGATTATTGCAAATTGGGACAAAATCAAGGAAGCTGCTTTAGCCGTTAAAGATTGGGTATCCGAAAAATTCCAACAGCTTATAGATTTCTTTACTGGAATACCTGGGAAAATTGGTGAAATCGTAAATAATATTGTGAATTGGTTCAATGAACTTCCTGGGCGAATAGGCGAAGCAATAGGATTTGTTATTGGCAGGATTGCACGCTGGGCATTAGATATTCACAATACCATGCAGACGGAAATCCCTAAAATTATAGATTCTGTAGTTAGTTTTTTTGCAGAGCTTCCTGATAAAATTGCCAATGGAATTTCATCTGCAATTTCAAAAGTTAAGGAATGGGCTTCCAACCTTCTCCAGACTGTAAAAGAAGAAATCCCCAAAATAACAGAAAAAGTAATTGATTTTTTTGAAGAACTTCCTGGCGAAATCAAAAAAATAGGTGAAAACCTGATTACTGGTTTTATCGAAGGCATACAAAATATGTGGGAAAATGCAAAACAAAATGTCGGAGATTTCGTGAACGGAATAATCCGAGGTTTCACGGAAGGTTTTGACACCCACAGCCCTAGCCGTATTACAGAAGGAATCGGTGAGAATGTTGGAAAAGGATTGATCAATGGTATTGATAGCCAGTCTGGAGATGCATTAAAGACTGTCGGTAGAATGGCTGATAGCATTATAGACCGTATGCAAGGTGCTATGGATAATATGATGGATAACCTTGACCGTACAATGGATAGCCTTGACAGGACGTTATCAGGCGCAGAACGATCCGCAAATAATTCCGCCTGGAATATTGAGTCGGCATTTTCTAATCTTTATATTCCGCTTCCGCATATAGATTGGGATTGGAATAATATTGACTTTGGAGATTTCAGTTTTTCAATTCCTAGTTTTAAAATCCGCTGGTATGCCAAAGGCGGTCTTTTCACAAAAGCAACCTTAGCTGGTATCGGAGAGGCTGGGAAGGAAGCAGTATTACCCCTGGAAAACCGCAGAACTATGAGCATGATTGCTGATAGCATTATGGAAAGCGGAAACATTGGTGTTGATGAAGAAACGCTTGCAAATGCTGTGGCTCAGGGAGTGGCTATGGCTATGATGAACAATCAAGGAAATCAGACACCGATCACGGTATATGCGGAACTTAAAACGGAAAGTGATGAAGTCCTTGCCAGGGCCGTTACAAGAGGACAACAGAAGATTGATTATCGGAATAATCCAACAATAAGATTTGGATATTGATTTTTAGAGAAAAAATGTTAGAATATACCACAAATAAAATAATGATATAGCGCAGTAAGAGCTAGGAAACACCTTAGCAGCCGTGACCAAAATATTTGGGAGAGTCGGAACTGGTAGTTTCCATAGCTCTTTTTGTTTTCTGCTAAAGATGAATTGTTTCGAAATCATTAAAGCCATTATAAAGAGGAGAAATGGAATATGGAAAATTTAACATTTTGATTATGCAAAAGGCACTCACTTAATTGCGGGTGTCTTTTTTGTGGTCAAAATTACCGGACACAAAGGGAGTGTTCGCTAACCTCAAAAGATTGGAGGTAGACATATGGCAATGCTAATTGTGGACGGGGTTTCGGTTCCCTGTCCTTCTGTTTTTACATGGGGATTACAGGATATTTCAGCGTCTGAATCCGGACGTACTGACGATACGATTATGCATAAAAACCGTGTAGGACAAAAGAGAAAAATTTCGTTGCAGTGGAATATGAAAGACCGGTCAACAACTGCTTTTATCTTACAGGCATTTAACCCAGAAAATATTTCCGTAACCTATCCAGATGCTATGTCAGGAACAGATGAAACACGCACATTTTACGTTGGCGATAGGAGCGCTCCGGTAAAGTACTGGTGGGTAGGTAAGCAATTGTATGAGTCCATAAGTTTTGACATCATAGAGGTGTAGGCTATGAAGAACGTATCGACGGCATTTAAAAATGAGTTATATAAAGGAAATCGAAATTATATTAAAAGCGCAAGGATAATATTATCGGATTCTACGATAATAAATATTGACAATTCGGACTTTTGGAATAATGGGATTAAAGTTGAGAATGCGGTTTCTTCGAACGGTAGCTTTGATATAGGCGCAGTAATAATAGGGCAGCTTACTTTAACATTAAATAATATCGAAGAAAAATTTTCCGATTATGATTTTACAAATGCCAAAATTGATAATGTTAAAGTCGGATTAAAACTCCCTGATAATACAATCGAATCTTTGACATATGGAGTTTATACAGTGAATGAAACAAGCTATAACGGGTCAATCATCACCATTACAGCTTATGACAACATGTATAAATTTGACAAAACGTATTCAAAGAGTAACCTCACCTATCCAGCGACACTCAATGAAATTGTCAGAGATGCCTGCTCAGTATGCGATGTAACTTTGCAGACGGTAAATTTTGATAATGATGATTTTGTTGTAAATGAAAAACCTGCAGATGAAGCCATTACATTCCGCAATGTACTGCAATGGGTAGCTCAGATCGCATGTAAATATTGCACGATTGACGAATATGGACGGCTTGTTCTTTCATGGTATGACATGAATGTGTTAGAAAATATCCAGCATCTGGACGGAGGGCGATTCTCTCCATGGACCAATGAAAATACAGTGTCAGGCGGAACATTTTCGCCATGGACAGCAGGAAATATTTATGATAGTGGAACGTTTGAAGAATTACGTGGATATCATCATTTATATTCCTGGAATACATTGAGTTTAACCACAGATGATGTAGTAATTACGGGAGTCAGAGTTACAGAAGAAATAGAGGGCGAAGACGGAAAAGAAAATGTATCCTATCAATCCGGAACTGACGGGTACGTGCTTGCAATCGAAGGGAATAAGCTAATCCAAGGAACTGCGTCAACGGTTGCCGGATATTTGGGGGTAAAAATTAATGGTATGAGATTTCGCCCGTTTTCCGGCTCTACACTATCAAATCCAACAATAGAGCCTGGAGATGCAGCTATCTTAACGGATAGAAAAGGAAATATATACAATACCATTATAACCACAAATACTTTTCAGCCCGGGAATTTTCAAACAATATCCTGTGAAGCGAAATCTCCGGCTAGGAATAGTGCTTCAAGATATTCTCAAGCCACACAGGCATATGTAGACGCTAGAAAAGAAATCCAAAAAGAAAAGACAGACAGGGAACAGGCTATCGAAGAGCTAACCAATAGAATAAATAACTCTTCAGGTACATATACTACAATAGAAACCCAACCAGACGGCAGTAACATCTACTATCTGCATAATAAACCTCAGCTTGCGGACTCAGATATTATCTGGAAGATGACCGCCGAGGCTTGGGGAGTCTCTACAGACGGTGGAAAAACCTGGAATGCAGGGGTAACCGTTGATGGCGATACGATTGTAAGAATTCTTACAGCCGTTGGAATAAACGCAGACTGGATAAATGCCGGAAGCCTCTCTTTTGATAGATGTAATGGCGGAACATTGATTTTAGGAGGGGCAAATAACCAAAACGGATCTCTGAAAATTTTAAATCGTTTTTCAGAACTTATAGGGAAATGGGATAACGAAGGCATTATGATTGATGGTGGAGTTATTAATATGACGGGCAATAACGACACAAAGTTAGAATTAGAGGGGGCAAAATTTAAATCCTATAAAAATGATATTTTAGCTGGGTTTATAAACCCCAATGAATTAAAAGGACACCCCGATATGGTTGGATTAAGTTTTAACTTAGAAACAACAGGCACCTATATGTCGTGGAGCAAAAGATTTGAAAGTTCCCAAAATTTTGAATCCATAATTTTGTATTCAGATAAAGAATCAGAAAATGTTGTTGCAGACACTGTGAATTTTTATCGAAGCGTAAGTATGCACGGGAATGAGATTCATGATTCCTATATATACGATTTAAAAGTTAGAAATTCACTTAGTATTCCTAATAATGTTCAATGTGATGTATATTCAGATATGGACTTTCACAATTTTACAATAAAAAATATTAAGTTCGAAAATATAGTTGGAATCAATGGGGTTGCTCCGTATTCAGGCAAATTTGAAATAGAAAACTATATAAATCCGCATAACACAACTACGGTTATAGTCCGAAATGGGCTTATTACGTATGTTGGTAAATCTTAATTAGGAGAGAATAATGGCATTAATAGTAAATGTTCCAGAAAATAAAGAAATAGATACATATAATGATTCAGATATAACTACAAAATATGACATCCCAACTAAGGAAAGCGAGGAAGAAATAAATGCAGGTAGATAATATTCCTACAGTAATTGCAACCGAAATAGCTCAGGCAGAGTTAGAAGAAAATATAATTTCTATATCTGAAAAATATAAAATTCCGATGTTTGTACTTATCCTTATAGTGAAAAGCACTTTACTAAAATTATATGAAGCTAATTCCATATCACTGACTAATATAAGCTTGAATCAGAACGTTAACAACAATAAAAGTGAAAAAAAAGAAAGCGTGAATTAATATGGCGATTGAAAAAAAGAGGGGAACGGCGATTTATGGGTAGAAGAAAAAACTTCTCAATACTTTCTTGTGAAAGGCACCGAAAACCTGAAATTCGCATGGGAAGTTAAGGTTAAGCAGAGAAATTATGAATACGAACGACTTGAAGTTTATGGATCAGAACCAGAATTAGAGAAAATAAACTATGAAACAGAAGGATTAAAAGTGGTTGACCTGTTAACTCAGGAATACATAGAAAACAGTACATTTGACGTGACTAAGTATTACGAAGAATTGGAGGGAATGCTCGTATGAAAAAAGTAACATCTTTTACGCATTTAGTAACTGGAGAAGGAGATAGAATTGCATATACCTATTCGGAAATTTCTGAATCCGGCGATTTAGTTTCTCAAAACAATAAAGGCAATTTCATCGTAATGGACGATGAAATCCAGCAGGCGGTAAACTTAATCAATTCAAAAATAGCTGAAAAACTCGGTTAGTAAGGAGCTGATGATATGTCAATAAGAACCATGGCAGCCCATCCGTTAGAAGCTACACCACGCTCTAACAGTTACGTGACAATCCAGATGAGACGTGGACTTGAAAGCCAGATGGACAAGTCTAAGTTCCTTCCGGCTGAGTTTGGTGCTACTACAGATACAAAGAAACTGTTCTTTGCTTTTGGTGCTGGCGATGTCCAGCAGTTAGCTACATATCAGAATCTGGAAGGACTTATGTCTCAGGCATTGGCCGGGATTGAAAAAGAATATCTCGGCTCTATAACCCAGGCCACACAGAATGCGATAAACGCCACATCTCAGGCCAGTAGTGCGGCAACAGCGGCAAATCAGGCAGCAGACGAGGCAAATGAAATTATAGATGCTTTTAAAGAAGCAGTTGACGGAACTGTTATTAGTGACAGCTCTCCATCATCTTCAACGGCTTATTCGTCTCAAAAAATAGAAAATGATTTTTTGAAGAAGACCGGGAACGGCAGTAATGTAACTGTAACATTCCAGCAAGCCGCAGATAGGGCTGGGATTCAGTCCGGAGACAGCCTTGCGGTGGCATTTGGAAAGCTTGCTAAATTCTGTGCGGATATGCAGGATTATGTATTTAGTGCCCCTATAGATAACTTGCTGTCTACGGACTCCACAAGGCCGCTGGCGGCCAGTATGGGGAAGCGGCTAAATGATGTTTTGTTCGATAAATTTTCTCAACTAACTTCCTCTCTAATTGGTTATGGTAGTCCAAACGCTAACTATATAGATACAAATCAAGAAACAGAATGTAGATATATAAAAATAGGACATATTTGCCATGTATCATTAGTATTCGTTCCGAAAGTAACGTTTAGAGCAGAATACACATTATTTAGCGGCATTCCTGAGGCTGAATCCTATCAGGAATTTTCTTATGTGGTAGAGCGTGAGGATGGTCTTGTTAAAGTGGGACAATTTAGGGCTGTAGGCCAAACTATTTTAAATTGGTATGGATATAGTCCGAAAATCGGAACGCCTGTAAAAACAGGAATAACATATATAGCTAAATAAAACACAGTCCACAATAAAACATTTATGCAGGCGTAAATTAGCCCTGTTGTCAAAAAGAAAGGAAAAATATATGGAAAAATTAAAATTAAAAGATAGCACAGAAATAGATATCCAGGACGGTGCTAGCCTTGGCATCATCACGACCATACTGGCTGATTACAGTGCATTCCTGTCGCTTGCCAGTAAGCTTACCAAAGAAAACCTCTCTCATGTAACTTTCCAGTCTGGCGGAATAACATCTGCCGAGTATTACAACATGGCATTGGTGGAGCCGAATTTTTATATAACCGCCAGAGAAGCAGGTGTTGAAGTAACTTTCGGGCTGAGAGAACGGACACAGGAAGAATTGCAGGAAGAAGAAATAAAAATGGCTGTATCTTATCTTTCTGATGAGCAAGTGCTAACGGTGAAAAGCCTTATTCCAGATTGGAAATCTGACCCAGTGGGATATGAATACAGTATGGACAACCCTCTTGACCTGCGGAGAAACTTCAATGACGGTTTATGGAAGCTGAAAAAGAGCCATGCAAAACAGTTAGATTGGTATCCTAGGGCGGACCCGACTCTCTGGGAGCAGATTGTAGAAGGACATGACGGAACCTTGGAAGACCCGATTCCAGTGCCGGACAGTGTGACTACCAGCGGATTCACCTATGTTTACGAAAAATACTACGTAGAAGGTGAAAACATATATCTCTGCAAACGGGGCGGAGTGGAGAAGCCAGAGGAGATGTATGGACAGGAAGAAACCCTGTATTACGGACCGGCTGCCATGGTGGGTCAGTATTTCGAAGTTGCATAAAAATGAGCCAGGGAAACTCAAAACCCCGGCTCACTCCCGCTCTATTTAAAGCGGTTCTGCTGTATGTATATGATACGGCAGATTAAGGGGAAGTGCAAGGAAAATCGTTCGACAAAAGGAGATATTGTATGCAAAGATTATTGATTGACGTATCAGAACACAATGGAACTATTAATTGGGAGCAGGCGAAGAGCCACATTGATGGAGCGATTCTGCGCTGTGGATACGGCATGGACATTGCCTCTCAGGATGACAAACAGTGGGCCAGAAACGTTGCAGAATGTGAGAGATTAGGAATCCCTTATGGGGTATATATCTATTCTTATGCAACAAATACAGACCGGGCAAAAAGTGAGGCCCAGCACGTTCTCCGCCTGATCCAGGGACACAAACTGAGTTATCCCGTATATTTTGACATTGAGGAGCCTGGGACAGAAGGATCTGCCGTTGCCAATGCGATCACATTCGGAGATATTATTGAGGCCGCCGGGTACTGGTGCGGTGTTTACTACAATAGAGACTGGCATAACCGTGTAATCAAAGGGCAGTTAGACCGTTTCACACGTTGGGGAGCCGGGTACGGAACCAACAACGGACAGAAGCAGGACAAGTACAAACCTGGATTCGGTGAAGATATCTGGCAGTACAGCTCGGTAGGATCAGTTCCGGGAATTTCAGGTGGAGTAGACGTTAATGTCTGCTATAGGGACTTCCCAGCAGAAATCGGAGGCGGTTCCACACCGGCACCAGCACCGCAGCCTACGCCAACTCCGACTACAAAGTACAAAGAAGGAGATCATGTAGTATTTTCTACTTGTTACGCAAGCAGCACAGATCCGATCAGCAAAGCTATTCCGGCTAGTAAAATGGCCAGAAATCATGGTGTTATTACTGGCATTTATCCAGGTACACATAATCCATACTTGCTGGACAAGAACATGTGTTTTGTGAATGACGGAGATATCCGTGGATTTTACAATGGAGGAAGCAGCGGCGCTCAGTATTATACTGTAAAAGCAGGAGATTGCCTGTCCGTGATTGCACAGAAATACGGCACAACTGTATCTCAGCTTCAGTCCTGGAACGGTATCAGTAATCCGGATCTGATCTATGCAGGACAGAAAATCAGAGTGAAATAAAAATCTCCCCGGTTGCAAGCCGGGGAGAAATCTAAAATATTTAGATCTCCATCACTAACTGCTATACAACCCCAGCGCTATAAACCAAATTATTCTGCACGGTATCCTGCATAAAGTATGGCATACGGTAGTCTGTGAAATTCCCAGACTTTACCCCATAATCTGTTTGAAAGAATTTATCTATCATAGCAGAGTACGCCATTTCATCTAAACGAAATCCCCTTTTATAAACCTCATCTGCCGGGTCAAGCAGTTTCATGATGATTTTTGCGTAAACCATGTCTGCAAGGATTGGATGGCGTTCCCCTATACATTCATAGTATCGTTTATAAAAATACGATATAATGGCAGATATGGGCTTTACAGAGGCATATTTTTCTTCTGGCGCTATTCCATGTAGGATATGATCTGTTTTCTTAGTTATGAAATCTTTAAATTCTTCTTCAGTATAATCATAAGGGATATCTGGAGAACGATATGTTTTTTCCCCGGAAAAAACCTTATTGTAATTAGTTTTTTCTTCTTGAGAAAAAACCTTATTGGAATCTGTAGTCTCTGTTAAGTAATCATTGTTAGTAGTCATTGTTAAAAGAATTTCTTTATTTGTAATTCCCGTATTAACATTTTCGTTATTCGACGTATTAACATTTTCGTCATTCCCGGGCTTCTTAAGTTTTGATTTTTTGTTTTTTCCAAAATTATCTTCGTATTCTTCGCGGAGTGCTTCATTGACATTCCCGCTTAAAAGCCCTTTTCTTACGGTATCTTTCCATTTCTTAATTTCCAAGCTTATTACATCATAGTTCGGCCTTATATGTATTGTGGGCATGGAATTGTATTTATATTTCGCAAGTTTCACAAACCCCTTTTCAGAAAGTAAATTTATTGCGGTGTCGTATTGACGCTTTGTGATGCGAATTTCATTGTACCAATCGCTTCTGTTTTTTGCTATCCAATAGTATCCATCTTTGAATATCCTTACCCTTGAATTTCCATTCTTATCTTTTGCAAACCAATATAATATTTGAGACAATAATGTGCCGGAAACCAAATCTCCAGTAATGTCAATAAACATGTGTTGCGTGTGGTTTTGGTATTGAGATGTTATTTTTTCTACTTTTGTTTCGATTTCGCTTTCAGTCATAAAATTTTCATTCATGATTATACCCCCATATTCAATTATTGGTTTTCCACTGTATCCCAAGCGGAAGTCTATATTCAGGAATTGTTTCTTTAATATTTTTGACCCCACTATCAATGAAAGTATCAAAATCACGTTTGAGCCCCCACCATTCAAGCATTTCGCTTGTTATGTCGATGTATTTGCGAATTTCCGGAATTAAGTAAGAGTACATGTAAAGCGAATCCCAACAAGATTTATAGCCTCTTATTTGTTGAATGCAAATATGGTAATTGTTATGTAGTGAGTGCGGTAATACGATGAGATTGCCAATATCGTTATTGCTTCTATCAAAATCAATGTGATGTATGTCGTATCCGCTCCCAAAGTCAATCCCGTAATATTCTTTGTAATACTTTCTGTAATTGAAGTTTTTTGCCATAAAATACTCCTTTCCAAAATAAAAAACACGCCAAGGACAGCCAGAAGTTTTTTACTGGCATTTTTATCCCTGACGTAAAAATTTGTCCCGATTTATAGGGAACGTTGTAAATAATTCAAAAATATTGTCGAACAAAAGTTCGATTTGCCCCTTTTTATTGTACACGTACTTGAGATTTTTCATTAAGTTCAATGTACTTCCTCAGATTCTTCGAAAAAATTACATTGTCTTTTGTCTTTTGTATGTTGCTCATCTTGCGCGTCCTCCTTTCTGATATTTATTATATCTCAGTGAACAAAAAAATTCAACCAAAAATTCAAAAATATTGAAAATAGTTGTTGACAATTCAATTTAATTGGATTACAATGTGTTTAGGTCAAGAGGAAAGGAGGAAAACAAATGCCTAGAGTTTCTTTAGAAGCAGTAAGGGTAAATGCAGGAAAAACTCAGAAGGAATGGGCGAAAATGCTCGGAGTTACCAATACTACAGTGGTAAATTGGGAGAGCGGAAAAACGGAGCCGAGTTTATCTCAGGTAAGAAAAATGAGTGAATTTTCAGGAATACCCATAGACTATATTTATTCGCCTGCAATATCCAAATAAATTGAATTTTAAGGTCGATTGTAATGGAAAGAGGTGAAAGTTTGAACGATTTACAGATTTTCAAAAATGATGAATTTGGAGATATTCGGACAACTGTTCAGAATGGAGAAGCAATGTTTTGCTTAACAGATGTATGTAGAGCATTGGGATTAACTCAGCCATCAAAAGTAAAAGAAAGACTTTCTGGAAAGGGTGTGAATAGTATTCCTACCCTTACAAACGGAGGGACGCAAAATCTTTTATATATCAACGAGCCAAACCTTTACAGAACAATTTTTCAGAGTAGAAAAGAATCTGCTGAACGGTTTACAGATTGGGTAACAGAAGAAGTTCTGCCGTCAATTAGAAAAACCGGATGGTATCAAAATCCAATGACTCCAGAAGAAATGATGCGTGTCCAACTCGGAATGATCGATGGACACGAAGAGAGAATTTCCAAACTGGAAAACACCATGAATATTGATTATGGCCAGCAAAGAGTTTTGGAAAAAGAAGTTGCAAAGGTTGTAATTGAGTCTTTGGGTGGTAAGGACAGTAACGCATACCGTGAAATCGCCAAGAAGGTATTTTCGGAGTGCAATCGTGATGTGAAAGATTACTTCCACGTCAACTCCAGAAACAACATTCCGAGACTTCAATTTAATGACGCAGTGGACTACATAAGAAACTGGACACCATGCAGCAACACAAGAATGCTGATTAGAGACTGTAATGCGCAGATGGTAATGTAGATGATTTGCTTCAAAGGAAACCTTCCACCACAGATCACAACTGAAGAAGAAAGAGAAATATTCCAAAGCTGGAATGCGAGAAATCGCCAACGGCTGATAGAAGGAAATATGAGGCTTGCCTTACATATAGCAAAGCAATTTGACGGGAAGATGGATTCTGATGAGCTGGTGGCTATTGCAATGCTTGGGCTTGTAAAATCAGCAGATTCCTTTAACCCGGAATATGGATTTAAGTTTAGTTCATTTTCTTCGGCGTGCATACAAAAAGAAATTCTCTTTGCGTTGAGGCGTGCTAAAAAGACATATTTAGATATTCCGATTGATACAGTGGTGGCTTGCGGAGAAAAGGACAATTTAAAAATAGAGGATACCCTGTATGACCTGAACGCAGAGGAAACTTTTCGGAAAATCGAAGATACAGAAACCCTGAAAAGTATTGTATCGCATATCAAACTTACGGATAAAGAGAAGAATGCACTGCAACAGTGGATTGGAGGAAAGAAACAAAAAGAAATAGCCAATGATCTAGGACAAACTCAGGCGAATGTGAGCCGGATCATGAAAAAAATATTCAAAAAGATGAGAGAAGGAGAAAAATAAGATGAAAGGTGCGAAAAGCATTGAGGAATACACAATCAGGAAATGGTTGGAAGACCAAGGGTTTAAAATGGAATATTTTACGCTTCATATGAACGGAAATAAGGCGACATTGGAAGATAGGTATGGAGACAAGATGATTATTTCATACAACCGTGAGACACATGAGATTAATTTGGAGGAATGATTGATGAATATGCAGATTAAAAATTTATGTAAAGTCATGTACTACATAGAGCAGAAAGCAATAGAGTGTGTATCGCTTCCAGGGACAGATCTGGAAAAAGAAGTATACGCAGATATTTACAATCAGGCTATAAGACAAGCCGGGTGTTTTGGAATTGAATACATGGAAGATAAATATGTTCCGTTTGCAATCGAAGCGATTAAAGAATACGAGCTTCCAGAACACCTGAGAGAGAAGATAGAACAGTCCATGGAGAAATTGCATGAGAACTAAGGAAGTATCTGCTGATGATGTAAAAGCAATAAACACTCTGTTAGATAAAGGATATTACCTTTACAGAGCGTTTATTGACAAGGATGACGGGAAAGCCCGTCTACTAATGATAAAAGATTGAATTGCCCCGGAAGGAGATTAGGGCCTCCAACCGGAGCGTGTAACCACATTAGGCAAGTAATGCGGATACAGGATAATAATACCATAATCTTCCTGTATCGGCAATAATTTACAGGAGGATTTTTTAATGGAAGAAGACAAGAAACCAGAAAACTGGGAAGAGGTTTACAAAATGATTCTTGAGAGTCAGGCAGATAAATCAAAAGAACTTGTTTCAGAAATGCTGTCTGACGCAGAAAAACGGGATGAAAAGAACCGGAGAACTATCAAGGCACTTGTGATTTCAAATATCATAACAGTTATTTCGCTTGTAGTTGTAGTCATGTATTTACTACATATGTGGAACAGTTATGATTATGTATCTCAGGATGGTGAGGGTTACAACTATTATAACGAAGATGTGGAAGGAGATATATTGAATGGGACAGCGGATCAGGAAAAAGAAGAATAGAAAGAAATCCAAGGGAACCAGAGTTAAGAGGAGAAGAAGATGAGAAAGTATATGATATCCGCTGTAGCAGAATTGTTTACATTCGTAGCAGTGATTGTTTTACTGTGGAATTTTACGAAAATGGACGCTGTGGAAATCATAGCAGTTGATCTATTTATTTCATACTGCTCCGGAATACTTACATTCATGAAAATAGAAGAAAGAGAGAAGAAAAAATGCAGAATCAGAAAACACATATTGCTGGAATACTTGAAAACAAACTTACACTCAGCCATGAAGTTTGCAAAGAAAAATTTTACGAAGGAAGGATAATTGTAGAGCGTTTAAGCGGGACAGAAGACTATATACCGATTATGGTGTCAGAACGTCTGATTGATATCAAAACACTATGGCCGGGTGACTTTTTATGCGTAAATGGAGAAATTAGATCATATAACCAGCAAAATGAAAGCGGAAATAGTAAACTATTGCTCCATGTATTTGCAGAAGAAATAGAAAGACCGGGAGAAGAAAAACACGAAAATGACTGCTTTATGGAGGGATTCTTGTGTAAAGAGCCTATATACAGAGAAACACCATACGGAAGACAGATATGCGATATCCTTGTTGCGGTAAACCGCTCATTTGGAAAATCGGATTATATACCTTGTATATGCTGGGGAAGAACCGCTAAGTTCGTTTCCGGGCTTAGTGTTGGAACAAAGGTTGATTTATGGGGCAGATTCCAGAGCAGGAATTATATTAAAAAAATCAGCGATACGGAAAGCGAAACCAGAACCACTTATGAAGTATCAATTTCAAAATTAGATGTGGAGGAAGAACATGAAGAAACGGAAGATTGAAGATGTAATGGATAAAATTGGAATTCCTGAATGCACACAGGGATACGAATGTATCGTTGAAGCGCTAATGTTGATGGATGAACCAGTATGGAAGAATGCAAAATTGATGAATGTATACGAAGAAATCGGGAGGCGTTTGGGAAAAACAGGAAATTCTGTAGAAAGAGCAATACGATATTGCTTTGAGATAGCTAGAAAAAAGGCAAAAGACCAGACAGATGTTGAACATTATTTGGGTTCTGTATACACCGGAAATCACCACACATTAAAGCATTTCTACAAAATATTAAAACGGGAGGAAGAAGATGAAAACAGTAAATATTAAATCCGTAGATTTACAGAACTACCGCTGTTTTAGCGGAGAACGTGAGTTTCATGCAGATTTTGGAAGTAAAACCAGAGTTTCTGGGAAGAACGGTTCCGGCAAGTCCACAGTGATGAATGCCGTTATGGAAATGCTGACCGGAAAGAACGCAGACGGCACACAGGCAGACAATGTTCGCCCGATTGTGGACGGGCAGGAAGTCGAGGGCGTGGACGTAGAGAGAACCGTGGTTCTGGACATTGACGGGAAAGAGACAGAGATTAAGAAAATCACAAAGCAGAAACGGGAACGTGTGGACGGCGTGATGCAGTATGTTCCGGGAAGTAACGTGAACAGCTACACGGTAGACGGGATTGCATTTAACCAGAAGAAACTGGACGAGTTTATTTCCGACAATATCTGCCCGCCGGAAACTTTGCTTGCCTGCTGTAACCCGAATGCTTTCTTGTCTTTGAAATCCACAACGGATATGAGGGCGTTTCTGGAGAAGATGGCTGGATTTGACCTAAACGAGTACATAAAGTCTCTGGGCGCAGA
>ERZ1090866.256-NODE-256-length-20632-cov-8.827283_pt1 | contig 20632 bp, 29 predicted proteins | sample MGYA00478477_ERZ1090866 | MGnify/ENA primary metagenome ERZ1090866 (study PRJEB33644, sample SAMEA5815737) | chicken gut metagenome | biome: Chicken; feature: Gastrointestinal Tract; material: Caecum | place: Ireland | collected 2019-01-01 | study: A study of the... | reverse complement strand
AGAAGGAACTCAAGAAGCTGGAGGAGGAGACCGGCATGTTCGGCAGCATTACCGATAAGGAGATCGCCGCCAATGCCGGGAAAACCTACCAGGACGCCACAGCCCTGCGGGATCCGCTGATGGGACTGGGATATGGTGAGATGAATGCCAACGCTGAACCGAGCGCCGAATGAGAAAGAGCTGGAAAAGCTCATATCCATCTATCTGAGAGCCGAGACCGCCATCATCAACGAAATTGGCCGCCTGCGCTCCCAGGGGTTGGTGGACTACCACGCCGTGGCCGCCCTGGAACGGGTGCAGGCCATCCTCCGAAAGATGGAATCGGACTGCTGGGAGTACGTACCCAAGATGATAGAAAAGCAGTTCTATGTGCGGGTGCCCGAGGCCCGGAAGGCCCTGGAGGTGCCGGAGACGGCGGCGAAGCACGCGGCGGGGTACGTCAACGCTGCGGTGCTCACCGGCGAGCAGCACGCCATTGTGGACAATCTGGTGGCGGCGCTGATGGGAGAAATCGCCGACGCCTCCATGACCGTCATGGCGACCCTGCAATCGGCCCTGATTGGACGGGTGGAGCCGGACGTGTACCGGCGGGTTGGCCTGGAGCAGGTGGCGGCGCAGCAGGCCGTGGGCCGGGGCGTCAACGCCTCGGTGCCGGCATTCGTGCAGGCCCTCCGCCGGGAGGGCATCAGGGCGTTCACTGATAAGGCAGGCCGGGACTGGAGCCTGCACACCTACTGCACGATGGTATCCCGCACCACCTCCAGGCAGGCCGAGGTGCTGGCGGTTCTGACCGCCGACCAGGAGCACGACCTGTACATGATATCCAGCCACGGAACCACCTGCGCTCTGTGCGCACCATATGAGGGCCGTGTGTATTCACGCAGCGGTACAGACCCGGATTTCCCGCCCCTGGCGGCGGCGTTCGGGAAGATGGACCCGGCGGGGCCGGACACCTTGGCCAATACCTGGCTCAACATCCATCCCAACTGTCTCCATGTGCTCGTCCCTTGGACGACGGCCGGGAGAACACCGGAGGAAATCCAAAAAATCAAGGATTTCTCCAACCCCCGCAAGAACCCGTTTTCCGTGGATCCGCGCAGTGAGAAGCAGATTAAGGCATACCGGACAAAAGAGGCCGCCCGGCGGAGCTGGCTGGCGAATTACCGTCAGTGGGAGCGGTACCGGGAGACACTGGGGGACAAGGTGCCCAAGACTTACCAGACATTCGAGAAGCATAAAAAGGCGGACGACGAAAAGTATAAAAATTGGCAGAGACTGTACAGGGAGGCAAACAAGGGTGACGGAAACTGAGCAACGGTACGCCCGCTATATGCTTCAATGTGAAGACGCAGAATTGCCGCTCATTATGGCCGCTAAGGCGAAAGGCGGGAGGCGAACAGTGAAACCGGAGATGATTGAGGCCATCCTTAAAGCCCTGGACAAGGGCCTGCGGGTGGAGCTTTTGAAGGACAAAGGCGGGAACATTAAGGCGCAGACCATTTCCCGGAAACTGCTTAAATAAATATGTTACCCACGCCCGGAATGACGGGCGGGAGGGGCCGAATGGGGCCAACTTGTCGGAATAACCGGCAGGTTGGCCCCTTTTTGTTTGCGAGGTGAATCACATGGACTACAACGCGGAATACATTGACCTGCTGAAGCGCTCCCTGGCCGGGGAGACAGAGACAGTGCGGCTCTATCTGGCCTGCATGGCAGTCGCGCCCCCGGAGCACATCCCCAAGCTGCTGGAGATCCAGGCCGATGAGACAGACCACCAGAGCATCATCGCCGACCTGCTCCTGGAGGCCGCAGCGGGCCAGAGCGCCGACCAGGAAGCGCTCGTGCCGGGGGTGGAGTAATGGCGGTCGCATACTATGGCTCCCACATCTCGGAGCACCTGGTCAAGACCCCGGAGGGCTATCTGATCTGCTACGGCGTGCCCATCAACCGCACCGGCACGCAGATGTATACCGCCGGGGAGCTGGGGCTGGATGGAGATCCGGAACGGCCGGTCACAGTGTACCGCCTGGAGGAGGATGTGTTCGCCCCGGCGGCCCTGGCAAGCCTGGAGGGCAAGGACGTGACCCGGGGGCATCCGGCGGAGATGCTCAACGCCGGAAACCAGGCGGGCTACTCCAAGGGGCACCTGGAAAACGTGCGCCGGGACGGGGAGAACACCGTGGCCGACCTCATCATCAAAGACCCGTCCCTGGTGTCGGATGTGGAAAACGGTGTGCTGCGGGAGGTGTCCTGCGGCTACAACTGCCAGTTTGAGCCGTACCTGGACGGCTACCGGCAGACCCATATTGTTGGCAATCACGTGGCGGTTGTCCCCAGGGGACGCGCCGGCCGCGATGTTGCAATAAAAGACGCCGCCGAACAGGCGGAGAAAGGCAGGAATCACATGAGCGAATTTTGGAAGTCTGTCCTGACCGCCTTTGGCATGGCGGCGAAGGACGCCAGCCCTGAGGAGCTGGACACGATGGTGCAGACCACCGCCAGCGTGCTGGACGCCGAACCCGCGAAAGCGCCGGAGGCGGAACCCACGAAGGACGAGCCCGCGCAGGAGCCCGCGAAGGACGCGGAGACCATCGAGGCCCCCAAGGGCGACGACATCGGCTCCAAGCTGGACCGCATCCTGATGATGCTGGAGGCCAAGGCTAGGGGCGGCCGGGGTGAGCATCCCCTCCACGACGAAACCGACCTGGACGAGATGATCGCCAAGCTGGCCGGCAAGAAGGAGGGGGAGGGGGCGGTCACCATCCCCGCCGAGGAGCTGGACAGCATGACCGGCCCCGCCAGGGACGCGGCGGTGGAGCTGCTGCGCAAGGTGCGCCCCGCCGTGGCCGCCATCAAGGATCCGGCGGAGAAGGCCCGCGTCACCGATGCCCTGCTGGCCCCTATCAAGGGCACCGACATGATGGGCGCTATTGCCCAGGCTGCTATGGACAGCGCCAAGGCCAACGCCGACAAGGCCAGGAAAACCACCTATGAGCAGATGTGCGCCGACTCCGCTGCGGAGTACGCCGCCCGTAATCCCCACACCGCCAAGAGGGAGGAGGGCTGACCATGCCCCTGAACCCGCAGACCATCGGCCTGAACATGTCCCACGGCTTTGCCGGTTCCTATGCCCGGCAGCCGGACATGATTACCAACACCGCCCCCCTGGGCGGAACGGTGGCCATCGTCTTTGGTACGCCCTTGGTGCGTGGCGAGAACGGCGCGGTCGTTCCCATGGGAGCCGGGAATACCGGGAACCAGTTTATTGGCGTAGCGGGCCGGGAGGTCAAGAGCCCGGCGGAGCTCTACAGCCAGAACGTGGGGCAGTATGCCCCGGGTGAACCGGTCTCCGTGTTCCAGCGCGGCTGCATCAATGTGAAGTGTCAGAAGGGCACGCCCACCGTGGACGGCGCGGTCTACGTCCGGGTGACCGCCACGGAAGGGCACCCCGCCGGGGGCTTCGAGGCGGAGGCGGACGGGGCCGACACTGTGGCCCTTCCCAATGCCCAGTGGAACGGCCCGGCGGATAACCACGGTGTGGCGGAGTTGCGGATCGCCTATGTTGGTCCTGTCCCTGCTGTCTCCGGCTCCGCCGGAGAGGACGGCGGTTATTACCAGCCCTCCGTCAGTGAGGCCGGGGAGCTGACCTGGACGGCCAGCAAATCCGGAATGCCCGCCGTGGCAAGCGCCAATATTATGGGCCCCGCAGGCCCCCAGGGACCGAAAGGTGACGCTGGAGAGATTGGCCCCCGGGGACCGGCTGGCGCAGATGGTGCGCCCGGAGCTCAGGGACCTCGGGGTGAGCAGGGGCCGGAAGGCCCCCAAGGTCCCGCAGGGCCCAGCTATACCCTCCCGAATGCCACCACATCAGTGAGAGGCGGGGTGCTCCAGATGGCCGCCATCACGGATCTGGCCGCCGCCCCCACTATGGAAGATTTCAACAGCCTTCTGGCCGCACTCCGCACGGCGGGGATGCTGGCCACATCGTAAAGGAGTGATTTTTCTATGGGACTGAATCCCCAGGTAATCGGCAAGGAAATGCCTCACGGCTTCGCGGGCTGCTACGCCCGTCAGCCTGACATGATCGTCAACACCAGGCCCGCCGGCGGAGATGCCGCGATCCCCTTCGGCGCGGCTCTGAAGTATGAGGACGGCGCGGTGATCCCCATGGGCGCTGCCGCCACCGCCGCCGAGTTCGTGGGCGTGGCCGGATGTGAAATCAAGAGCGCCCTGACCTACCTCGACCAGAGCCAGGGCCAGTATGCGGTAGGTGAGCCCGTCAGCGTGTTCCAGCGCGGGGCCATCAACGTCAAGTGCAGCCGGGGCACCCCCGCCCTGGGTGGCGCGGTGTACGTGCGTATCACCGCAAACGGCAGCTATCCCACCGCCCCTGTGGGCGGTTTCGAGGCCGAGGCGGACAGCGCCAACACCGTGCAGCTCACCAACTGCCAGTGGGCGGGCCCCGCCGACGCCAACGGCATCGCCGAGCTGCGCATCCTGACCATGAACAACGCCTGATAAGGAGGTAGGAAACATGAGCTTTACCAATGTCGGCACCACCAATGCCGGAACCTTTACCATGCAGAGCGCCCCCGGCGCTGTGAACAGTGTGCCCGTGATGGACGCGGACGGCATCGCCTCCGGCGGCGCGTTCCTGATCAGCGAGCTGGAGAAGCGTGACCCCATGATCCGCAAGCCCCTGACCAGCTTCACCTATCCCCGGGATATCGTGATTGAGACCGGCGGCGGCTGGGTGGACTACGTGTCCGCCATGGCCGTGAGCTACGGCATCACCGGCGGGGCCACCAGCTCCCCCGTGACCGCCGGCGGGGCCAACGGCATCCCCACCGTGCAGGCCAGCGTGGACAAGGGCGTATACAAGGCCCACGTGTTTGCCGCCGCCCTGCGGGTGATGTTCCAGGACATGCAGAGGGCCAACTACATCGGCCGCAGCCTGGACAACCTGCTCCAGGACGGTGTGCGCATGGCCTACGACAAGCACATGGACGCCAACGTCTATGTGGGCCTCACCGACTACGGAACCACCGGCCTGGTCAATAACCCCGATGCCACCGAGACCACCGCCGCTAACGGCGCGGCCGGCACCGCCACCTGGGCCACCAAGACCCCGGAGGAGATCCTGAAGGATGTGAACGACGCCCTGGCCGCCGGTTGGGCCGCCAACGAGTATGACGAGACCGCCATCCCCAACCACATCCTGATCCCTTATGAGCAGTACCTGTACATCATGACCACCAAGGTGACTGACCTGGCCACCGAGACCATCTACGACTTCCTGATGAAGAACAACGCGGCTACGAAGGCCGGCGGCGACCTGTTCATCGGGGCCACCCGGTGGTGCAAGGGCGCGGGCACCGGCAGCAAGGACCGCATGGTGGTGTACAACAACGACCGTCGCTTCGTCAAGATGGACGAGCTGGTGCCTCTGTCCCGCATCATGAGCGCCCCCAACGTGGCGAACGTCTGCTACGACACCGCCTACATGTCCAACATCTCTGAGGTTCAGATCTTCTACCCCACCTCCATCTCCTACGTGGACGGCATCTGAGGTGAGGGCCATGTTTGTACTGAGCAAGCGGAACATCGTCATCCCGGCCCCGGACGGCTCTGCCGCCGTCCGGCTGGCCCGGGGGCAGATGAGCACTGTGCCGGACTGGGCGGCGGATACCCCCTATTTTAAGGCTCTGGTGGCCGACGGGAAGCTGGTGCCCTCCGGCACCTCCGACAAGGAGGAGCAGCGGGCCGCCGAGAAGAAGGTCAAGACCCGCCGGGGCAGGGAGACCACCGAAGAGTAAGAAAGGAGCTGCGGGCATGTACTACTGTGGCAAGCCTCAATTTTACGGTGTGCGGGCGGCAGCGGCCAACCTCGGCAGCGGCGCGCCCGGCACCTACACAGCGGAGCAGTTCCAGGAGGACTTCCCGCAGTTCTTTAACTCGTGGGGCCAGCCGCTTCTCCCCGCCTCCATGCTGGAGGAGATTATCCGCATGGCAAACGCCGCCGTCCAGCCGGACAGGTGGGGGGAGGGCTGGCGCTACGCTGTGGGGCTCTATGTGGCCCACTACGTCACCCTGTACCTGAGAGGCTACGCCGCCAGCAACGAGACGCCGAACGCGGCGGCGGCCTCCGGGGCCCTGGTGGGCATGGTCAAGAGCGCCACCCTGGGGGACGCCTCGGTGAGCTATGACACCGCCGCCATCACGGCGGGCACCGAGGACTGGGGCGACCTGAACAGTACCACTTATGGGCAGATGTTCGCCAACCGGGCCAAGCTCATCGGCATGGCCGGAATGCTGGTGATCTGAGGTGAGCGCATGAACTGGACAGACTGGTACACCGACACCGTGGACGTATACCGGGTGCGGGATATCATGGCCGGCAATCTCACCCGGCATGAGCGGGTGCAGGTGTCCGCCGGGATCCCGTGCCGCATCTACCAGAGCGACAACAAATCCATCAGCATAAGCCAGACGGCCTCCAGCGTAAGCCATAACGATCACATGGCCTGCGATATCTCCGTGGACATTCAGGCGGGGGATGAGCTGCTGATCCACCGCGGGGGACGGCTGGGGAGGCCCGGCCCCACGATCCGGGCCTTCGCAGCAGACCCCAATCTCTACTATGAGCCCTTCGGGGCCATCATCCCCGGACTGGCCCACCAGGAAATCCGGCTGCTCCAGCAGGAGCGGGTGAAGGGCGGTGCCACATGAGCTATACGGTAAGCCTCCAGCAGAGGATCCAGCAGCTCAAAAAGGCGCAGGCCGATTTGCCGGAGATTCTGCGCAAAACTGCAAAAGGGGCCACTTTGCGGGCAATAGAGGCCGCGATGGATGCCACGCCGCCCAAGAAAGGAACGGGCGCCCTGAAAGGCGTGAACACCAGAACCGGAGAGCTCAAGGCGCACTGGGCCACAGACAGCAAGATTGAGCCGATGGGCGGAGCGCTCTCTGGAGGATCTTCCTACACGACCATTTTGGCGAACGATAAGGAGTATGCATCTTACGTTGACCAGGGCCACAGACTTGACCGTCACTTTGTCCCCGGGCTGTACGTGGATGAGAACGGTATGCTGGATTACGACCCAGATTATGCAGAAGTTGGCGGCTTAGTTGTTGGCACGAAAACCCGGTATGTCAAGGGCGAGTTTATGACGGACAAGGCCAAAGAGGCGTACCAGAAAGCCGTTCTGGTTGAGTTGGACAAGGAAATCAGGAGGCTGCTGGAATGAATCTGACTGTGACCACCGTCGCCAAGTCCCTGGCGGACTACCTGGCCCCCCATTTTCCGGGTGTGGCCTTCTATGAGGATCCCAACCAGCAGGGCAGCTCTACCCCGTGCATGTTCCTCCAGACCCGTTATAACTACCTGACCCTGGAGTCGGGCGGGTTTTGGCGGCGGCGGATGGGGCTTGACCTCACCTACCTGGAGGACTACAACCTGCCAGACCTGCAGCGGCGGTACCAGCGGGCGGGGGAGGGGCTCGACCTGCTGATGGAGACCTTCCCATACTCCGACGGGGAGACGGCGGGAACCGTCCTGCTGCGCACCCACGAACGAGAGTGGCGCGTGGATCTGGACGCCCTGCACTACCACTTTGAGCTGCTGGAGCGGGTGAGCATCCCGGCGGAGTATGTCAAGATGCAGACCATGGACTACGACGAAAGGCTGAAAAATGAAAGCTAAGAAGTACCGGCGGGAGGTTCTGCTGAGAGACCCCCGCTTTGCCCAATACCAGCAGGACTTCCTCGGAGTAGTCCTGCACAAGCCCGAGTACACCATTGCCGAGGCCGAGAGAGCGGTCAAGGCATTTTTCAAAAAGGAGCGTGATTGACATGGCAGGTGGAACCTGGAGCAGCCAGAACAAGGTGCGGCCCGGCGTCTACATCCGGTTCACGTCTGACCGGGGCCTGGGCCTGACGGTCAGCGACCGGGGCGTGGTCGCCATTGCGGAGGCCATGAGCTGGGGCCCGGTGGAGACGGTGCAGGAAATTGAGGCCGGGGCCGATATGACCCCCTATACCGGGTACGACATCACCAATCCCCAAAACCGATTTTTGAACGAGATTTTCAAGGGCACCAACCGAACGGCGGCCCCCAACAAGGTGCTGCTGTACCGGCTGGGTGCGACCGGACAGGTGGCGGCCACCGCGACCGTGGCCCCTCTGACGGCGACGGCAAAGTATCCCGGCATCCGGGGCAACGACATCTCCATCGTGATTACCGAGCTGACCACCCCCGCAGACACCTTCACGGTTTCCACCGTGGTGGACGGCGAGATTGTGGATCAGCAGACCGCCGAAACGGTGGAGGATCTGACCGCCAACGACTGGGTGATCTTCTCCGGCACCGGCGCACTGGCGGCCACGGTTGGCTCCCCGCTGACCGGCGGCGCGGACGGCACCCCGGCCTCCGCCGACTACACCGACTTCCTGGCAGCCATCGAGCCCTATAAGTTCGACGCGCTGATCTACGACGGCACCGACACCACCGTGCAGGACGCGATGGTGGCATTTGTGAAGCGCCTGGCCGAGGAGGAGGGGGCCTACACCCAGCTGGTGGCCGCCAACCTCACCAACCCGGATGACCGCTTTGTGGTCAACGTCATGAGCGGCGTGGTGCTCAGTGACGGCACCGCCCTCACACCCCAGCAGGTGACCTGGTGGGCGGGCGGCGCCCTGGCTGGAGCTCAGTACAACGAATCCCTGACCTACGCCTCCTATCCCAACGCGGTGGATGTGTCCCCCAAGCTGACCAACAGCGGCTACATCGACGCCCTGACCTCCGGGCAGTTTGTCCTCTTTGCCGACGACGGCGTGGTCAAGGTGGAGCAGGACATCAACTCCCTGGTGACCTATACCACCGACATCACCGAGCCCTACCACAAGAACCGGGTGATCCGGCTGCTGAACACCATCGCCAACGACATCTACCAGCAGTTCAGCGACGGGTACATCGGCGTGGTCAACAACAACGAGCAGGGCCGCATGATGTTCAAAAGCGCCATCGTGGGCTACCTGCTCACCATCCAGGCCAACCAGGGCATCCAGAACTTTGAGGCCGAGGACGTGACCGTGGAGGCGGGTGAGGACATCGACGCCATCGTGGTCAACCTGGCGATCCAGCCGGTGGATAGCGTGGAGAAAATCTACGTCACCATCACCGTGAACTGAGGGAGGTGTGAAATATGCCCTATCTGCTTGCAAAAGACACCCTGAACGGCGCGGAGGGCTCCGTGGTGGTCACCATTGACGGCCGCAACTATGTGGTGGCCGGTATGCGCAACATCACCACCAACGCCGAGATCCAGAGCAACGACATGCGTGTCATCGGCACCCGCACCATCCAGGACAAGCCCAACGGCGCCAAGCTGACCGGCACCGGCAACATCTACTACGGCACCAACCTGTGGACGGACATGGTGCTCCAGTACATCCAGACTGGCGTCATGCCGGAGTTCGATATCCAGCTCACCAACAACGACCCCACCACGTCGGTGGGCTCCCAGGTCATGGCCTACTACGGCTGCCACCTGACCGGCACCGTGCCCCTCTCCATCCTCAATGACGAGGAGGCCATGCTGAACTATGACTTCAACTTCGCTTATACCCGCGTGGCCCGGCTCCAGAGCTTCAACGACCCGGCCCAGCTGGGGAACTAACAGGAGGACGACATGAGTAAACTTTCCGCATTTCTGCACCCTGTCACCACTTCGGAGGAGAAGGAGGTCGTCATCTCCAACCGTTTCCAGGATGAAAACGGACGGCCTGTGCCCTTCAAGATCCGGGCGCTGACCCAGGAGGAGAACGACGCTTTTGTCAAGCAATCCACGCGCCGGGTAAAGGTTGATGGGCAGATGGTTGAACAGTTCGACAGCGTGGGGTTTGCCCGACGTATGGTGGTGGCCGCCACCGTGGAGCCCGACTTTCAGGCCAAAGAACTGTGTGAGGCTTATGGCGTGCTGGACCCCCTCCTGGCGCCCGGCAAGATGCTCCTGTCTGGAGAGTACAAGAAGTTGCTGGCAGCTATCAATGACCTGTCCGGCTTCGGGGATGCGGAGGATGAGGTAAAAAACTGATCGGCGGGGTCAGCTGGGACGTGGAGACGCTGACGGCGTATTACTGCTTTGTTAATCTCGGCTGGCCTCCCTCCCAATACGACGAGCTCCCATACCGGGAGAAGCTGCTGGTGACGGAGTTCGCGCTGAAGTCCATGAGGGACAACAAGGAGCTCAACGACAGGATGAAACGGAGGTGAGCGCGTGGCGCAGATCCGGGAGGAATTGATTCTATATGACCGGTTCACCAATACCTTTACCAAATATCTCCGCTACGGGGAGCAGGCGGCAGGGGTGACCAAAGAGGCCCAAAGGGCCACGGAGTCGTACAGCCAGAGCCAGAAGGCGGCGGCCGCCTCCACCAACACCCTGACCAACAGCGTGCGGAACCTGCTGGGCGCGTTTGCGGGGATGCAGGCCGTCCGCTGGCTGGTGAACACCTCCGACCAGCTCACCAGCATCAACGCCAGATTGCAGCTCATGACCGGCAGCGCGGAGGGGGCGGCGGCGGCCCAGGAGAAGATTTATCAGGCGGCCATGCGGAGCCGGGGGGCTTATGCCGACATGGCGGACTTCGTCTCCCAGCTGGGCATGACAGCGCGGAACGCATTTTCCGACACCAATGAACTGATTGCCTTCGCCGAACAGATCCAGAAGCAGCTTGCCATCTCTGGCGCATCCGGCGCGTCCGCCCAGGCGGCGCTCGTGCAGCTCACCCAGGGCCTTTCCTCTGACGCTTTGCGGGGCGAGGAGCTCAACTCCGTGCTGGAGCAGACCCCCTTGATCGCCAAGACTATCGCGGACTACATGGGAGTGACCACAGGGGAGATGCGCGAATTGGCCTCCGAAGGGAAGGTCACCGCAGATGTGGTGAAAAACGCCATTCTTGGGGCCACGGCGGAAACCAACGCCCAGTTTGAGCAGATGCCCATGACCTGGGCGCAGGTGTGGACAATGGCGCAGAACATCGCCATTCGGGCCCTTGACCCGGTTTTGCAGGCCATCTCGTGGTTGGCGAACAACATCGAAATACTGACGCCGATCGTTTTGGGGCTTGGAGGCGCATTTGTTGTGTTCCAGATCGCGGCAAATTGGACGAAAATTGCCGCTGCGGCGACAACAGCGTATCACGCGGTTGTAACACTGCTCTCAATCGGTTTTGGAGTTCTGACAGGGAATACCGCTGCCGCGTCCGCCGCTGTGTTCACATTTAACAGTGCGCTTCTGGCTTCTCCAATTACGTGGGTTGTTATGGGAGTTGTGCTTCTGGTTGCGGCTCTGTACGCAGGAGTTGCGGCGTTTAATAAAATAACAGGGGCCAGCGTGTCCGCCACCGGGATTATCGCCGGGGCTGTGCTTACAGTTGCCGCAGTTATAGGAAATACCGTCATCGGGCTTCTTAACGGGATTATTCAGGCAGTATGGTCCATTTTTGTAAATCCAATTCTGGGGATCATCGAATGGGTTTTGAATGTTGCAAACGGCGGGTTTAATTCGTTCGGAGACGCTGTAGCAAATTTGATTGGAAACATCATTTCCTGGTTCTTGGATTTGGGTAAGGTAGTGACAAAGATTATAGACGCTATCTTTGGTACAAACTGGACCGCCGGGCTTAACTCGCTGCAAAATTCTGTGCTCCAGTGGGGCAAAAATGAGAATGCGATTACCTTTTTGCCCCAGGACAGAGCAGCTCCAACGATCGACCACCGTTTTACATACAGCGGGGCATGGAATACCGGCTACAACTGGGGCGCAAATCTGTTTTCCGGAAGCGGCAGCGGCGCAGGAAGCCTTTTCCCGACAAGCACCCCTTACGATGAAATCGCAAATCAACTGGGCGATATCTCCGGCAGCGTGGGCAGTATCGAGAAGTCGGTCAAGATGACCGATGAGGACATCAAGTCCCTGGTGGACGTGGCGGAGCGGCGGTATGTGAACAATGTGAACCTGACCGCCCAGACGCCGGTGATCACCGTCAACGGCCAGAACACCGGCCACACGGCGGCAGACCGGCAGAACCTGGCCAATGCCATCCGGGACATCCTGATTGAGCAGCGGGCCAGCGGCTCCACCCGGAGCACCGCCCGGCCGACAACGGGGTGATTGAATGAGCGTGAATAACTTCGGCCTGTTTTTCACCCGGGACGGCACGGTCATCCGCCTGCCCGTCAACCCGGAGAAGCTGCCCGTGGCCCGGGACAACGACAACAGCGAATACAACGTGCTGGGCATCGGCCCCATCATGATTCCACGGATTCCAAAGCTGCGGGAGGTCACCATCTCGTCCTTCTTCCCCGGGCGGGAGTTCCCCGGCGTGCTGACCTCCGGCGGGTTCCAGCCCCCTGAGTTCTACATCCAGTTCTTTGAATCCGCCATGAACGACAAGGCCCCCATCATCTACACCCCCGTTCGCTACTACGAGAACGGCGAGCCCTTCATGACCGGGGACGCGGGCTTCGAGGTGCTGGTCACCCAGTTCAACACCGAGGAGCGGGGCGGGGAGACCGGCGACTTCTACTACGACCTGACGCTGACCGAATACCGGGACTATACGCCCCAATCTCTGGCGGCCCAGGGCCAGCAGACCGCCGGCGCGCCGGTGGAGGTCACCGCCGAGCCCTCCCGCTCCATCCCCCAGGGGCAGCTCTACGCCGGGGCTTCCTGCATCGCCAACGGCTCCTACTTCTACACCAGCTATGGGGACGAGCCCCACGGCACGGCCTCGGGGCGTCGGGTGCTGGTGTCCCGCATCGTGGACGCCACCCGGCCAGCCTGCGTCCACATCACAGACGAGGCCGGGAACCCCCTGGGCTGGATTGACAAAAGCGCCCTCCAGGTGGTGAGCGATACATGAAAACCGAGCTGATTATCGCCAACAAGTCCAGCGGGAAGATGTGGGAGATCTCCAACTCCACGCCGGAGGTCACCTTGTCCACGGAGCGCACCGGTTCCCCGGGCACGCTGAAATTCAGCGTGCTCAAAGCCGGAGACCTGTCCTTTACCGAGGGCGATATTGTGCGTTTCTCGGTGGACGGGCAGCTCCAATTCTACGGCTGGGTGTTCACCAAGAGCAAAGACCGCTGGGGGGAGATCCAGGTCACCTGCTATGACCGCGTCCGCTACCTGAAAGCCAACGCCTCCTATAACTTCGAGGCTCAGACCGCCGGGGATATGCTCCGGCAGATCGCCGCCGACCTGCAGATCGACGTGGGGCAGGTGGCGGACACCGGGTACCCCATCCCGGACTTCTGCAAGGAAGACGAGAGCTGCCTGGACATCCTGGGGGAGGCCATCGAGCAGACTCTGCTCAATACCGGGAACATCTATGTGCTGTTTGATGACGGGAACGGCCTGGCCCTCCGGCAACCCAGGGATATGATTTCCGACGTGGTCATCGGCGACATGTCCATGCTGACCGATTACGCCTACAAGACCGACATCGACGAGCAGACCTACAACTACATCAAGCTGGCCCGGCCAAACGAGGAGACCGGCATGTGGGACACCTTCGTGGCGGAGGACAGCTCCACCATTGGGCAATGGGGGCTGCTGCAGCTCTACCAGACGGTGGACGGCACCGCCAATGACGCCCAGGTGCAGGCCCAGGCCCAGGCAACCCTTTCCTACTATAACCACCGGACGCGGACGCTGAAGGTGTCCTCCCTGGGGGTGCCCGGCCTGCGGGCAGGGATGATGGTGCTGATGAAGGTGCAGGGCCTGGGCGACATCAACCTCGACCAGTACGTGCTGCTGGAGAAGGTGACCCACACCTGGAAGAACGATGACCACACGATGGAGTTTGAAACGCTGGATCTCACAACGGTGTAGGAGGTAAGCGCGTGGAGCTGAAAGACGTTTTGTATCAGATGATGCAGGAGAACATGGCCGCCGGACAGCCCACCGACCTTCGGGTGGGCACGGTGACCAGCGAGGAGCCGCTGGAGATCACCATCAACCCGGCCATGGCCCCGCTGCGCCGCCGGCAGCTCTACCTCACGGAGCCGGTGGTGGAGAAGAAAATCCCCGTGCTCACCCACAAGCACTACATCTCCACCCTGACCCACACCCACACGGCCCCCGGCGGGGCCACCGGCCCGGCGCTGGAGGGCTCCTACCTGGGGGAGGACTCCCTGGTATCCGAGGGCTTCAACGCCACCCTACAAGACCAGGACATCGTCTGCTGGGAGAACGGGAAGGAGCTGCCCATCGAGGACGGCTTCATCATCCTCAACCGGAAGCTGGAGACCGGGGACAAGGTGCTGCTGCTCCGGGTGCAGAGCGGGCAGAAGTTTATCGTCCTGTCCCGGATTTTCGAGGAGGAATCCTGATGCCGACTTTACCGACCGCAAGCATTGACCTGTCCGCCGGGGTGACCTTCGTCTCCCAGCCCTCCCGGACGTGGTACATCAACAAGGAGACCAACCGCATCCAGGGGGAGTGTGACGGCTGGCAGAGCGTCCGCCAGGCCGTGGAAATCATTCTCAACGTGGAGCGGTTCCGCTGGCAGATCTACTCCCCCTACTCGGGGATGCAGTGGGAGGGGCTCATCGGACAGGATCCCGGCTATGTGGCCTCTGAATTGCAGAGGCGGATCACCGACGCCCTGCTGATGGACGACCGGGTACGGGGCATCTCTGACTTCGCCTATACCGTGGAGGGGAACACCCTGCGAGCCTCTCTCACCGTAAACACGGTTTACGGCGACACCCAGACCAGCGTGGAGGTGAATATCACGTGATTGACTTTACCCAGGACACCTACCAGAACCTCCGCCAGGAGATGCTCGACCGGGTGCCCGACACCTACGACAAGCGGGACACCGCCCCCATCCCCACGGCCATCTCCCCGGCGGCCTACGCCCTGGCCGGGTTCTATCTCAGCCTGGACCAGGTACAGAGGGCGGCCTTCGTGCAGACGGCGGTGGGGGATGGCCTGGACATGCTGGCCGTCATCGGCGGCCTGACCCGCTACCCCGCCAGCGCGGCGGTGCGGCTGGGCATATTCAACACCGCGGTGCCCATCGGCGCACGGTTCTCCACCATCAACGGCACCAACTCCATCAACTTCGCGGTGACCGCCGCAGCCACGGTGTCGGAGCCGGAGGAGGGCTTCACCTACTACCAGCTCACCGCCGAGACCCCCGGCACCATCGGCAACGAGTACACCGGGCCCATCCTGCCCATCACCACCATCCCGGGGCTGACCAGCGCGCAGATCACCGACATCCTGGTGCCCGGCGACGACACGGAGACCGACGACGCCTTCCGGGAACGGCTCATTGAGGCCCTGAACAACCGGCCCTTCGGTGGCAACATCGCCGATTACCGGCAGAACGTCCTGGCCATCGACGGCGTGGGCGGGGTGCAGGTATACCCGACCTGGAACGGCGGCGGCACCGTGAAGCTGTCCGTGCTGGGGGCGGATTTCCTGCCGGCCTCGCCCACCCTGGTGGAGAACGTGCAGAACGCCATCGACCCGCCCCCCAATCAGGGGCTTGGGCTGGGCCTGGCCCCTATCGGGGCGAAAGTGACGGTGGCGGCGCCCACAGAGCTGACCGTCAACGTCTCCGCCACCCTCATGCTGGCCGCCGGGTACGCCATCGGGCAGGTGCAGGAGCCGGTGGAGCAGGCCATCGAGGCGTACCTGCTCAGTGTGCGGCAGGAGTGGGACACCAACACGTCCAGCACGGCGGTGAGCTATGCCGCCGACGTGTACGTGGCCCGGATCACCGCCGCCATCGTGGGAGTGACCGGCGTGGTCAACGCCACCAACGTGCAGCTCAACGGCGGCACAGCAGACCTCATTCTGACGGAGACGGGCGAGACCCAGCAGGCGCCCGTGATAGGGACGGTGACGCTGAGTGAATCCAATTGAGCTTGACGCTGACCTGCTGGCCCTGCTGCCCCCGTGGTACCGGGAGGTGCTGGACTACCAGGAGCTCTGCCGGACGGAGACGGCCCAGTTCGAGACCCTGGCGGATGAGATCATCGGCGTGGCCGACAACTTCTTCTTCCAGACCATGGACGAGGGCGCGGTGTCCATGTGGGAGCAGGTGTTCCAAATCGTGCCCAACCCCTCCACCGAGAGCCTGGACTTCCGGCGGGCCCGGGTGCTCAACCGCATCACCACCCGGCCGCCCTACACCCTGGGCTTCCTCTATCAGAAGCTGGACGAGCTGATCGGCCCGGGGGAGTGGACGGTCACCGTGGACTACCCCAATTACACTCTGTACATCGAGAGCGCGGCCCAGAACCAGAACTACGCCACCGAGCTGGCCTTCACCATCAACCGCATCAAGCCGGCCCACATCGTGTGGATCAATTCCCCCTTTGTGCGGACGGGACTGCTGCTTTCCGAGACCATCTCGTCGGCGCAGAGAACCTACAACTATAAGCTGGGGTCGTGGGAGCTGGGGCTGCTGCCCTTCGCCACCGACGGCCCGGAGGGAGTGATCAAGATGCCAGAAACGCCGTCCATCCGGCAGGCCCTCTTGACCGGCGTGGCCAACTTCGTCAGCGGCGATGTGGCCAGCGCCCGGGTCAACGGCACAATTCCCATCGCAGACCTGGCCAAGAGCGTGGAGGGGGCGGAGCTGACCGTCACCTATACCGTGCTCCCGTCCCAGACCACGGAGATCACCGCCCTGGAGCTGCTGGACGGGGAGGGGAACGTCCTCACGTCCTCCACGGTGTACATCCCGGTGACCACCAACGTGGTCATGAAGCACATTATCCCCGTCGCGGAAGGAGTGGCAAGCAATGGCTGACAACCCGATCACCGTCGTGCTCCCGGCCGACCTGCCGGAGGACTGGACTTCCGGCCAGACCGTGGCCCCCACCGGGGCGGAGGTGGGCCTGAGCCAGCAGCATGGCTACAACTACCTGATGGAGCAGGTCAACAACGCACAGCGGGCCGTGAACCAGATCGGCGCGGCCTGGGACACGCTGGGGGGCTTCATCGAGACCGAGACCGCCGTCCCCGTAGCCCAGCGCAAGGCGAATACCCTGTACGGGGTTATCATGGCGGACTATGGAGGTGAGAGCTGATGAGTACCAGATATGTGTGGAGCCGGTATAACAGAAAATTCGAAGAAAGAACTACGCAATCCAGCTTGGGCTCAGTTCCTTATGGAATCGGAGTAGCTTTTGGTTTGACACATACGTTTGACCAAAATACAGGACTGTTCACCATGCATGATTGTGTTGTGTATCCGAGTGGAACCGGTACCACGCACCTAAAAAGTAACGTCCGTCCCGTCTTCATGATTAACGTCGGCGGGATAAACGAATCTGGTAATAGGGACTCTGTGTCTGGAAATACTCTGTTCCGTGATAACGGAAGCGGGAACGAATGGGAACTCAGAAATGGTAAAGTCCGCATAAGAGACGATTTCGATGGAGAGTATTTCGATAGCATCGACCGGGAAGAGCCATACATGATAAGCAACACAAAGCTTTCGGATGTCTCTTCCCCAAATTCCGGCGCATACCCTCAAAATGGTGTAAGTGGTTCCAATTGGTATGAATACGAAGGCTCTGATAATATCGACCCTTCGTCGGTCAGTATCCCAGCGGTTATCATGCCCGGCCAGCAGATCACCATCACAGTGACCCCCGGCACTGGCAAGGTCTATGGAGGGACTGTATCCTATCAGTACCAGGTGCGGCTGAACGGCGGCGCATGGCAGACCGTGGCGACCACTACGGCCACCACCCTGGGCTATAACGTGCCCGCCGGAACACAGAGTATTCAGGCGCGGGTAGTGGCATCGGATAATATGGGGTTCACATCCGACACTTATGTGTCCAGCGCCGCCGTCACTGTCGTGGGAGCGCCCGCCTCCATCACCGTCCCCGGCGCGGCCATGACCGGCCAAACGTACGAGGTGCTCTGGGATGCTGTCACAAATGTGGATAGCTATAAGCTGGAGCGGCGGGTCGACTCGGGAAGCTGGACAACCGTTTATACCGGTCCTGGACTAAGCTACACAGACACCGCGGTCGTAGGGTGGAGCAGAGTGCAATATCGGGTTTCTGCTGGCACCGGCGGTGTGTATGGCACTCCGCTGGAGTCTGATACTGTGGACATCATCTCGGCCACCTCTCTGGTGATCTCGGGCGCGGACGGGAGCCTGGGCACCATCACCGCGCCGGTGACCTACTCCGTCACCTCCGACACCGGCAACCAGATTACCGTCACCGAGACCATCAACGGCCACAGCCGGACGCTGAATCCCGCCTCCGGTGCTCAAATCGCTATCCCGGTGTCCATGATAGACCCGGCGGCGGATGATACAGGGGAGATTACCATTCAAGCCAGCGTGCGGGCCACCAGCGGCACGGTCACGCAGACCCGGAGCTGGACGTACACCAAGACCCCGCTGACCCTGCCCACCAAAGCCTACCGCGTGGAGCAGCTCCAGGGCGGCGCGAAGGACGTTATGCCGCTGACCCTGGCCGAGGCGGTGATGCTGCCGGACGGGTCAAGCGTGGCGGATTATGTAAATACACCGACCGTATTTGCAGCAAAAACCACACAGAACTCTATCACCATGCCGTTTACACCATCTATGGTTGTGTTCTCCAGCTTAGAAACATCAAGAGGATACGGTCAGAATGTGTACCTTGTGTATCAGGGAGACAGCTTCTTGGATGGGTACAGTTGGCGGATTACGCTCTCCGGAAACACAATATCCAAAAGCGGCGGCTCTGACGGCGTAAATGGGATGAAAATTATCGCGTTTGCGTAGGAGGTGTGAGCATGTTAACTATCATCGGCAATGACGTCCACATGATCCGGGGGGACACGGAGCAGCTGGTGGTGACCTGCCAGTTCTCCGACGGCACGGAGCGGCCCTTTGAAGCGGGGGACACGGTCACCCTCACCGTGGCGTGGCCCATGGGCCCGACGGCGCTGCAAAAGAGGGTGACCGACTTTGTGGAGGGGGCAGCGGTGATCTCCATCGCCCACGCGGATACTAATGAGCTGGCGCCCGCCGCATATCGCTATGATGTGCAGCTTACCACCAGAGACGGGACGGTGGCCACTATCATCCCGCCCGCAAAGTTTGTGCTGGAGGGGGATGTGACCCGTGACTGAGCTGCATGGCAGCATGAGGGCCAACGGGGCTCTGACGGGCCGCCTTGGCGGCTCCTCCGGAGGCGGAGCTGTCCCCTACAAGATCGGGGCCGGCCTCAAGGTGGTGGAAAATGAGCTGATGGTGGACACCGCCGACGCAGTGGAGGAGGACAACACGCTGCCCATTACGTCCGCCGCAGTCTATACCACAGTAGGGAACATCGAGATTCTGCTGGGTACAATTTGAAAGGAGCGGTAAAATGAGCGTTGCTACCGAAATTACCCGGATTCAAACCGACCGGAACAAAATCAGGAACAAGCTGGTCAACTTTGGGCTTGTGGAGTCCACTGCAAATCTTGATACATGTGCAGAGGCTATTGATGGGATTGTCAACCAGGGAGCCGTATCCGCCACCGTCCAAGAGGGAGACACATATACCATCCCCAAAGGCTACCACAACGGGGCTGGCACGGTGTCCGGTGTATCTGGAGGCGGCAACTACAGCCTCCAGAGCAAGAGTGTTACACCCACAAAGGCGCAGCAATCCATTACGCCTGACAGCGGATATTATGGACTGTCTGACGTGACAGTTGGGGCCATTCCAGAGGCATACCAGGATGTGTCCAGCGTAACCGCCGCGGCTGGGGATGTGCTGACCGGGAAAGTGATTGTCACCGCAGACGGGAAAGTCACCACCGGCACCATGCCGAACAATGGTGCAGTCAACAAAACTCTTACAGCCCAGGAGAAATCATATACCATTCCGGCTGGGTATCATTCTGGAACCGGATCTGTTTCCATTTCCCCGGAGTCCAAGACGGCCACGCCCACCAAGTCCCAGCAGACAATCAGCCCCACCGCCGGGAAGGTGCTGACCTCTGTGACCGTTGAGCCCATCCCTGCGCAGTATGTGGACACGTCGTCCGCTACGGCAACCGCTGACCAGATTTTGGACGGTTCTACCGCCTTTGTTGGAGGGGAGCTCGTTGAAGGCACCATGCCAAACAATGGAGCAACTTCTCTGGAACTGGACGGTATGCAGGCCACGTCTGTGTCTGTTCCGGCTGGATATACCTCCGGCGGCTCTGTAACCTTGACCAACAGCATCGAGACGGCCCTTGCGGCCATCTGAGGTGGAACCAATGAGCATTGCAAGTGAGATTGACCGGCTGACCGCCGCGAAAAACAGTATTGCGGCATCCCTCCAGACTATGGGTGTAGAACCGCCGGAAGGCACCACGCTTGACCAATACGCAGCTCAATTGGCCGCAATCGCCGCGTCGGCTCCGTGGTTGCCGTTGGCCGGTGGAACCATGACCGGGGCCCTAGTTCTGAGCGGCGACCCTACCGCCAATAACCAAGCTGCTCCTAAGTCATACGTCGATTCCCTCGCCGCCACCTCCACCACGGTTACCCTGACTTCCGCCGGCTGGACGGGCGACGCGGCACCCTACACCCAGCAGGTAGCGTGCAGCATCGT
>ERZ1090866.253-NODE-253-length-20780-cov-29.910639_pt1 | contig 20780 bp, 27 predicted proteins | sample MGYA00478477_ERZ1090866 | MGnify/ENA primary metagenome ERZ1090866 (study PRJEB33644, sample SAMEA5815737) | chicken gut metagenome | biome: Chicken; feature: Gastrointestinal Tract; material: Caecum | place: Ireland | collected 2019-01-01 | study: A study of the... | reverse complement strand
TCAGTCTGTTCATGTTCTCATTGGACCCCCGCTCAAAGGCGCTGTATGGGTGGCGGAAAAACACAATGGTCCGCTTGCCCTTGCGCCGCTTTGTCGCCTGTTTTATCCTGTTTGTTACGATGCGTAGTAGTCAAAAAGTAGTCAAAAAATCTTGAAAAAGTTTTGCAAAACCCCTTGACTATAATACCATAGAGTATTATAATATAGATACAGTCAAAGAAACAGACAGGAGGAAATAATCATGAAGAAGTACAAAGTGACATATCAAGGCGGTGAGGGCAGATATACGACTGCTGCGGTCGATTGGATGATGGTTACCATCGAGACGGATGACGAACCAATCGAGCTGTACGCGGAGCGCGAAATGGTCGAGGGGGACGAAACCGCTACCTACGACGATCTCAAGGCAGATATTCTGCGTCAGGCGGAAGAAAATGGTATCGACAAGGATTCTCTCATTTTCTGGTTTGACGAAGAAGGAGATAGATAAATGCTGATTCCACTCGCAGAGTACGCCAGGCAGCACGGGAAAGACCCTGCGAATGCCCGGCAGCTGGTAAAAAGAGGAGCCTTCCAAACGGTGCAAAAAATCGGCCGAGATTGGCTGATCGATTCAAGAGAAGAATGGCCAGACCGCCGCGTGCACACTGGGAGGTACAAGAAAACGTAAAGCTTGCCCTGCTGATATACAGCGGGGCAAATTTTTTTGAAAAAATCTGAAAAAAGTGCGCCAAACCGCTTGACAATAATACTCTAAAGTATTATAATATAGATACAGTCAAGGAGATAAGACAAGGAGGAAAATAAAATGACGAAGTACAACAAATCCGAAATCATGAAAAAAGCATGGGAACTTTTCCGTGCCGGCAAAGAAGCTTTTGCGGTATGCCTGCATCGCGCATGGACGATTGCAAAGATGGTTTCCATTGGGAATCTTTGGGAAAAGTACGGCAAGAGAAGAGTGTACTTCCATTTTGATTTCCTGCAGGAAAAGATCGGCCTGTGGCTTCACTACTACAAGACCGGCAACTTGAGTGTTGTTAAGCTCAACGGCGAGACTATTTCCAACGCCGAGGGACGCCGCTGGATCGAAAGCATGGATAGCGTGTACTTTGACCTCGAAAAAGGCTCTTTCTTTGGCAGAGGCAAGCATCTGGAAGACGTCATTTCCGTTATTAAAACAGCGTGCGGAATGTAACCCGCACGCTGCGTGAAAGCTATTTCTTTTGAGTAAGGGAATCGTAAGCCTTGTTGGCGCTGATCGAAATCAGCACGGCATTCAGCGGGACAAGCGCCCACACCTTCCAATCCCCCATGCTTTCGCCTCATTCCGAAGGTTTTTCGTATGTAAGGGCTTTTTCACTATCAGAAAGCCCCTTCGTTGTGGGGTCGTTAATCAGATTCCAGATGGAAACCACAACAGATACAACGATGACAGGATTCTGAACAGCCTGAAAAAGGACATTCCCCAAAGCCTGCCAGGACGTCATGTCATTCCAATTCAGCCCCATGTAGGCCAGAATGGGAAGAATAACAGCCGCTGCGAGATTCGCCCAGAACACCGGATTCTTTGCCCGTACTCTCCAATTGATTTTCATTATACGTTCCTCCTTTTCACTCATCCAGCAAAGCGTGGATGCCCTGCTTTGCCAGAAAATCCTTGAGCTTGTGTTTTGTATCGGCGGCGTATTTGAGCGCCGCTTCCATATCGCCGTTGGCGTGGCCGCGCTGGATGGCGTGGGCCGTAGCCTCGTTGAGGGCGATGCTGCTGCGCGACATCTGCACAAGCAGGAGCAGGAGCTGCTCCTGAGCCTCCTGCTTTTCAGCCTGCTCTGCTTCGTGCTTTTCCATGCGCTTTTTCGCCCGGTAGGACAGCAGGCCGGTTATGGCGGAAGGGATGCCCATCGCCGCAATAAATCCGCCGAGAATGGCGGCGAGCTGCTGCCATGTAATCGCGTCTCCCATCCTTACACCGCCTTCTCGATGCGCGCCACGAAAATGCGTGCGCCTCCCTTCGCCGGATAGATTCCAGCTTCCTGCCCCGGCTCTCCGACGGGGATAACGTGCCAAAGCGTGGAATCTCCCTCTCTGCGGCAGCGCACAAGGCGGAACGCCGCGGGCTTGCCTCCGCTCTCACCACATACAAGGCCGATGTCCTCCCCGGTGATCTTCACCGTGTAATGGGCATCAGATGCGATAACAACGGGATTGTCCGTGCCGTTCGTCGTGTCACTCGTCCAGCCTGCAGGCTGCGCCTTGAAGCCGTTCCATCCCTTTTCACGCACGAGCGCGGGATAGTCTGTGAAAGCGGTGTCGGTGTCTACCTTGCCGGAAATGCCGTTTATTTTACCGGTGCTGCCGGTCTGCTGCATGCCGCAGGAAACATCCGGGCTTCCGGTGTAGTCCGCAAGCCAGATTTCCCACGATTTCAGGGCATCCATGCGCCAGCGGGTTCGCAAATAATCCAGATTGGTGTAAACGCCTGCGCGCCAGCCCCTCGCCTCGATTTCCTCACAAAAAGCCTTTGCAAGGGATTCCCGCAGGGATTGCGTTGGGATGATGCCTTTCTGCTTGCTGTAGATCTCGCTGTCGTACTCGTAATCGAAGTACACAGGGAAATCAAGCTGCCCTTTGTACTTTTCGATCGTGTCCGCGCAAAGATCAGCCTCTGCTTTTGCCTCTTCCGGCGTGGTCGCATAGCTGAACCAGTACGCGCCCACATGAAGCCCAGCGCCGAGCGCGCCAAAAAAATTCTGGTGCGCTTTGGCGTCCACCTGCGTGGAATACTGGCCGTAGCCTGCCCGCACAATGGCAAACTCAATGCCGGACGCTTTCACCTTTGCCCAATCTATCAGGCCTTGATGGCTGGATACGTCAATGCCCTTCACAGATACCCCGCCTCCTTCAACGCAGCGCGCCGCGCCGAAACCTTGTCCGCGTCCTGCGTGGCAATGGCCTCCACCTCCGCCACCGTCACGCCCTCGCATTCCGCGATGAGGGACGGGGATTCCCCGTAGGCCAACGCCTTGATGATCTCCATGTACCGCTGATCAGTCATCCGCGCGTCCCCCCTTTTACTCCGCGGCAGTTCCGCCGTACTCAGCGGGGACAAGCTCCGGCAGGCCACTTTCGAGCAGCACTTCCGCACAGCCCGCTTTCAAAGCCTTCGGCACTTCCGCAAAGGTGTTTTTCCCGAGAATCACTCTCTGTGCAAAAAACATATCCATCATCACAAACATCCTTTCAAAATAAAAAATTATTTTTCTGATAAACCGCACAATGGCGGAAATCATTCTGCGTATACCTGCGTGGCCATTTCGGCAATGCAGTCCTCGATAAAGTCTTGCCGGTCTACAGCCGCCTGAATCTGCGCGCGGAGCAGCTTGTTTTCCTGCTCAAGTTCTTCATTGGTGGGGGGAACGACGGGCGCGGGAATTGCCGCCCTGTTCGCTTCGATTTCTTCCTCCGTGCGCTCCTGCACTGCTCCGTCCACAAGCTTATAGCGCGGGATTCCGTCGCGGGTATAGATAGGCTGCGGAAAATAGTTGCCCTGAGCGTGATGGTACTTGTCCCCAAACCCAGAATCAATTTCTGTGCCCCATTCAGCGGAAACAAACGCGGAGCTGTTGACGGCGATGATCCGCCCCTGCTCGTCCGTTTGCACATAAACGTGATACGGTTCAGGCTCCGGCATTTCGATCTCCGGTTCCTGTGTGATTTCATAAAGCTTTTCCATGCGGGCCTCCTTTTACAAATCAGCGGAAATACCTAAAATCTCATTTGCATTTAGCCATACATATAGAGGACCTCCAGAGCTATCATTCCATCCAGAAATACTAAATCCCCCATTTATTCCATTCGAAGAGCCTCCAGTGGCAACCACATTTGTGACTTGGATACTGTTACTCGAATTGTAAACTCTAAAATTTCCAGCTATTGTTGGAACAACCTTTCTCATTGTTACCGGTAGAGGAATAAAGAACTGCCCACCTACTCCTCCACCGTCAACTTGTCCACTACCAATCCAACCGAACCCATTTAGTGCTATGTAATACCGCTGGCACTTTGCAAGCTCCTGCTCGAAGTTCGGGGGAGGATCGTTGAGAACCCAGTTCCCGGATTCATCTTTTCGGGCAAGGGTGGAGAGATAGCCCTTCTCAAGCTTTACAGCCTGAATTAGGTTTTCGCTCGTGCCGGATGAGTTGAATAGCTGAAAATATTTATTTTGCGGATCAATTGCTAGTCTGAATCCATCTGCCTCAACAACACTTATGTAAGAAGAACTTGCATTATATGTTGTTGAGCCGGATATTAAAACACCGTCAATAACGGCGCTCAAAGTAATAGTTTCTCCGTTTTGTAATCCCAAGTTTTCAAACGCCTGTACAAACGTAGCGAGAGTAGATATAGAAATCCCATTGCTTTCTATATTCACCGTTTCGGTTGTGCCTTGTGATAGTTTCCACCTGTCAATCCCATATACCGCTGTCCCTGTATAGCTCCTCTGCCCTCTCTGATTGATCGGGAACTGCCCTCCGCCTTGCTGGCTGCCTCCGCCGACAAAATACCAGTTGTCGAGCAGGTTTTCATTATGCCAAGGTAAGTAGGCACATCTGCCCGGATCAAGATCATACATATCGAGCTTGAGCTTTTCCACATCTTCCGGGGGAGGATTGTCAAGCTCTGCCTGCAAGGTTGACACGGAGCCGCGTTCAAGCTTTGCGGCTGTGATGGTATAGCTTTGCTGGGTGGTGAGATACTCAACGAGAAGGAAAATAGCATAAGTATCGGATGTCGCACTTACAACAGCATAAGAAAAATTTTGCCCAGCATACGAATTTACGACGTCTGACCCAGAAAAAGCAAACGTTTCGGAACAAACAGTTCCATTCACCAGAATCGAAATTGTGTATGTCCCGTTTGGCATTTTGTTTTTGTAAACAAGCTGCTTAATGCCTTGATTCAATGCCGATGTTGTAAGCGTAATACCCCCGCCGGAATTTGCTGAAACAGACGCTGTCCCGCCTCCGGCGTTTTGAGCGGCCCAGCCATCAAGGGAAAAGAAGTCGCCGGATGAGCTGGAATAGCTCTGCTGGCTGCGGCTGTTGTACTTAAATCGGGGGTTGACGAGGAGGTTGTTATGGGGGTAAGGCTGGAAAACACCGGGGAGCGGGGCCCACGAGGTGCCGTTCCAAACATAAACAACCGTAGGGTCTCCTACGCCGTAAGCGTCGCCCGGGCTTGGGTTTGTGACAGCCGCCTCCAGTTCCGGCAGCGTGCCGTAATGTCCCAGAGTTTTGAAGTTTATTCCAATTTCCTGCAGAGCCTTTGTAGCGTCCTCCAGGGTGCTTTCTGCCTGCTGCAGGCCGTTCAAAGCTTTCTGGATGGCATCCTCCGGCGGGCTGTATTGCCCGGTTTCCGCGTCCCGCACCCAAATGGGATCGTCCCCGGGAAATTTGATTACCACGTTCCCCGCGGAATCCGTGCCCACAAGCATGAGGGAAAGCGCTCCGGAAACAGCAGTAAAATCTGCGGAAACCTCCCATTGCACGAGGCAAAATTCTCCTCCGGAAGAGGCGGTAAGATCCGCGGTAACAAGCGTGTTTTTTTCGCTGGCGGCGCGGATTTGCCAGGATAGATCCGAAAGGATCAGTGCCCCATAGGTAGCCGGAAGGCGAAATATGACTGTGTCCGCCATTTTTTCCCCTTGAGTGATGATCCCGCGCAAAGGCTCCAGGCAAAGCTTCTTTTTCTTGCTTTCTATCTGCATTTACTCGCATCCTTTCCTTCAAGCGTTCTGCAGCGCAACCCAAGAGCTGCTTCCAACTCTATAGCTAAGTACCCCACCGCTTACGTTAAACTGGATCTTTTGAGAATTGATAGGGGATCGGATAGACTTCGCCATCTCTGAGATTTCCGCGTTTGTTGCATTTGTTGCATTTGTTGCGTTTGTGGCATTAGTGGCTGTTGTGGCTGTTTCCGCTGTTCCTGCGCTGTCTGCATACGTTGCTTTGTCTGCAACAAGCTCTGTTATCGGCGCCCCAATCGGGCAGACTACAACATAGGTCCCAGATCTTTTCTCAACAAGAACTCTCTGCCCCGCAGAAAATTTTATTCCTTGATTGCAGGAATACTCTTTCTCTCCGAAATCCAGCACAATCCCGCTTGTCCCTATGCTTGCAATCGTTGCAATCGTTTGCTCCGGCGGTTCTGCCGGAATCAGCTCCGCAAGCTGCTGCTCGTTCTCAATCATTCGAAAATTGCCCTCCTTGCTCGATGCGTCATTGCCTGCCCCGGCGTAAAGGGAAAACTCCATTCGGTTTCTTCGTAGATTCCGGTAAGATCGTCCTTATAAAATCCGATGATATCAAAGGCGCTGTGAACCGGATTTGCAGCCGTTGAAAATTCTATTTCCTGCGTGGACATCAGGCTTTTGAATTTCAAATTATCCACATAGGCCTGAAGTTCGGCCTGAGATGCGATATTATCCAGCTTTTCATATTGTGCGATACGCCCACGGTTCACGGTGGAATACGGAACCGTGGGATCATCGTTTACAGCTTCCGCCCTGAGGTTTTCGGGGAGATCCGGATTTTCCACAACGGCAATGAAAACATTCGGCTTATCAAAAATATCCGTTGTGCTGCTGTCATCCGGGTACAAAATGCTGTACTGGTCGTTTCTGTACTCTATCGTGATGTTTTCCGCAAGCGGCTGCTGATAGGGAGTTCCCCGCACCGTGCCGCTCAAATCCATCCACAAAGAGTTATAGTTGATTTCGGAAAGCAAATCGTTGATGATTTGCAGTCGGCTTGTTCCCGGCTCCCAGTCTTCCCGATCCGTGGCAAAAGTGGCTGTGTTAGGCACAACGATAAAGTTTAAAATCCCGGAATCGACAATCTGCGCGCGAATCGCATCCGTGTAGAGCGTTCCGGCTTTGATCAATAGGCGATCTTCGATTTTGCTTTGCTTCGCAAGATAGGTCAGATCATATGCGGTGATTTCCAGTTCTTTCCGCGTGCCGTCAACCGTATTCAGCACCGCGTCCGTTACGATGTATTCGCCTACTTGATAGCCTTTCCCGTCGATGTAAAACACAGGTTTCAAATGATCTTGGATGAAATTCATCTGCGGATTCTGCAAAAATGTTCCTTCCAAAACCATTTTGACTTCCGCACTCACAACCATTCGGATTGTGGGATTTCCCCCGTCTACGGCCAACAACTCACTGAAATCCACGTTATTTCTGGCAAGCAGGAACTTTGATTTGATTTCAGGCATTCAACTCCACCTCCGAAAAATCAATCTCCGTAATGGAGAAGGAAAAATCATTGATTCTGTTTTGCCGGGTGGCGGAAATCCCGGTCAAAATTCCTATGGAGCGTTCACCCTGCGGAGTTTTGAGGATTACCATCTTGCCGCACAGCTTCGCAAACGCCTGCATATCTTCTTTCCGCAAAAACGAAAAAGAGTAGGTATAGGATTTGTCCAAAAATCCGGTCGTATAGGCCACGGGAAGTTCCCGGCCCTGATAATGGACAAACGCCGCTTGCGCCTGCATTTCGCTGCCGTAGGTCGGAAGCCCTCCGCTTTTGATGCGCAGAGGAATCCATGAGATTGAGGAAGTAAGGGAAATCATGGCGTATTTTGGTTTCACGATTTCCGTCAGTACGTTTGACGGCGTGTAATATCCTCCAGAAAGCATTGCATACACCTGATAAGCGCATTTTCCGGCGGAATAGTAGTCCGTGAAAGCTGTGCTTTGAGTAGCGGCAATCACTTTCCCGTCCCGCAAAACATGGTATTGCGAAGCTGTCAGCCCGCTGGAAGTCCATAAAAGAGATACGGCTTGATCCTTGACGTTCCCGGAAAGCGATACCGTGCCTTGCGGTACATTGGAAATATACGTTTCCACCCCGGCCCACGGACTCCAAATCCCTTGCGCGTTTTGCACGCGGATTTGAAAAGTCACATTTCCGTTTTGCAGCGTTCCCGGATAAGTCCATGTTTTTTCCGTGCCATACTTTACTCCGGCTTGATAATCTCCCAGAATGATTTCATAGCCCTGCTGCTGGGCTGCCTGCCACGCAAAAGTGGGGCTGGGGCTTGTTCCGGCGCTGGTAATGTTCGGCGCTTTCGGCTGGGACTGGACAATGATATAGGCCGGGTCGCTCCACTGGGATGCAACTGTGCCATTTTGGCTCCAAACCATAACGCGCCACGCTGCCTGCCCTGCCGTAAAAGTGCCTGCCGGTACTGTCGCTGTATGAGCGGTTCCGGCTGTTTTGGGAATTAAATCCTGCCATCCGCTGGATGTTTGCTGCTGGATCGAGTAATGGCTTTGCGGCTCGTTTACATCCTGAGAATAGCTCCATGTAAAGGTGATAGGTTTATCTCCGTTTACAACGTCTGAAACAGGAGAAAGAGGAGAAGCTGTTGGCGGCGTATCGTCGCTGAGATATTCGATTTCGATATACGGAGCAGAAGATGATTCTATTCCGTATATTTTAGTTTGAGGATATGAGGATCCAACTGTGGTTATAATAAGTCCATTTTCTACTAAGTTTTTTATTACGCTTGTAGAATTTGACAAATCAACTTCTACCGTTTGACTACTTTCGACATTTTCAACATATTTAAATAAATTTCTTTCATCTGCCGCTGCTTGTGAAAATCCATGGAGTGTTGCTGCTCCGCCTTCCGAATATTTAGCGGAAACAATTTTTATAGGATATCCCGCTGAAGCCAGATTAACATTTGCGCCAGTTGGTTTTACCCAAAATACATTTAATACTAATTTTGCAGAAATGAGATTAGAAGTATTTAAAAAACTTAAATCTGTTGCAGTAAACGTATATCCTGCAATATAGCTAGTGCTATAATTAAAAATATCGTTGTGAATTACGCCGGAAAATTCGACTGTCGCTTTATGATACCCTACATATTCTTTTATCCCTTGAAACCAAAAGTATTCATCATCATCTACAGCATAAAGCGCAGTCTTTTCCCCATCTACATAAAGCGTTTTTTTGGTTAATGCTCCTATGCTATCCGCACACTCAATTTTTAAAGTCGCCACAATCTCACCCCCCTTACTTTTTCACATTTCCTTGCCGGATGCTGGACTTTTTCTGATTGGCAATCCTCACGATATCGTCAAACTCTTCGACGCTCTTTGCGTCGATAGTAATGTAATAATTGTTTGTTTCCCCGCCGGAAAGCAGTCTGCTTGTCTGGCGGGCGTTGTACACCCGCGTACCGGCGGGGAGATCTACCAGTTCAGGCCCTTCCTCGCCAACTACAGCCCGGCCTCCGGGGTGAAAGCCGGTTCCTCTGGCGTATCGGGGAACGTTTCTGTAGTTAGTCTGCACATCCGTGACGGAGCTCTGGATATTTCCCACGCTCGTACTCACGGATTTCATGGCGGACTCTATTTCCCCGCTTTTTCCGATGATCACTGCGATGATGGCGGCCAAAGCGATCAGCGCCGCCACAACCCCTAAAACGATGGCAGTTGTTTTCAGGCTGGATTTGTCAAAGGTATCAAAAAAGCTTTTGACAGACGAAACTGTAGACGACATTTCTTTTATTGCTTTCACTACCGTCAAAACAGTGGTAACCATGCCCACCAGAACAACCACCGTTTGCAGCACCGGAGCAGGAATGCTGGAAATCGCATTAAAAAGAGCGATCAGTACGGGGAGAAGGGCGGACGCAAAAGAGTTTTTTACCGCGTCAGCCTGCTTTTGAAATTTTTCAAAAGCAGTGTCCAGCTCGGAAAAACTTTCCACCGTATTGCCGTCCATCACATACCCCAGATTGTTCGCTTCCTGAGCCAGAGCGTTGATTGTGCCGCTTCCCGCCTCGATGATGGGGTTCAGCTTCTGCGCTTCCTCGCCGAAAATCTGCATGGCCAGAGCATCCCTCTCGGTAGCATTTTCGATTCTTCCCAGAGAATCCACCACATCGAAGAACACGTCTCCGGCGTTTCGCAGCTCCCCATTCCGCTCGGTAATGCTTACGCCCAACTTTTCAAAGGCCTGCTGCGCGTCCTCAGAGCCGTCCCGCGCCTCCCGCATGGCGGAGGTTAAGTCCTTCATCTTGTCCTGGACTTCATCCTCTTCTATACCCAGGGCTGCGCTGGCGTAGGATAATTCCTGCAGCTGTTCCACCGTGAGGCCGGTAGTCTGCGACATTACCTGCAAGTCTTTTGCCGTCTGCGCGGTGGACATGCTGGCGCTTACCAGCCCCGTAACCACCGCGCCCAGGCCGCCCACCAGCGCAAGGCAGGCCCCCGAGGCTCCGTCCAGCTTTTCTGTTAACGAAGAAAGCGCGGGAGGGAGTTCGATCCCTGCCGCGCTTGCGATATCGTCCAGGGAAAGAGACAGCTTTTCGGTTTCCTGGTCTGTGTTTTTTAAGGCCTCGGACACATCCTCCAGCTCTTTTTCTGTCTTGGTCATCTGTGTCTGGGCCTTGATCAGGGATTCTCTGAGACGCAAGGTTCTTTGATCGGTTTCCCCATACCGCTTTCCGGTCTTTTCCAGGGAATCCTCCAAAGCCTCCACGCGTTCCTTCTGGGTGAGTAGGGTGCGATCGAGCACGTCGTATTTGGCGGTGAGGGCATCAACGGAATTTTCGTTCCCATCGTAGGCCGCTTTTACCTGCTCCAGCTCGGCGTTGTTCACCCGCAGCGCCGCACTGATTTCACTTAGCGAGGCTTTGAATTCCTTTTCCCCTTTCACAGAAATATCAAGCCCTATGCTGCTATTCTGGTTCCCCGGCACGCTGTTCCGCCCCCTTCCCACTTAAAATATTGATAATTTCTTCTAGCTCTGCCAAAACATCCTTCATTTGGGATAAGCCGTACTCTTTCCAGCTGTACCCCAGGTAATGCATGGCAAGCGCCTTTATTCGGCGGAAGTTGATTTTTGTGCTGTCTCCTGCAAGATTTTCAAACCCGCTCGTTCCAAATCCTCCAGAGTCAATTTTTTTTTACCATCCTCCAAGCTTTCGTTCAGGGCGTCCAGCAGAGCTCCGGCAATTTTCCCGCTGGAAAAATCGGAAAAGGAAGTGATCATCCCCACCTGCTCCGGGGTGATTTCCCGGTGCGGGGCTCCCCCGAAATATTCCTCGTACCGGAACCCTTCGTTGATGGCCTCCGCCAGCAGCCAGCGGGCCTCCGCGTACCGCAGCACCTGGGCGGTGATGTTCCTCACGTCCCCGTAGCGTTCCTGGATTTTTTCCTGCAAGTTCATGTCGAACAGCAGGGGGTATTCCCGCCCTTTCAGCTCAATGTTTGCCATGTTCAACCTCCCGTGCCCGTGGTGAAAGTGATCGCTTTATCCTCCAGTGCCTGGTTGTATGCGTCCACTACGCCGGTTAAGACAAAGAGGTATTTGGTGGAGGCGGTAAGATTTTCCGTCGGGGAAACGGTAAGGATCTTTTTTGTACCGTCAAAGCTGCTGGAAAACTCCACAGGCTCATAGGTGGTGGCATTAAACAGAGCCGCGTTCCCGTGGTCAATTACATTGGAAAAAGTTGCCACGATATCGGCGTCCAAAGCCACCCCGGTCGCATTGTTGGCAGGCACCGTGGTAACGGTTAGTTCCGGGATTTCTCCGCCCATGTTCAGCAGGTTGTCAATGTACGCGATGGCCTCGTTCAGCGTGGCGAAATCCTTGTGCCGCTCGTATTCCCGATCCGCGTTCAGCATGATGGTGCCGTTGAGAGTGGCCCCGGTAAAGGTGATGCTCTGCCCTTTCGTCTGCAAATCCTTCCCAGGCGGGGAATATTTCACCCGCATGTAAACCTGCCCCACATAGCTGCGCACGTTGTTCAAAATTCGGGACTCCACCCACCCCACGCGGCAATAGGGCGGGTTGTCGTCGGCCCTAGCGATAATCTCCCCGTCCTGCAGGGTGTGACCCAGAAGTTCTGCCTCCACAGAGGCGATCAGGTCGTTGTTTTCGTTTGTGATGGTGCCACTGTTGAATTCCGTCACCACCTCGGCGGGACCGTCGTCCGCATACTGAATTACCGGGTCGGCGCTGATAGTGGTGCTAATACGCATGGCCTTTCCCATCACTTTTCCGGTGCCCAACACCTCCAGCTCAGAGCCGTCCTCCTGGATCTGTACGGTGTAAGGGCAAAAGCGCGGGTATCTTACGCCAATCCATGCCATTTACTCATCCCTCCAAGTATTTTTCTATTGTCATCTCAGCCTCGTTTTTCATTCGTTCCTCCGCAATTTTGCGGTATTTCTTTACTGCCGGGCTGAAAAACGGCCGCTTTCGCTGCTTGCTGCTGCCGGATTCCAAAACCCGCGCTTTGAGGATGTTGGATGCACCCTTCCGGTCATATCCGTGGAACCCGATCCTTGCTGACCAGTCCCCTCTTTTGTTTAGTTTGATGGTGGTAATGCCCAGGGATTTTTCCAGATCTCCGGTGGCGTTTTCAGACACCACCCCGCGCAGGCTCTCTTTTATTCGTTCCGCCATGTACCCGGCGCCCACGTAAATTGCCCGCTTCGCCGCCTCGTCCGCTCCTTCTCCACTGATTTGAGACAGCTGCCGGATAAGCGCATCCGACGTGCGCAGCTTCACGCTTGCCATTCGCCGCCGCCCTCCCCCAGTACGTCAAACTCGTATTCCGTGTGAACCAACCTTGTGTCCGGTTCGTACTGCACCGATTTTTTGTAAAATGAGATGCATGCGTCGTTCAGCGCCCGGTAAACGGAAGAGACAAGCGGTTCCTTTTCGTTCCGGCTGAAAATATCGATGGTACCGGCTGTGGCGTATGTGTCCTGGCTGTCGTCCCCTGATAAAATTTCCCCCTGCCCGATTTCCTGCCACACGATGTAAGGGGGAGCCGCGTTTTCCGGGGCCTCAAAATGGTAAACTCTATCGGTGAGCCCTAAGAGCAGCTGCACAACCTCATTCATCATCTAGCACCTCGATTCTCTGCAGGGTCAAATCTGTCATCGGCAGTCCGTTTTCATCCGTTACCTGCTGCACCTGCAGGATTTTATACATTCCCGCGGCATCCAAATCCAGGTATGGGGAAAGCTGGCACCGGTCGGTCGCTGCGGATATCCCGCTGTTCCGCTGGATTTGTATCAGCAGATCCGCCCGGTCGTCCTGCGCCTTCGCCGTCCAAAAGCGGGTGACGCCTACGGTTTTATCCCCGTAATAGCTTTCACACAGCTTTTCATAGCGGTATACGGGCATAGACCCGGCGGGGGAGGTGTTGCTTCCCCGCCAAATCATAGCCACGCCGGAATCAAGATTCATTGCTTCGCCTTCTCTCCAAAAATCCGGTTGTTCAGCGCCCACCGCAGCATGCGCGGCATCGGTTCCTCGGTCGCCCGTTTCCGGAACAGATAGGCCGCATACATCACGATCAGATGGCCGTCCTCTATGGAGTAAGGCTCCTGCAGCATCGCCCCCTCGCGCGCAATTAGTTGGATCGCTGTGGCGATCAAGTGCTGGAGCTGCGCAAGCCGCGTCGCATCAGGGGAAAGGATATTCAAATCAGCTTGAAGAAGCGTTAAAAGATCGGCCTGCGTCATTTTTATGCCCCGCTTTCGGTCACAGTGATAGAGGCGGTTGAATCGTCGTCAAACGTCACTGTTCCACCCGTTACGGCTCCGCTCGTTGTTGTCAGCGCGATAGGCTTCACGCCTTTTCCGGCTGGTCCTGTTGCTCCAGCTGGTCCCTGGGCTCCTGCGGCTCCGGTGTCGCCTTTTGCCCCTTTCAGGTTTTTAAACGCAAACGCGAAAGCCTTGGCTGTATCCGGGCCGCTCGCTGTGACAGTCACCTCTGGTGTGCCGGTGTTCGCATCTACTGTAGCGGTCGGAGTTCCAAATCCCGCCGCCGGGCCTGCCGGACCCTGCGGCCCGGCCTGCTCATTCTGGACCCCCTGCTCAAGTTTGTTCATTTTTTCCGCGGTGATAAGATCACCGTCGGACCATACTGTTGGAGAGTATGCCACCGTTATCCCCCTTTCTGCCCGACTTTTGCCTTACCGATTTCCCCCGAGCCGATCAGGCCGGTTTCGGCTGGGGGAGTTATTCCCCCTTGGTCACATTTACGGTATACACGCGGGTTTTATTGCCCTGCGTCACAGTCACAGTCAGGGGATACGGCTTGCTGTCTGCCTTCCATGTTACGGTTCCGCCGTTGCGCACGTTGGCGCCGTTATAAGCGATAGCGATTTTTGCGCCTGCCTGCGCCGCAGTAGCTTCGATCTTGTCGCTTGCGTTTGCCGCCGCGGCGATGGTGTAGCTGTAAGTCGTCGCAGAGAAGGCGGGAGAGAGCGATTCCGTCCCCACAGACAGCGCAGTCAACTGCGCGTCGTTCGCAGTATCCGCCGGGAAATCCATCGTTGTGGTCGGCGCGACGTTGTTGATATTGATAGCGACGAACGCGCCCGGCACTACCGGCATACCGTCCGCGCGCTGCTTGCCGCGGAACACCGTGTTATCCTGAATGAACTGCACTTCTCTGCTCGATTCGATCACCATTCCGGAGCGCAGCGCGAGCAGATACAGATCTCCATAGCCGCCGATGATATCGCCGTCCGGGATAAACTCAAGGATGTCCACGTCGCCGTCAACAAACGGCATTACGCCGGGCAGGTTCGTGACCGGATACCCCTCGTAGTTAAACTGGATCAGCTTCGAGCGCAGCGTCCAGTATGTACGGGAGTTCATCGCCCAGAACATACGGCCGCGGCTGTAAAGCGTGGTCGTATTCGCCGCAGCGGCCATAAAGGCGGTCCAAAATTCCTGAATCGTCCCGGTCGTGCCGTTGATGGTGATGATATTGGAATCGGACAGATCCACCCACGCAGGTGCGTTTGCCGGATACCCCTCCGGCGCGGAGGACTGCGCAAGGCGCGTCACGATACCAAGCGGCATATGGCTGGCCGCGCCCTTGCCGTAAAGGATCGCTTTGTCTATTGCAAGGCCCCTGGACTCCGAAAGCATTTCCACAATCGCGCCCGCAAGGTCGATGTCGCTGTCCTCCAGCATGGAGTTGCAGATCGGGATATATCCGGCCACCTTATAGCCGTCAAGTACGATCTGATTAAATGCGAAGGTCAGCTCATTGATTGCACCGCACATCTCCGTCCAGATAGCCTCCGGAACCGTACCGGCGATTGTTTGCCGCGCCTCGCCGCGTACATTGCGCACACGCACGCGGTTAAGCAGTTTCGAGTATCGGTACATGTTTTCGGAGATCAAGTCGAGGAATACTACGGGGACCGTCAGTTCCGCGCCGGAAATCTCCCGCGTCTGGCCCTTGTAGCTGCGCAGACGCGCCAGAAATTCCTTTACATCCGGCTGCTGTACGATCTCCTGCCGTCTCTCCATCGAGAGCGCGTCAAACGCCCTGCGTCCCATAGGCAGGGAGCGAATGTCCGTTGTTACCGTCATCATATGATGTACTTCCATCCTTTCTTTGCTTCTTGTGCCCTGCGGCGGGTCGGAACGCTTCGGATCGTCCTTTTCCAGCTCTGCAAGCTCCGCCTCAAGGCCGTCGATTTCAGAGGAAAGCGCGTTTTTCGCGTCCTCATGCTCTTTTTTCTCGGCTTCGTATTTTTCGACTTCCTCCGTAATAGCTTGCTGCTGTTCGTCTGTCTCCGCCTCAGAGATCGCCGTCTCCAGCTCCGCTTCACGGGTAGAAAATTCCGCGTCCTTTTCACGGAGCGCGTCAAGTTCCGCCTTTTTCCTGTCAATGCTCCGCCGGAGCATCATTGCTTTTAGTGCCATACTCTGCTAGTCCCCTTTCAAGTGGCGGCGCATCTCAGCCCGCCACGTCTCGGATTTTTCTTTCTTAGCCTTATCAAACCGCATTTTAGCGGAATCCAGTTCCTCCCGCGCCCGTGCCTGGATGGATGTCTGCGTGTAGGCTGGAAAGCTGCACGGGCTGACCTCGTAAAGTTCTACATCGGTGAGCCGTGTCCGGTACGTCCCGTCATCGTCCCATGATTCTTCCATGCCGCGGATCTCAAAACCGAAGCTGCACCCGCGCACATCGCCGCGGCTGACGCGTGCATACCCGTTTTTTGCGTCCTGGTCGTTCTCGTTGATTTCCACAGGCCCGTAAAGCCCGCGTTCATCTTCGGCAAGGCTGGCTGTCCGATTTGCTGTGCTCCCAAGCACGATGTCAAGATTGTGGTTCCAAAGCACTTTCACGTCGCGTCCCTCGCGTAGCGTGCGGGAAAAGGCTCCTGGTGCGATTGTCTCAATCCACCCCGGATAAACCTCATATTCCTGGTTGAATACGGCGTAGTACCCGTCAAGATACCGTTTTCCGTTTTCCTCGCGCGTCTGGAACGGCGCTGTCTGCAAAATTCTGCGTTCTATGATTGCTCACCTCCGTTAAGTTTATTTTGATCGCCTATCATCCCGCGGGGGATGTAGTTTTCAAGAATGACAAGCTCATCCAGCCCAGCTTTGGGCGAAAGACTGAGCCAGTCGCGTACCTCATTCCCGGTCATGATGCCGCGTACAAACTGGTCGTCCGCGATCTGCGATAGGTCGCGCAGGTCGTAGTTGTACAGGCTCCGCGCGTTAAACCGGAAAAACCATGCCGGATTATAAAGCAGCTTTTTCGTCATTTCCTGCTCGATAGACCGGGCGAGCGGCATCACACACGAGTTGATGAAGTTATTCCATGCGTCGCGGTGGAAGTCCCCCACGCCCAGCACAAACGGCGGCACGCCAAGGATTGACGCCACCGTCCGCTTATCCAGCGTCACCATGTCGGAGAGAGCCAGATCGGAGAGCGTCAGCGGCCGCACCTGCTCCACGGAAAACTGTTCCGCCGGGATAAGCCACGGCTCCCCGGCTTGAGATGTATTGATATAAGCGTCAAGCAGCTTCTGCCGCCCTGCCGGGTCAGAAAATTCATCCACAAGCCCGTCCACCTTGACGATAATTGAGGGCTTCCATTTGCTCTGCATGAACCCTTTCTGCGTCTTGGCGGCCTGATTCAGATTGTTTGCCACCTCCGCCAGTGGGACGCGGTAGCCTTCGCCCATCCACGGGTAATAGGATCCGGGGTTGAGCACAAAATGAAGGACGTCCTCCGGATCGTACTCGCGCCCGTCGATAAAGACCTTATACCCCCAGTCGCCGTCCGGCGTAAATGACGTGAGCGACGCGGGGATCGGGATTAAATCCCGCAGGATGCCGCGGCGCGTCTGCGGATATACGACAGCGTTTCCGTTGCCGTCGAGCATCAGCGTCCGGATGATCCACTGGATAAACGCGCTCCGCGTCATGTTGCTGTTGGGTTCTATATCCACCTTGCGGCTCAGTTCGTTGCGCACGCGGATGTCGCCGTCGTCCGTGTTTTCCATCAGATGGATCGTCATGGAACCAATCAGCCGCGCGACGGTGTCCACCGCCGCACTGATTTCCGGATTCTGCGCCAGCGACGTGTATCCCTCGCAGATAAGCGAATCCCATGCGGCGGAATTGCACACCCATGCCGCGCTGCGCTTCTGCGTCTTTTCTTTCTTTTTCGGCTCAGCCCTCACTTTAGGCTTGTCTTTTTTACTCAAGCTTCACCCCACCAATCCTTCCCTTTTTTCTGCTTTTCAAGATTTTCCAGGTATCTCACGCAGGCAAACACAGAGGCGTCGAACAGGTCAATGCGGTGTTCTGGTTGGACTTTATCGTATTGGATCATGTCGTCTGTCTTTTCGATGGCCGACACATTCTCCACGCAATACTCATAGGCTTCGGAGTGCAGATAATACAAATTCCCATCCTTAGCGGACTTCTCCAGGTGCCGGAACCCCTGGCTTTTCTTGTAGTAATACTGCGGTTGGTCAATGATACGGAATCCGGCGGACTTCATCCCGATAAAATACTCAGCGCAGAATTTCCGGTCGTGGCCGATCTGCCTAATGCGGAATCCCTTGTTCCGCATTTCCACAAACCAGTTCACAACGTCGGCGTGGTTGACAGTAGGGGAGTTGCACAGCGTCAGCCAACCGTCGTCCGCCCAGCCGAACAAAGGTATGTTGTCCTGGTCGGCTTTGACGTGCGCCGCCACAACAGGGAAAAAGGCATGGGTAATGATGATGTCGATACCTTTGTAGTTACCAAGCAGTGCCGCCGCCGTCAGGTCGTGGAGCTTCGAGAGGTCGGCCCCGCCGTACCAGTCAATGGGCATCTTCGCAAGTTGGTCAATCGTCCAGTCGTATTTCCCATCGCTCCGGCGGAACTCGTCAATGTCAAAGTAGGCCTTCATGGCATTAGTGTAGACGTTCAGGGATTTGGCAAAAAAGTCTTTTCTCTGTTGGGGATCATTCTGCGCCTGTAAGGCGTCGTTCAAAATCTCAGCGGGCCGGATGCTTACCCCGTAGGCCGGGTTCGCCATTTCGTGGATTTTCGGGTCGGTGAAGTCAACTGTCCCGTCCTTCACCCCTTCCGGGGCGCAGCACATGAAGATGAAATACTGCTCATCCTTGATGGTTCCGTCCAGAATCTTCCGGCAGTATTTCAGCCGTTGCCCAAGAAACAACTGTTCGTTGTCCCCGGCGGTGGAAATGCCAATCAGAAGTTTGTTCGTGTATGCCTTTTGCGCTTCCTTGAACAAGTCGTACTGCTTTGGCTGCTTAAAAGCGTGGATCTCATCGGCTATACAGATGGACGCATTTAGGCTGTCCTGCGCGTCCGGGTTAGATGCCAAGGCCCGGATGAAAAACGATCCGTCCCCCAATTCCGATTCCATGCTGTGCTCATTATTGTTATCAACAATCTTGACTGTTCCGCCGTCTTTTTGGTTCTCTCCCATGCGGTTGATGTTGTACTTGAGAAAGTTAAAACTTTCAAGCGACTGCATAAGGCCGGCGGATGCAATATAACACTTTGCCCCACTCCTTCGGTACAACAAGGACAGTGCCCACGCCAGAGCAGCAGCCAGGCCGGTGTTATGCGTCGCCGTAAATCCGTCCCCCGCTAAATACAAATGGCTCGGGTCGTCGACCATAATACACTTAGACGGGCAAATATCGATTGGAGTAATATTTACAATACTTTTAGCCTTCATCCGGTCAGACAGCTTTTCTTTAAGCCGGGCAGCTTTCCACTTAAGCTTAAAGCACGGATATTCTCGGTCTGCGAAAAACATGATCCGGTATACATTGCCGCAGTCTTTTCCGTCGCATCTTGCAGCCTTTTCAGTGATAGTGGCTTTATATCCAAGGCTTCTAACCAGCTCAAGCACTTGTAAGGACAGCGCCTTATTTTTCTGGGTAAATTCGCATTGGCCCGCTTTGGACACATATCCGTCTGTATCCATAAGGCCCCTTAAAAGCTCCATCCGCTGGTAAATGCTTCCCTGCAAATACTCTTGTGGGATGTGTTTATTCCGTATAACTCCAATAGCCTTTAGGGCGTCTCTCAAACTCCCATCCTGGGCTTCTCCGCGACTGTGCGGATCAGGTATAATTTCATAGCACCGGTCTTTGTACCGTATGATCTTGCAATTATAACCTTCCGCTTCAATAAGGCATCTCATTTCGTCCACGTCTTGTTCTCCGGACGTGATGTGGGTTGATCTGGATGTACCATCTCCAAGCCATACGCCCAGCATATACGGGGATACGGATAGTTCCTTTTCTGGATACTCTACGGCCCCCGCCATCGGCACGCGGTACTTGTATTCAACACCTTTCCCGTCTATCCGGGCATGTTTAAAATCTCCCGCCATGTCCGCCGTGGTAACGTCGTACCACCCGCCGGATTTTCTCAGTTCCGGTTTAACCGGGGCTCGCCTTGTCTTCCTTTTGGCCGTGCGCCTGCTACCTTTTGTCTGTACCGTCCACACATGGTCGGCGCTTGCTTTGATGGATGTACCGTCTTCAAATTCGACTAAATACATCGGCTTATTAAAAATCTCGGATTCCAGTAAAACCTTTGCCGGATTCCCGCCGACGGAAAACACGTAATCTCCCGCGTGTACATCCTGCATTTTTACCCATCCGCGCGGCGTAGGGATTTCGGTGTCAAGGCTCAGCGCCTTCCCGTTTTTGCGCGGGATATAGATCAGCGCTTCGTGAAACCGGACGATCTCGGTGCCTTTGAGTTTGAACCCCACCAGGTTGTAGATGATAAACTTTTGATAGGGCTCCAGCAGGAACGGGGTGCCCCGCAGTGGTGTACCGTCCAGCTTCTCACCCTGCTGGTGGCATAGGGTTTTCTCAATGATCCCGATGCAGAACTCCGGGGCTTTTGGGTCCATCTCATACTCCGGGTTGTCCAGGTCCCGAAAGAATCTCTCCACCGCCTGCTTCAATTCCTCGCAGGCAATTTTCCGCCCGTCCCGTATGCTTTCGGCGTACTCCAGGACGGCGGGCCAGTTCTTAGCTTTCGAGAGATTTGAGCGCTTCGGCAAGGCCTCCGCCCTTCTCTTTCTTCGGGGCATCGCCCGTCATTTTTTTATAACTGCTGGGGGTCAGCCCCAACTCCCGCCAGTACGCCAAAGCAGATTTGTTGAGGTCGTCCCACAGCACCAGCAATGGGTTCTTTGTCGGATTTGTGTTGCCGCCCTTGTTGGTGTATTCCAGCACCGACCTTCCGCCGGATTCCTTGAATTCTTCGTATGTTTTGTCCCGCTGTTCCAGAATCTGGGCAAGCGTTTCAATAATCCGCAAATACGGAGCCGATTCTACACTGAGGGCTTCAAATTGTTCTAATGCGACTTTTTTCCACTTGTTTTTTGTCAATTTCAACCCCCCTTTTTACAAAATTCGGCTAGAGT
>ERZ1090866.248-NODE-248-length-20939-cov-8.849741_pt1 | contig 20939 bp, 30 predicted proteins | sample MGYA00478477_ERZ1090866 | MGnify/ENA primary metagenome ERZ1090866 (study PRJEB33644, sample SAMEA5815737) | chicken gut metagenome | biome: Chicken; feature: Gastrointestinal Tract; material: Caecum | place: Ireland | collected 2019-01-01 | study: A study of the... | reverse complement strand
GGAAATTTCGCCTCCCATCGCATCTGCGCGGCGAGCGTCCCGTCCACGTTGACTTCGCGCTCTTCCGTTTCAAACACGCGCTTTCCGTCCACGATCTCGTCCCGCCTTATAAAGGGCAATTTCAGTTTCATGATAGCTCTCCTTTGGGGTGTACGGCGCGGCGAGAATTGCACTCGCCTGCAAAATCTTTTTCGCCGATAGTCCCCGCGCCGCAAAGGGCGCGGGGCGTCAGGGGATCATGGCAACATGATGCCGTGTGTGAGCTAAACCGTCTTTTCCGCCGCCATCTTGGGGGTGGGGACGCTTTCAAGGAAGGTCGCGTAGTTCGCGTCGCCGGGGTTTGCGCTCATCGTGAATACCTTCGTGCGCTGCCCGTTCGCGTCCACGTAGTCCGCCGTTCCCTGCGCGTCCTTCTTGTAAATGCCGTAGCCCGTGTAGTTGTAATCGAACGTGCTCAGCGTGATGCTGTCCTGATTCTGCGTCAGGCTCTCGTTCGGCGGCACGACCACCGCGTTGAACACCCACACCTTTTTTCTGCGGGGCGGCTTGCCCTTCTCCTTGACCGTCGTCTCGAATCCGAAGTGAATGCGCTTGGCGTCCTTGACGGCGACTTCGTCCGTGCCGCCGTTTCCGTCGTCCTCGCGGAAGCCCACCGCCTTTTCAAATTCTGCGTCCCGCGCAGTCGCGCCGATCGCGCCCGTGATGCTCTGGTCTGCGTACAGAATATCTTGCAGCTCGCCGTCGCCGTACAGATTCTGGGTCTGAATGTTACGGTCCTTGGAAAACGTGTTCATATACGTGAACGGCAGAACCGTACTCTCTTCCCCGACGACGGCGTACACCGCATTCGCGACGTCGAACTGGGCAAGATCTTTTCCCGTTTTATCCATTTCTGATTTCCTCCTTTATGATATTGATGATTTGTTCCTGCTCTGCCTGTACCGTTTTACGAACAAAGGGATGCCCCTTTCGGCCATATTCCAACAAGTTTACGACAGGTATTCCATCTTCGTTTACCCGCGTATTGTTGATATATCGGACGTTTTTATATTTGTCTTCACCTTCCCACGATTCGCGCGTTAAACCTGACTTTTCCGGAGACGCTGCAGCAAGTTTGTCGCGCATATAGTCCATAGCCTTATCGAGGCCACGATCTATTTGCTCATATGTTGCCCCTACAATTTCATTGAGAGCTTCTTCCACTGCCGCAGAAAAGTCACGTAAGGTTTTTGCTTTCCCGTCCAGACTTCTACGTTCCGCCATACAAAAACTCCAAAGTCCAGCTGTACTGTGCCTCGCGGAGCGTTGTGTCATAGCCGAGATCGCGCGCCGTATAGGCGGCGTCCGAAGCGTCGAGCAGAGCTTTCACCTTTCGGCGGTTGACGTTGTGGATATCGTCCGACAACGCGCCCGTGCACTTGGAGACGAGCAGCAGGTCCGCCGTGTTGCGGCGGAGCATGGCGCGCCCGTCCCCGTACACGGCGGCAGCGTCCGTGACGTCCGTGCGGATGAGCAGATAGCTCTCCGGCACGTTCTCTTCCGCCTCGTCCACGGTCTGCTTATAGATGGGGATCTCCGCCGCCAGCGGCTGCAAAAACGCCCACAGTGCGGACATGGTATCGTCCGAATCAAAGATTTGCATCTATCCACTCCTTGACCGCCCGCGCCGCGGCGGGGTCGTTGTATACGGCGACGTTTAAAAGCATCTTCGCGGGCGAACGCGCCTTCCCGAGCGTTCCGACGGCATAGAGCGTGCCGTCGAAATAGAGATACTTTTCCCCGCCGTACTGCACGCGGTCGATCTCGACGCTGTTCGTGAGCCGAAAGCCCTGCACCTGCCCGAGCTGGGCGGTATTGACACCGACCAGCCCGACAGTTGCGGCGAGCGCCTTTGCCCGCGTGACGCGCTTTGTCCTGTCGCCGTTGACAGCGTTCTGCACGCTTGCTATGTCGGCAAGCACGACCTGTTTACGCCCCGTCAGCATCGTCGTCGCCCTCCCCGTAGCGTTCGCCCTTCGTCTGCGCGGAGAGCGTATTGCGCATGAGAACGATCGTCCGATTGCCCTCGTCCGCGTCCACGTTCCCCATCAGGACCTGCGCCTGCAACACGATGGCGGACATCCCGAGTTCGGTCGCGAGAATGCTGTCGGAAATATCGTTTGCGGCGATGATCGCCTGCGCGGTATCGAGCTTTTCCGTATAGTAGGCGTCAAGCTCCGTCCCGGGCGTCAGGTCGCCGATCGCCAATTTGAATTTTGCGAGAAGCGCCGCCTTGTCGATCGCCGCCATAGTTCACCTCGCGCCCGATCAAGCCGCGGTCTTAGGGATGGTGACCACGAGGAATCCGTTCTTTACTTTGACGGAACCGCCCGCCATCACTTCGCCCATGACCGTAAGCAGCCCCTCTGCGAACTTGTACTCGCTGGAAACCTGCACCCCGAAATCGCTGAAAATGGCTTCCTCGAAATTCAGGGGCGATCCGTAAATCATCGTCTGAACGGCAGACGTCGTCTGTTTCGTCCCGTTATGTGCGGTCAGCGTCGGAACGATACAGTACGGTACGGAAAGCCCGCCGTCTTTGATAATGCCGATATTCGGATTGTCTCCGTTCGGCGTGATCTCGTAGACCGCTCTCTTTTCGCTCGTACCACGGACATCGCCAAATGCGATGAGATCGTTTTTATTGAGATACAGCACGGCATTGCCGTAGATATTTGCATCCCCGCCGTAATTCATCACGATCTGGCGCAGCGTCTTCTCGTTGATCGCTCCGGCGGTACCCGAAAGCATCCCGTTCGCCGCGCTCGCTTCGAGCGTCTGGTACATTGCCGCCGAATCGTCGTCCGTACCCGTTTTGATTGCCGTGACGATTTCCTGCGCAAGTTTTACTTTGAGCGCGTCCATCGAGGTCTGCGTTACCTTTTCAAGGTAATTGAGCGGAGTCGTTTTTTCCACTTCGCGGGAAATATAGCTCGTAACGGAAATATTTTTCGGCGAAATCGTCACCGTTCCGTAGGTAGGACTCGACTCCGTCTGCGCCTTCCCCTCCTCTTTCTCGCTTGCCACCGAAACGGTTTTCACGAACGAAATCTTGTATGCGCCCGCGCCCTGCATATCCACCGTATCCACCTGATCGACGATCGTAATGACCTGATTGAGCGGATTTTCGATTCCGCCGACGCGCGTCGGTTTCGCAATTCCCGAAGACGTGGAAAGAATCGAGCGCTTATTCCCGTCCAGAACCGACTTAATGTCTCCTGCGGAAATTTTCATGCGCTTTTCTTTGGAAAATGCCGCCGCCCGTTCTTCAAAGGCTTTCCGGATTGCCGCATTTTCGGGGGCATACATATCGTAGCGGAGAATATCGATACTCCGCAGGTCCTTGTTGTCGAACATATAAATTCCTCTCCCTTCTCCCTGATTTTTGTTTTTTTCGGCTGCGGCGGTGAGTTCGTCGCGGCGCTTGGTGCGGAGCGAAAGCTCCTTGTCGACTTCCTTTCGTTCGGCGGAGAGTTTTTCAAACTCCTCCTCCGAGATGTTGCCGCTGCGGTGTTCTTCGAGCTTGCGCTTCAATTCCTCGCGTTTTGCGGTAAGCTGTTCGATTGCGTTGTTTTCATCCCGCAGCATTTCGATGATGGGATCCATGTTGTTCTCCTTTATGAAAAATTTTTAAGTTCTTCTTCCACGCGGCGCGCCATTTCCGACTGTGCGCGCAGCGTTTTCCGGCGTTCCTCTTCCATGGCGATGACGACCGTCTCCTTATACGCAGGAAACGCCGTGATGGTGACTTCGGGCAGTTCCTCGATCTTGGTGACCGTACGCGTGAGCGTGGACGGATTGACCTGATCGTGGGTGCGGAGCCAGAAGCTCATGCCGTCAACGATTCCCGCCTCGATGAGGTTGTACAGGTCGCGCGCCTCCTGCGTGTTGGGCAGGACGCATTCCATGAACAGCCCCGTCTCGTCCGTTTCCAGCCGCATATTCTTTCCCGTGCGCCCGAGCACGCGGTTCATGTCGTGCCCGTAGAGCAGGAACACGTTCCGCAGGTCTACCCCGTCGAGCGCCTGCGGCAGGATGACTTCCGTGATCTCGTCGTACCAATAATCCCACACTTTGGTGGGCGTATTGAACAGGATGGGATAGCCGCGGACGACGAGTTCCTTTCTGCCGTTCTCCGCCTCCCGCGCCTCCGTCCGAAATTCCACGGTGCGGAACTCCCGCTGCCGTTTGTGCGTTGCGTCAGGTTGCTGCATTGTTTCCTCCTTCCGGCGCCGATGAGCCGCCGCCCGTCGGTTTCTCCGACCGGACGTCCGCTCCCGCCGCGCCGTTTTTCGCGCTCTGATAAGCGTCTGCATTTTCTATGTTGACCGTGTCGAGCGTGACCCTGTATTTGCGCCCCAGCCCGTCGGGGAGCGGGGCGTATCCGATCATTTCGCGCATCTCGTCGTTGTTCATCACCCCGTTGCGCGATACGACGTTGAAGAACGCCGTCTTTGCCGAGAGCGTCGAGACCTGTAACCAGAACGTATCCAGTTCCAACCGGTTGCCATGTTCCTGTTCCATGCGCGAAAAGATCTTGCCCGTGAACTCCTGTTCCACCTGCCGCGCGACAGGCTCGATATGATTTTTCACGAAGAGCTGATATTCGATTTCCGTCGCCTTGTTGTTGACGATATCCGCCGTGATGCCGAAATAGTTGTAGACGATGTCAATGACCAGCTTCATGAGATCGCGGTTGACGTCGTTCTCGTTCCAGTTGATGGGCGTGATCTTCCACTGCGGATCGACGTAGGCGATCCCGCGCACCGACTTATCGAAACGCGCATCCAGATCGTGCATCGTTCCGTCCGCGTCCTCCGGTTTGAGCTGTCCCTGCGCGGCGGGGTCGGTCTGCATGATCGCCCGCACCTTGTTCGGGTCCGCAACGGCGATCGCCTGCGCCGCAAGTGCCTGAATGACCGTTTCGTATAGCCCGAGGTCGTTCTTCTGCCCGCCGCCGAGCGCGGAGAAACGGTTGAGATAGATGAGATCGCTCATGTCGTACGTCTTGCCGATCCGCCCGAACGTGACCGTCGCGCGGTCGTCGTACAGCTTGAAATCGTAAAAATCGCGCGGCAGCACGTATAGCTGCGAGAGTTTCCCCGTGCGCGGCGAAAAGCGCGGCTCGACGAATACGTTGGCGTACAGCATGAGCGACGTGATGAGGTTGACCCAGAACTGCGATGCGTTCTGCAAGGGATTGGCTTGGACGTTGATGACGCGGTCCTCCTCCCCTTCGAGATAGGTCACGTTCCCGTCCTTGTCCTTCCGCTCGAAGTACTTCGGGATGATGGAGAAGATCTCCGCGAACGATTGGATCGCCGTGCGCACCTCGGGGATCTGATAGATATTGCTCGCATAGTTGTAGGCAAACCACCCCACGTTGTTGCCGTAGTACTCGTGAACGATCGTGCGGAGCTGCTCCCTCGGCGGCTGCTTCGGCTGCGGAGCGCTCCGCGCGAATGTGTGTTTGAAAAAGTCCAGAATTTTACCCATGTTCAGATCCTGAAAAGATGTCCGATGCGGTTCGCGTACAGCGGCATCTCCTTGGCGCGCTGATAGGCGACGAACGCATTGAATACGCCGACGGCGCCGTCGATATGCCCCGTCGATTTCGCCTTGTGCGGCGAGAGGTTGTTGTTGACGTCCTGCCTGATTTTGAGGTTGTAGAAGCAGTACGCGAACAGTTTGTTTCTTACGTCCGCAACGATCTTGCCCGATTCAAACAGACTTTTCGTCACCTTGATCGGCTCGGAAAGCGTCCAGCCGCCCTGTGCGACTTCGGTGAGAACGCCGAGATCGCGCGTGATGCTCCCCGTCTCGCTGTCGCGGTGAACTTTCTCGTGCGAAAAGCCGTGCTCCTGCATATCCGTGAGCCACTCTTTGGAGAGCGCGCGGTCATACCCGATTTTGAGAAAGCTGATCTTGTATTCGTCGCGCAGCAGCGTAAACCATGCGGTGACGTACTCTTTCCGCACATAGCTCCCGGGCGTGACGACGACCACTTCGCTCGTGACGCGATCCCCCGTGGCGAGGTTGGTCATGCGCTGATAGTCCTGTTTATCCCGCTCGCTGTTGCGCGCGAGGCGATCCTCGGCAATGAAATACGCTTGCAGATAGATGAATTTTTCGCCCGTCAGGATCTGCGCCGTCGCGTTGCACAAGTCCGTCGTTTCGGCGAGATCGACGCCCCCGACGGCGTATGTATCGACATACTCGTCCGGCTCGACGACGCGCATGGCGTTCCGGATGGCGACCATGCTGAAATAGTCGATGGACGCCCCGATCTGCCGATTCATGTGCTTGGCGATAAAGGTGTTCAGCAGAACGGGATCGTCCTTCATGCTTTCCAGCTGCGTGCGCAGGAACTCCATCGTCGGGCGACCCTCGTACATGGCGGGGTTTGCCTTGATCCAGCAGGCTTCGTCGCGGTAATCGTCCGTCTCGTCGATCCCGAACATGAGCGCAAAGATGCGATCGTTTAGCCCGAGACGCTTCTTTTTGAGAAATTTCTTGTTTCTCTCATAGAGGGACTCGTACAGGCTTTCCGGCGTAATGCCCGCCGAGGAAATGACGATCATCATCGGCTGCGAACGCGCGCCCATGCCCGACTTCGTCGCGTTATACTGATTCTTGTTGGTGATCTCGTGCGCCTCGTTGACGACGGCGACGGACGGGTTTGCGCCGTCCTTGCCCTTCGCCCGCCCCGAAAGATACTGAATGACGCCGTGCGTTTCGGGGCATTCGATCGTCTTTGACGACTTGCCCGTTCCCGTGAACCAGCAATCCAGCGGCTCTTCCTTGACGTTCTCTTTGACGAGATCGAACGTCCGCTTTGCCTGCGCTTCGTTCTCCGCGAGGATCTGACACCACGCGGACGGCTCCTTGTCGATGCCGACGAAGTAAGCGATGAGCGGCACGATGAAGGTATCCTTGCCCCACTTTCTTGCCACGAACAAATCGAGCTCGCGGAACCAGCGGACGAAGCGCTGTTCTTTCTTGTCCCAGACCTTGATCCCGAGAATACAGGCGGCAATGTACTTCTGCTCGCGGTTGAGCTCGATGGGCTGCCCCGCCCACACGCCTTCCCGATGGCGGAACATTTTCGCAAAGTCGCGGAACGCGATCGGGTCCGCCTCTTTGTAAAAAATATCTTTGCGGGAGATGAGTTCCTTGATCTGACGGACGTTGTTTTTGACGTGCTCGTTAAAGTCCTGCGGGCGGTTTTCGACGTAGCGGATATAGTCGGTGATCCATCTGAGCATAGCCGCCGCCCGTCACTCGTCCTTCCGCTGCATCATCTTTCGGAACGGATCGTCCTTGCGCTTGGCGTTTGCTGCTTTCAGTCCTGCCCGCGCCCGCGCCTGCGGCGAGAGCCCGAGCTGATCGGCAAGGCGGATGCAGAGCGCGGCGTTATCGTTCCGCTTCTTGATGTTCGGATTTGCTTTGAGCACGTACTTGGGATTGCCGTCCTTGTCCTCGCCGCACTCGTACACGAGATAGGCGCGCGGATCGGCTTTGAGTGCGGCGTCCGCCTCGTCGGTCGCCACCTTGGCGCGGCAATAGAGGACCATCATGTCAACGTCGGCGTCAGACACGCGGCAGTTGACCGTCTCACGGAATACCTGCACGAGGAACTTCCACACCTTGCGCTCCTCCTTCGTGAGCGTCCTGGGCATTTTGAATTCCTGCCGCTGATAGATCGGCGTCTCCTCGTTGCGATCCCGGAGTTCCTCGTTGCTCCGATGCAATTTCTTGTCCGGCGTGATGCTCGGCAGCCGCCCCGCCATTCTCCAATTCCTCCCAGAATTTGCTGAACTTCTGCAGCGGGCTCTCCCTCTCGTGCTCGGCATTGTGACAAGCGGCACACAAAAGTTCCAGATTGTCGGGATCAAGCCGTCTGCTCCAATCGACCTCTATCGGCACAACGTGGTGGACCTCTTCCCCCATACGGACAATCCCTTTTGCCCGACAACGTTCACACAGCCCCGTCTCCCGCGCAAATTTGATCTTACGCAGCCGCCTCCATGCGCGGGACTGATAAAACGCATCGTATTTCTCGTGATATGTCCGCCGATCGTCCATATTTTTGCAAGGTTTTCCCCAAAAACGCAAAATGTTTCAAAAAGCGGAAAAGTTTGTAAAGCTGCATTTGGCGCGCTTGCGCGCGCGCCCGCGTTTTCGCGCGACCCCTCGGGGGGGATATGAAAAAAATGCAGGCTTTTCGCTTTTTCCTGCGATTTGCCTGCATTATAGCACGCCGAGTCTCATGTTTTTTTCATGATTTTATAAGAAAACATCATGATTTTATCAGGACTTTATAAGAATTTCAGGTTTTCAGCCGCATGAGCGCCATTGCCGCCTTGTTTTTGGAAATCCGATCGATTGCCTCCGCCTCCAAATTTGCGCAATGACCGACGCTGTATCCAAGACGTTCCGCCACGGATTTCAGCTTCGTCCCCTGCAAGTATCGGAGCGCCATTACCCGATACATGGCGCTCTCCTTGGGCAAATATCCGAGAATCAATCTGACCGCATTGCAATGCGCTTCAAAATCTTCCTTCGCTTGGAGCAGCATCTCCCTGACGGCGTCGAGCACCTCGCCCCTTTCAATCTGCCGCGCGATCTCCTCCGCCTGATCCCGACAGATGCGGTATGCTTTCAGATATCCGCGGAGTTCCCGCTTGGCGTCATGCAAATCAGTTTTCATGCTTTCTCCCCTTCCCGTGCATTTGACTGCAAAATTCTTCTGCGCTTTGCCGCTCCGCCCCGATCACAAAGAAAGCCTCGCCGCACGCTTCGCACACAGTCTGCGAAAAAAGCGCAACGCCGTAGAGCCTCTGTCTGCAGTACGGACAGAACCTGATCCGCTCGTCGATATAGCCCGACGCAATTCCTGTCACCATGAACACCCTCCTTAACTTTGAAACGGGTTTCCCGTTTTCTGCTTTCCCGAAGTCGGGATTTATCCCAACTTCCTTATCCTGCTCCCTGCCTGATACCGTTTTCCCGCCCTTCCCGCAGGACAAAGCGCGCATAGAGATATACTCCCGCGACGTCGTCGGAGAATTTCACTTCCTGAAACGTCATGCGATATGCAGGGTTGCATCTTTGGAAGAACGTTTCCGCTTCGGCGTAATCCGTCCCCATGCGCTGCGCGCGGCGGCGCGAGACCGCCGTGTCCGACACGGTGACCTTAGGCTGTTTGAGATTGCGGGACGCCGACCACATCCGCGCGTGTTTGACAAGGAACTCCTTGCCCTTGGTAATGTACCGCCCGAGACCTTCCAGCCCCGCTTCGTCCGGCTGCAATCTTCTGGTGTGCGTCCGCGCGCCGCCCGTCCACATTTTCTCCGCAAGATCGCGGTCGGGGAAATTCATCACGCAATGATGATGCACGCGGATCTTCTTTCCGTCGTCAAGATACTCTGTGACGAATATGTATTTGAGTTCGCCCCAAGCCTCCCGCTTCATGCGGTAATCGAGCCTGCGGAGGTAGTTGCGGAAGAACTTGTGCGCCGCCTTTTCGTCCGACGGGAGCTTGTCCGCGCCGTATGTAAACGTTGCCCACGTGTCGCCCTCCGTGAAATTGGCGTTGAGCAGGCGAATGAGCTTCTTCTGCGCATTCCGCCTGTTGAGCCGCCTCTGCTTGTCGCGGGATTCTCTCTTTTTCTTTCCCCTTGTAAAATCCACCCTGTTTGTGAAGACGGGATAAATCTCGCATTCGCGGATGTTCCCCGACGTGATCGTCTTCATGCGGTATCCGCATACGCCCCTGTTATCGACCCGACGATCTTCCGCCTGCGGCAAATCGAATAATTCCTCGTAATCCTCGCAGGGATACGCTTTGCGCTTCGCTATCATGGCAGCCCTTTCCTTTGCGTTTTTCCCCTGCCGCCGTTTCGCTCTATAAATAATACCTATTACAAGCCCGAGAAAGGCACTTCGTGCAAAATTCTTGACATTTTATATAATAAGGTATATAATATAGGCAGTTGAAAGATTGTCTTCGTCGGCAGTCTTATGATTACGGGAATCCCTCGGCAAAGGGATTCCCTTTTTTGTTACAACACGCGGACGGAGTCCGTCTCCGTATAATTTTTCTTGAAGAACAGTTTCCCGTCATTGTCGAGCTTTACTGACACTTTGATGCTCCCCAGCTTCACGGAAACGCTGTCGATATGTCCCCTCACGACTTCCATCCCGACGGAGAAGAGCATTTTGCGGCTGTCCTCGTGTAAGAAATGCCCCTTGCCCTCACAAAACCGCCCCAGCGCGTCGATCCCGTCGCGCAGCGCCTGCTCCGCGCGGCGGCGTTCCTCCTTCATGCGCTCTTTTTCCTGATAGCCCTGCGCACCCTTGCATTTGCAGTGCATGATTGCATAGTGCTCCGCGTCCTTCTTGTCAACCAGCTCCCGATCGGCAATGATCGCCTGCCCGCAGAACGGGCAGCGCGGCATGACGAGTTCATCTTGGACTGCCGTTTTTTTTACTCTTGTTCATGCTTTTCCTCCTCCGCATTCAGAAAATCGGCGTACTCCTGCGCAGAAGCCTTATCCGAAAATACCGCACCGCGATATTCCCGATTTCCGCTGTGATCGACGGCGCGCTCATCGATCAGGCGATATACCTGATAATGATAACCTTCATTGTAATAATTGCATGTAACCTTCCACTTTCCCATAATATTCCTCCTATGCGGCATTCTCCGCCGCCCTGTTCAAAACTTCTTCGGACGGGACTTCCCGCACGACGCGGAAACGACGCGTGCGCACCTGATCCTTTGCGTCCGGCACGATGACGTCGTGGATATCCGTCTCGACTTCGAGGATCGCGGCGTCCTTCCATCGCTTGCCGTAATTCACGGCAAATTCGAGCGATGCAACGTGCAGCCCCTTGACCGCGACACGGTCTGGCTCGCCGTCCGTTTCCGCTTCGACCCATTCGCCGACATGGTACTCCGTTTTTCCGTCCCAGCCCGACATGTACCGCCCGTTTCGCTTATGGACCGCCTTGTAGTAGCGCACGGTGACCGTGTCGCCGTCGTATCCGTTCAGCGAACGACGATTAAACCAGCGCGTGTACTTCTTGCAGAACGCATTGACCTCGTCCGTGGCGCCGACGTTGCGCTCTCCGCGCACCTGCACGATATGGCAGCGGCGCATATCCTTTTTGATCTCCACCGTGTAGAAGCTCTTTTCGGGATCTTCTACACGACGAAGGAACAGGATGACGCTCTCGCCCGTTGCGACGCGCTCGACGTAACGCCCGACGCAGTGATTCTGCCGCACGCCTTCCTCGACGATCTCCCGCGCAGAATGCGGCATGATGATCTGAAAAACCCCGTCCGACCATTCCGTAAGCGCATGGAGCGAATCGTACACCGCGGCGACAAGTTCCTCATACGCCTGCTTTTCCTGTACTTTCCGCTCAGTCGTCGCCCAATCGTGCGCCTTTTTGAGCGAACGCGGCATCTTCACCGCCGTATCGCCGACATTGGCGCCGAGCAGACTGCACTCCGAAATGTAATCGGTGTAGTCCGCTATGAAGTTTTTCGGTTCGCGGTAGTCCTCGTGCTGCGTGAGAAAATAGCGAAACATCCGCTCGCGTGAGATGAAGTCATACCGAAAGTCCGTTCCCGACCGCGCGTTCAGGCACACGACAAATTCCAGCGCCGCCGCCCGGTCTTCCTCGTCGATATTCCACGTCTTGACCTCTTTGCGGGCAACGATTTGCCCCACCGTCATGCGCGCGCATTCCGCCGCCTCCGCACGGCTGCCGATGCCGAGGTCTTTGAGCGATCTGACGTCCCGCATCATGCGGCAAGCGTCGGCGCCGTATTCCCCCGCAATTTCCTCCGCCGCCCGATACAAACCTATCTTATAGAGGAGTTCCAGCTTGGGCTCCCGCTCGTAATATTTGAAATAGAAAATCGGATTGACGAGATTGTTTTCGGCGGCGACATCAAGTGCCGAATACTGATACGGCGTTCCGTGCAGAACGGCGGGAAGATTATAAGGATAGGTGTGGATCGCTCTGTCCCGCAGCCGCCATCCGCTCCATCCCTGTCCGTGTACACGTCCGCTCCCCGACGTCCATTCGCCTGCATTCCGCCCTTGCGTCTTCGGGTGATAGCTGAACAGCGTTGCCTTCCGCGCCGCACGGCGGAAATTACGTTCTTCTTCGTTGAAATGGTATTCGACGGCGATTCCCAGCCCATGAAAATAACACGACTTGTAACACTCGAACAAGCGCTGCGTGAAAGCGTCACCATCCCGCTCCACATAAGCACACGCCTTGCTTGTCCCGACGCCTCCCGTCTTCGTTCCGTCTTTCAGCGTGACGACCGCCCCGCACGCGGGACACTCGATGACGCGTGAGGAACGGGCGCGCGTCAGATGCACTTTTTTCCCGCACGCCTCGCACACGGCGATATAGCTCCCGTGCTTGACCTTCATGTAGAACATCCACTTCCCCATGCTCTTCTTCGCCCACTCCTGCACGAAGTCAGGAAGCTCCTCCGGCATCTGACGAATGCTCTTGAATGCCTGCTTCTTCTCTTTTCCGTACGTTCGTATCTCCGTTTCCGCCGCCTCGATCTGCGCCCTCGTCTGCTCAATGTCGGAATAGTCTGCATACATACACATGATGCCGCCTCACAGAAGATCTTCCAGACGAAAGGTCGCGGGGCGCTTCCCGACGTTCTGAAACAGATGCGCAAGACGGTCGAGCGGGCGTTTGTACTTCGCCCCGAGTTTTTCGGCGATCAGCTCCGCCGCCCGGAAGGGCGAAACGACGCGCGTTTTGCGCCCCTCTTTCTCGATGAGCTTGTACAGTTCGGAAAGCCCGACCGCCTGATCGGCTTCAAAATCGGCGCTCTCCTGCGAAAGCGCCTCGACCGCGCACTCCAAAACCGCTTCGTGCAGTTCTTTCGTCGGCTCTTTTTCGGTCTGATTGTCCTCAAAAAGCATCTTCAAATATTCGTCGCGTTTCATAATCCCCTCTCCCGCAGCACCACTTTGAGCGCGTTGACGCACTTTTCGGTCTTTTCCTGCTCCATGCCCGTCATAATGGCGAACATCTCGCCGAGAATGTTCTGGAAATCCTCAAATTTGACCTTGAATCGCATCATACTTTCGTCGGACGCGACCTCCAACTGCTTTCTTGCGCTCTCATAGGCGGCGATCGCCTCGTCACGCGCTTTTTCCGCCGCTTTGAGCCGCGCGGCAGTTTCGGGATTTTCCACCTCTTTGACCTCGGGCGGAAGTTTTTTGAGATCCTGCACCTGCTTTTCCAACCGCGTTTTCTCTTCTTCCAATTTGATAACGCGCTCACGTTCTTTTGCAGCTGCGGCGATCTGCTTGTCAGCCGCCGCCTGCGCTTTGGCTGCATATTGTTCCGCCTTCGTCTTTTCCTCCTCGAACAGGGAGAGCTGCGCCTGTTTTTCGTCCCGTTCCGCTTCCAGCTCGCGGATGCGTGCTTCCAGCTCCCGCGTGGTCGCGCCCTCGACGTCCATACCCTCTTCGACGCCCTCGCGCTCCGTCTCGGAAATGGACGCAAGCAGGGCGAGCTTGGTCACGCCATAGCCCGCGTGCTCTTCAAGATACTTGTCCGTGAACCGCTCGGCGACTTTGATATAATTGTACGCCTGCCGCTGTTTCAGCCCGACCGCCTGCTCGACGTACTCGCCGAAATCGGCAAACCCTGCCGCCGCGTACAGCTTCCCGTCGCGCATACGTTGAAGTTCGCGGGCAAGGTCGATAAACGCCCTGCCCGCCGCGTTCCCGCACGAGATGATCCTCCTATGCGTCGTGATGAAGTTCTCCTGTTCGACGGACAGCGTTTCCTGCCGTCCGTCCGCGAGCATCAGCTGCTCGAACACCTTGTTTTCCATGATACCCTCCTATTCTTGCAGTTGACTGCAAATTATTTTTGATACTGCTGTACGAAGCGGTCGTACGCCGCGCCGACGTCGCTCGGCCAATACAGATACCGCTCCTCGACCCATGCGCCGTCCTCAAAGCGCACGGTCACTTTGCCGTCCCGCTCCACCATGTAGCCCGTGATCCGCCGCCTGATGACGCGCGGCTCGCCCGTGACGATGCTCTTTACGATCTCGCACGCCTCGCGCCCGACGATCGTCTTATCGAAGTTTATGGCAAGCACGGCTCCGCCCTCCGATGCAGCCGATGATACCGCGTTACGGCATAGAGCGATCCCACCGTGTGCCGCCTGATCTTCGCGTACACGGTGACCGTCCCGCCGATGCGGGCGAAGTACAGCGCCGTCAGGAACCTGCGGTAACGCCCGATCGCCGCCAACGCTTCCCGCGTATGCTGCGGCTGCCACTCCGTCCCGTTGATGACGACCCGCGCCACCGTTCCGAAAATATTGAAATCTGTCATATTACACCCCCTTATCCTTCGATGAGCGCTCTGCGCTCCACATAGTCGCGGACGGCGCTCTCCAACCCCATGAAGTAATGCCCCCACGCCCATTCAAATTTCCCGTCTTTCCTGCATGCAAGGTCGGTCGCCGTCACGTACGGACAGCTTCCGTTCTCACGGACGAGCAGCGCAACGTTTCCGCGCCGCGTGCTACAAAAGCTGACGACAGTGTACCGCACAAGCCCGACGAGAAACCAGCACCCGACTTTCAGCTCCGTCATATCTCTTCCCCCTCCAACACGCCCACGCGGCGGCGCTTGCTTTCCAGCCATGCGTGCACGTCGGACGCCTTCACCTTGCGGGAACGCCCGTCGAACTGATAAAAGGGCAAGTCCCCTTTGTTGATGGCAGCGTCCAGACGATGCCGCGAAAGTCCGCAGCGCTTGGACGCTTCGGCGATGGAGAGCAGCTCCTCGATTTTTCCGCCGTTCTCCGCCGCCAGCCTCTGTCTGCGCGGTCCCCGCCGCCCGTCTCCGCCGAACAGTTCCTGCACGCGCCCGTTCTTCGTCAAATCAATAATTTCCGCCATGATACCCCTCCTGAAATTTTTATACTCATGTTTCGTTGTTCTTGCGTTTGAAGTATTTCTCTATTGCATAGAGTTGTTCGCGCTTGTCTTTCCGCTGCGGATCGCGCATGGCGCGATCGCGATACATTCGCGGTATGATGTCTGCATTTCCACGACTTCCGCGCAGAACCGCTCCCGCAAGTCGTCCCTGTCCTCTTGTTTGGGCAGACATTCGATGATCCAGCACCGAAATGCATGAACGCGGTGCTCGTCAATGATCCGATACAAATACTTCCGCAGTTCCAAAGCGACAGGCAGAAGATCTTCCGTTGCCTTGGTCCGCTGTTCCTGAAACGAAATTGCCTGCATGATGGCGTCAAGATCCACCACAATGTCCCCCGGCACCATGTGATTCCGCACAAAGGTCGTCTTTCCGCTCGCAGGCGGACCGCATACTAAAATGACTTGCATAGGCTTTCATTCTCCTTGGCCGTTCTCGGCGTTCTTGTCGGCATTGCCGGAATTGTTGTCGGGCTTCTTTTTCGAATCGTTTCTGTTCAGCAGGTTGCTTATAGTCATACCGAGCGAGAACCCGCCGCACAGAATGGCGATCATTCCGCAAATTAAAGCTGCCAAATTGACTTGCATACGCTTACCCCTTTAATCATCCATCGTTTCTTCCTTCGGGCGTTCAGCTTCATCGGCAATTTCTGTCACCAACTGAGCGATTGCCTCCCCGACTTCTTCCGCGATCTTATCCGCACTGCCGCAACAGCAGCCATTCATTTCATTTAACTTATTCTCGATGCTTTCAAGGCGCCGCAAAATCTGATCGTTGATGTCGGCTTTTAGGAAAAGATACTCCCCCATACTGACACGACGTTTTTTCCCGTTAATTTCTACAATGAACTTCATCTTACTTCTCCTTTGCCCCGCGATGACGGGGCTGTTTGGTTTCAAATTTTTGTTGCAAAATAAATATTTTCATGATATAATTCAAAAAAGGAGATTGATATGAAAAAATTATTTCGCATTGCGGCACTTTCTTTGCTTCTCGTTATTACAGCATTTTTCATAGCAGGTTGCGATTTCGGCACATCGGAAAGTTCATCGTCTTCCGATCAGCAGGATTCACCAACGCAGAAAATTACCGTTGATCCCGATTCATTCAGCGCAACCGTGGATGAAATAGCCGGATACTATTACATCACAATTACAGGAACTGCTACAAATACATCCGGAAAAAACTTTTCCTACGCCTCCGTCTCGTTCAGCGTATTTGATTCCGATGGCGCTCAAATCGGAAATGCCATCGATAATATCTCTAATCTTTCCGCAGGGACAACTTGGAAATTTTCCGCCATGGGCGTTTTGCAAAGTCCTCCTGCCACATATCGACTGACGGATATAACTGCATTTTAACAATCCTATCTGTTTTCGCTGCCCCGCTGATGCGGGGCGTTTTAATTAGTGATTTTTAATCACCCATGCTTGCAAAAAAAACAGGCTTAGGATCTATAATCTGCAAAATTTCACACAACTTGAACATTTCATCCGAGTTAAAAGCTCGCTTATTATTAACCTTGTAATTAAAAGAAGTAGCGGAAATTTGCAATTTTTCAGCAACCTCTGCCTGCGTATAGCCTCTTTCGAGAATGATCGCCCTCAACTTCTTGGAATCTGTCATTCTATTCACACCTCCTTGCGTGATTTTTCGTCACCAATGTCATCATATCACCTTGTTTCCGATTTGTCAACAATTTTGGAGAATATTTTTTTATTTTTGTTGATTTTTTTTCACTCTCATGTTATAATGCCTTTGTCACTGCCAGAGAGGTGTAACATGAAAAGCAAATTAAGTGAACGAATCCGCGAGCGAAGAACAGCCCTTGGGCTATCCCAAGAAAACCTTGCCGAGTTACTTGGCTACACATCTCGCTCATCCATTGCAAAAATTGAGAGCGGTGTAAATCTTCTCACTCAACCGAAAATTGAAGAGTTCGCAAGAGTATTGAAAGTTTCCCCCGCCTACCTGATGGGATGGACCGATAATATCGCCCCCACTTCGACCCAACCGCCGGCATTTGACAATATCACGCCAATTCACACACAGCGCGTCCCCATGCTTGGCGAGATCGCCTGCGGGAAGCCTATATGGACAAACGAAGAGCGGGAATCCTATGTGCAGGCGGGCGTAAATATCAAGGCGGATTTTTGTCTGACGGCTCGCGGCGACAGTATGATCGGCGCGCGTATTCACGACGGCGACATCGTCTTCTGCCGCTCGCAAAACATGGTCGAGAACGGTGAAATCGCAGCCGTCATCATCGGGGACGAAGCGACGCTCAAACGCGTCTATTACTATCCCGACAAACAAAAACTCGTACTTCAAGCGGAAAACCCGAAGTACGAGCCATTCGTCTACGTTGGCAGCGAACTCAATGAAATCAATATCATCGGCAAAGCCGTCGCCTTCCAAAGCGACGTGATATAAGGAGGGAATTATGAAATGGTATTTTAAGCTGAATCGCAAAATTCAGATCGCGATTCCTTTTATTTGCATGATCATAGGCTTTGTTTGTCTCTTTACCGGCGAAATAACTTTTATATCGGTTGGCGTAATTTTTCTCATCATTAGTATCCCTTTCGTTTTTCTCCTTGACCGTGCCGAGAAAAAACGCAAGGAAGAAAAGGAGCAAACCTCCTCAAATTCTAATCTTCCGAAACATACTATCCCTCTTCCTAACGCCAGACCGCCCGTAGAGACATACGGCTATACCCTGACCGGAACGGACGGAAAGAACGGTCGCGCCTCCCGACAGACAATCGCTCGCCGCATATTCTGGAAGGATTCCGAGTTCGCCTTTCCCCGCCCCACGATCGTCACTCTTTCCAAAACCGAAAACGGCTACGACGTTTTTGCAAACGAACAAATGCTTGGTTCAGTCGTCGCTGATGATGCCGTTGCTCACATTACAGAAAGATACTCCCGTATTCTTCTCACTGAAATCGAAGTCGATCACGACAAATCTGACCGAGATTCTCCCTATATCCCCTCGCTCTCCATCACCTATTATCCACAGAATATTCGCGATTTGATCCCCGGATATGTCTACTGCCCGCGCGGTCAGCGTATTCGTCGCAATAAATCCATCCAGCTTCTCGATGAATATGTTGTCATCGACATAGAAACAACAGGGATTGGTATTTTTTCAAACGATATTATTGAAGTCGCCGCCGTACATATACGCGACGGGAAAATTGTCAATAAGTTCTCCGAGCTTGTCTATTCCAACCGACTGACCGCAGAAGCCTCCGCTGTCAACCATATTACGCAGGACATGCTCAATAACGCAAGAAAGTCATGGGACGTTCTGAATGATTTTTCCGCTTTTATCGGCGATCTTCCCTTGCTCGGGCACAATATCGACTTCGACCTCTCCTTTATCTGCGCCATTCACCCCATCGGCAACGCTTTTGAAGATACCTGCATTCTTGCGGATGAGTACTTATCGGGCGGCTTCGGCCCGCTCCAATTAAAAAACCGTAAGCTTCCCACTCTCTGCAACGCCTTTGGCATAACTGTCTCAAATGCTCATCGTGCTCTTGACGACGCAATCGCCACTCATCTGTGCTATGAGCGGTTCAAGGAATACTATGCAGCCGTACAAGCCGATAGGAAGAATGGCACCAACACCGCAGCGGCACTGACGGCAATCAATCCCCCCGCCGAGCAGGATTCCGCCGCGCAGCTCTCCTCCCTGTGGGCGGAGACTTCCGCGCAGAGCGGCGATGAAATCCCCGCCGATCTGCCTTACAGCCTCATCCTTGCCGCAAAGGACAACGCCAATATCCTGATCGCCAAAGGCGACCGCCGCGGCATTCAGGCGCGGATCGACGAGCTCTCCGAACTGATCAGATCGGCAAAAGACCGCGAATCGCAGTATCGTTTTTCCATTGAGCGGGACGCGCTCACGCGCTATCTGATAGAGCCCCGCGACGACAAAACTTCTCACTGATTTACATAGCGAAACTTGAAGGAGGTCTGCCATGATCATCGAAATCGAAAAAGGCAAAAACTATGCCGCACGGTTTTATTATAAAGATGCCTTCGGCAGAATGCACCGACCGTACAAGAGCGGCTTTCCGTCCCGCAAGGCGGCGCAGCAGTGGGAAGCGCAGGAGCGCGCACGCCTTGACGGCGACCCCGTGACGACGGACGGGATCACGTTCGCCTACCTGTTCAAGGAATGGCGGAAGAACCTCGTCAAACAGGCGGCATCGCCGCGAACGCTGGAAAAGTATGACGGCTATCATAAATACGTCGCCGAATATATTGACCGTCTCGCGCTGAAAAAGCTCAACGAGCGCGTGCTGCAAAAGTTGATCGACGTCTATCAGGCGTCCCCCGCCACCTGCAACGAACTCCGCAAAATGCTGAGCGCGGCGTTCAACTACGCCCGCAAAAAGCGTTGGATGCGGGAGAACCCGATGGAGTTCGTCGACGTCCCCGCCTACCGCCCGCAGAAGTTTCCCGCTTACGACTTCGACGATATCCGCGCGCTCTTCGCAGCGCTTCGCGAAGACAACTCGAAGCTCTACACGCCCGTTCTCTGCGCCTGTTTCTTTGCGGCAACGCGCGAAGAGGTCTGCGCGTTGCAGGAGGCGGACATCGTCCGTCTGCACGACGGGAACTACCGCGTCACGCTCGATAAGGCGCTGATCACCGTCAGCGGGAAATCCATCATCAAGACGCAGAAGACGGAGAACCGCCGCCGCACGTTCATCTTTTCCGCCGCCGTATACGACGAGCTGCACGCCTACAAAACACGCAACGGCATCGGCAGCCCGTTTGTATGCTGCAATAAGAACGGATCGAACATTCAGCCGAACACGATCTCCAATGCTTTTGCCCGCTTCCTCGACGCGCACGGCTTGAAATACACGACGTTCCACAAACTCCGCGACGCATACGCGAACGCCTGCAAGCGGCTTCATGTCGATCTTGATACCGCCTACCGCATGATGGGTCACGCGTCCTATAAGACGACTGCGGAGCACTATGCGACCGCTGATGACGTGCTCACCGCCGAGGCAGTTTCTAAAATTGAAGAGGCGCTTTTATCTGTAAAATAATTTTTTTGCCGCCAAAATAGACAATTTATAGACAATAGACAATCGCAAAACATTCTCAAACCACAATATCATGTGGATATATACGGAATTATAACCGATATTTTGTGTCGATAGACAAAAATACAACTCCCCTGCTAAGGGAGTAGTACTGTTACAGGTAGCGAGGGTTCGAATCCCTCTCACCGCAGTGACCGAATTAAAATCCGAACCTTGAAGCTCATCAAGGGTAATGGTTTTCGTATCGTTTTTGTAGTTCAGAATGAGTTTTGCGTGGTCGTCGTAGAGGTAAATGGCATTTACAAAGCCGTCAATCAATGCTTGTTTGGCTTCCCGCGTGGATAAATCTAATTGTCTGAACTTATAAATCGCAAAAGCAATTTGGTCTGTCGTGAACAGCGGCGTTTTGATTTGCTCCTGTATGAGCGCGATTTCCTGTTGTTTTTTGGTTTCTTCCAGCTCTTTCAATCGTTTTGCCGACGACTCCGAAACAAAGCCCTGCTCGGCTGCCTTAATCAGATTGTTTATGCGCTTCTGCGTTTCGGCTATCTGTTCTTCCAGCTTGGGAATATAGGTGTTTTCGGCGAATTGCAGCTCGTAAATGCGTTCTACAAGCTCGTCAATCGCCTTTTCGTCCTCTAAAAACTGCATTATGAGCTTTATTACAGCGTTTTCTATCTTTTCTTTGGCAATGGGCTTTTTCTTGCATTTCTTCTTGCGCGAGGTCACGCATTTGTAATAGCGGTAGGTCGTGTTTGTGTGGCTCGTTCCGCTCTCGCCGTTCATTATCGCACCGCAGTGACCGCAAAAAA
>ERZ1090866.246-NODE-246-length-21058-cov-37.811265_pt1 | contig 21058 bp, 18 predicted proteins | sample MGYA00478477_ERZ1090866 | MGnify/ENA primary metagenome ERZ1090866 (study PRJEB33644, sample SAMEA5815737) | chicken gut metagenome | biome: Chicken; feature: Gastrointestinal Tract; material: Caecum | place: Ireland | collected 2019-01-01 | study: A study of the... | reverse complement strand
CTAAGTTTTATTCATTACTTTATGACAGTACCTTCAAATATTTTCTAAAAGAAAGTTCTCATCTAAAATTCTTTTCCGATTTAATAGAAAAAGAGACTGGTTATTCTTTAATGGATTATGAGTTTCATGATCAAGAATTAAATACAGGGAATCATAAGAAAGATTTTCGTTTGGATATATTATTAAAAAAAGAAGACCATTTAATTATTATTGAATTAAATTCTTCTTATAATACTTATACCAAACGGAAGAATTATGCTTATTTATATCGTATTGCTAGTGCTATCTATGAAAAGGGAGAGGACTATGAAAAGAAAAGACAGGTGACTTTGATTAATATGAATAATTGGACTTGTGAAGAGAAGAAAGAAGAGAGTGTCGATTATTATAATTTTCGTAGTACGAAGTATCAAAGAGTGATAGAGGGGATTGAAAGTTTTGAAATTTATCTAGGAAAATATAAAGGTAAGGTATATAATGGAAGTAACAAAGTGGAAACAGGTTTTGCTTTATTTACAGCTCAAAGTTATAAAGAGGCACGAGCGATTGTAGGAGATTGGAAGGAAGGAGGAGAAATCGTGGACGAATTAGAGAAACTAAGATACAATGATGAGTTTAATGCTGTTTATGATGCCGAAATTGTACAGAAGAAGTTAGAGAATTCAGCTAGAAAAGAAGGCGAAAGTATCGGCATGAAAAAGGGCGAACTTAATGGTATGAAGAAAGAAAAACATTCCATTGCTTATTCCATGCTAAAAGACAATGTTCCCTACAGTACGATTTCAAAGTACACAGGATTAAGTCAACAAGAAATATTAAGTTTAAGATAAAGGGTAGAGGGTAAAAGCTTTACCTTTTATTACTAGATTTGGTTTTTTCATTGAACAGAATACAATGATTATTTCTTTCATTAAAATAAGTGAAAGAATTGTCCTTTCTCTTTTTTCTTTTCTTTGCTATAATCTAATTGGAGATGATAAGAATGAAGAAACCGGTTGTTTTATGTATTTTAGATGGGTGTGGTATGAGAAAAGAAACGGATGGGAATGCCTTTTATCATGCCAAGAAACCAAATTTTGATTTTTTATGGGATCATTATCCGCATAGTTTGTTAGAAGCAAGTGGTCAAGCTGTAGGACTTCCTAGTGGTCAAATGGGAAATAGTGAAGTGGGTCATATGAATATTGGGGCAGGACGTATTGTTTATCAACCTTTGGAATTTATTAATCAAGCGATCGAAGATCGTTCCTTTTATAAAAAAGAAGGATTTTTGAAAGTTTTTGATCATGTAAAGAAGAATCATTCTACGCTACATATTATGGGATTATTATCCGATGGAGGAGTTCATTCTCACATTAATCATTTGATGGCTTTAATTGATCTTTGTAAAGAACAGGGGGTAGAGAAAGTTTGTTATCATGTTTATTTGGATGGCCGAGATGTTGATCCGCATAGTGCTGGAAGTTATTTAGAAAAATTAGAGCAAAAAATAAAAGAAGTTGGTTTTGGAAAGATTGCTACTATAAGTGGACGTTATTATGCAATGGATCGTGATAATAATTATGATCGGTTGAAAAAGGCTTATGATGCCATTGTCTATGGCGAAGGAGAGCATGCTTCTAATTATCAAGAAGTATTGGAAAAAAATTATGAAAAGAATATTAGTGATGAATTCATGACGCCAACGGTATTAGCAGAGGGGAAAATTCAAGATCATGACGGAATCATTGTGTTTAATTTTCGCCCCGACCGGCTAAGAGAGATGATGACTGCTCTTACCAATCCTGATTTTCAAGAAATGTCTGTAAAGAAGTTGTCGGATTTAAGTGTGGTTACTATGATGCCAGTTACAAAGACGGTGCTTTGTCCTTCTGTTTTTGTATTGCCAGATCTAAAGATGACATTGGGAGAGTACTTAGAAAAGCAAAATAAGACCCAATTAAGAATTGCAGAAACGGAAAAGTATGCGCATGTTACTTATTTCTTTGATGGAGGAGTAGAACAAAATTATACTGGTATGAAAAAAATATTAATTCCTTCTCCTAAAGTGGCTACTTATGATTTGAAACCAGAAATGAGTGCAAGGGAAGTAACAGATACTTTGTTAAAAGAGCTTGATAAGGATGTTTATGATGTTGTTATTTTAAATTATGCAAATGGCGATATGGTGGGACATACGGGAGTTTATGAAGCGGCTGTGAAAGCAGTAGAAGTATTAGATGAATGTTTAGGAAGGCTTTATCAAAAAGTAAAAGAAAAAGAAGGCATTTTATTTATTACGGCTGACCATGGAAATTGCGATATGATGTGGGATCAAAATCATGTTCCAGTTACAAGTCATACTACTTCTTTGGTACCTTTTATTATTACGAAAGAAAATCTCTGTTTAAAAAATGGAAAGTTAGCGGATATTGCTCTTACTATGTTATCCGTTTTATCCTTAGAAGTGCCAAAAGAAATGACAGGAGAAAATTTAATTGTTTCTTAAAAGAATAGTTCGTCTTTTAAAAGAGTATCGTCCTCCCAAATTTTTCTTCTTTTTCTGTTTGTTACTTCCTCTTTTATTGTGTTTTAAGGTCAATATGAAATTAGATAATGATAGTTGGTTTTTGATCCGTAGTGGACGATATGTTTTAGAGCAAGGAATTCCTTATATCGAGCCTTTTACGATGCATCAAAACTTTGATTTTGTTATGCAACAATGGTTAGGTTCTACTATTTTTGCTCTTATTTACAACCATTTTGGGGCTTTGGGAGTTGCTGTTTTTGTTACCTTATTAGAGGCTCTTTTCCTTTTCCTTTTTTATCGTTTATGTAAATTGGTATCCAATCAAAATAGTTCCTTATCTATGAACCTTACTTTTGTTATAGGCATTTTGATGTCAAATGGTTTCTTTGTCGCACGTCCTCAAATTTTTAGTTTCATTATTTATGTTCTTTTGTTTTATTGTTTAGAAAGTTATATTCGTAAGAAAAAAATAAGATATTTATTTGCTTTGCCAGTATTATCTTTCCTTGAAATTAACCTTCATGGTTCTATTTGGTGGATGTTAATTTGCTTTATGATTCCTTATTTAATTGATTCTTTTTCTTTTTCTCTTTTTGGCTTTCACACAGAAGGGTATCGGAAAAAGCCTTTATTTCTTGCTTTCTTTTCTATGATTTTTGTAGCTTTTTTAAATCCCTATGGAACTTCGATGTTAACTTATTTATTTATTGCTTATACTTGTCCTTATCTTCATAATATGATAGTAGAGATGAATCCTCCGACTGTAAAAACAGTTTCAGGCATTTTAACTTATGCGACGATTTTGATTGTTCTTCTTCTTTATTTTCAAAATAAAAAGAAACCTATCAAAATGCGTTATTTCCTTTTACTGATTGGTACTGTTCTTTTAGCTTTGACAGCTCGGCGAAGTTTTTCTTTTTTCCTTATCGCTTCTCTTTTTCCACTAGCAGATTATTTTAAAGAAAAAGGAAAAATTAAGTTTGCTTCATTTCCTAAAAAAGGCAAAATCATAAGCATTGCTACGCTTAGTGTTGTTTTCTTATTCTCGTTTTTTGTTGTTAGTAGACAGCTTGAAAAAACGCATTCTTTGGATGGAGCGGTCAATTACTTGAATCAAAATACGCAAAAAGACGATATTGTCTTATATACCCATTTTGATGATGGCAGTTATTTAGAATTTCAAGGATATCATCCTTATATTGATCCAAGAGCGGAAGTGTTTTTAAAAGAAATGAATCATCAATATGATGTTTTAGGAGAATTTTATCGTTTACAATATATTGATCAGGAAGAAGAGATAAAAGACTTTTTAAACCACTATTCTTTTACGCATATCTTAGTACAAGAAAAAGATGTTTTATGGGATTATTTAGAAAAAGATTCCTCTTATCAACTTGTCTACCAAGATGAAAAGTATAAAATTTATACTCCAAAAGAGGATCTTCTGTTATAATAAAAAAAGGATGGTAAGATATGAAGAGTAGAGAAGAATTAAATCAAGAAAAACAAGAAGAAATTATAAAAGAGCAAAGAAGAGAAGCCCAGAAAAAAGTCGTTAAAAGAATTGTAAAGATTTTTCTCTTTCTTTTTGTCTTTGTTTTTCTTGTTTGTTTCTATATAACGAAAATAGGAACGGTTCACTTTATTGTTCAGGAGGAGACTTTGTCTTTTGAAAATCTACCAGAAAGCTTTGATGGTTTAAAAGTAATACAATTTTCCGATCTTCATTATGAAGATCAGAATTTGTTAAAAAAGGTAGTTGCTGCTATTAATCAAAGACATCCTGATTTACTTCTTTTTACCGGAGATTTGGTAAGTGATGATTTGACCACCGAAGACAGATCAGTGTTGGTAGAGGAGTTGAAAAAGTTAGATGCTCCTTTAGGAAAATATGCGGTTTTAGGGGAAGAAGATCAAGAGGAAGCAAAATCTATTTTAGTAGATTGTGGTTTTTCTATTTTAGCTGATAATTATGAGTTAATTTATCGAAATGGGTTAGATCCTATTTTGTTAATTGGATTAGATACCAGTAAAGAGCCAATAAATTATAGCCAAGCTTTTCAATATTATAGTATAGATGGTCATGATGAGAATATTTTTTCTATTTTAATGCTTCATAAACCAGATTATATTGATGAAGCTCTTACCAATCATTCGGTTAATTTCGCTTTAGCGGGGCATTCTCATTTAGGACAAGTGCGATTGCCATTGCTTCCCCCGTTTGTTAAAAAGGATCATGCCGAAAAATATATAGGGCCTTATTATGAAATTAATAATACAAAATTTTATGTTTCTTCTGGAATTGGTACTAGTGATTATCCTTATCGTTTTATGGCAAGGCCTAGTATAAACTTTTTCCGTTTAACTAAAAAAACTTAAAGAAACTTTTCTTCTTTTTTTCTTTTAAATAAATAGGAATTCTTTTTATTTCCTTGTTATAAAGTTGAATACTAATATTTCCGATTTTTCCTGTTTGGATTGTAGGATCCATTTGCGCGATGACTTTTGTATTGTCGGCTTCTTCTTCGGTTAGAGGATAAGAAAAAGATTCTTTGATATAAGCAGTTCCCTTTAATTGATCACTAGAAATAGAGAAGTTATCTTTATCAATGATTTGATAGAGACTATATTGATCAAAAACCATTTCATCTAAGTTTTTATGATTTTCATATTCATTATTATCTGCAAGCGTCACGGTTGTAATTCTTAATCCATCTTTTTCTGCTGTTGTTACAAGTGTTTTTCCAGCACTAGGTGTATATCCATTTTTTCCGCCCGTACAATACTCATAGCTATTTAATAATTTGTTACGATTATACCAAAGATAAGTTTTATCTTCTGTTTTGACAATGTGTTTATAAGTTCCGCTAATTTCACGGTATTTTTTTAAATTCTTATAAGCATAACGGTTTAATAAAGCCATATCTTTGGCAGTAGAATAATTTTGCGTTTCTTCATCAAGGCCATGAGAATTTTCAAAAATAGTATTTTTCATTCCAATTTCTTTGGCTTTTTGATTCATTTCTTTGACAAAATTTTCTTCCGTTCCTGCTAGACAATTTGCAATTACTACTGCTGCATCATTTCCGCTTCTTAACATAAGACCATAAACAAGATCTTGAAGAGACATTGTTTCTCCTTTTTGAATATAGATGCTTGTTCCATACATTTTTAGTACTTCTTCCCCTGCGGTTACTTGCTCTTTTAATTTTCCACTTTCAAGAGCAAGAGTAGCGGTCATGATTTTAGTAATAGAAGCGATTAAGCGCTTTTCATTGGCATTTTTTTGATAAAGAATTCTACCGCTATCAATATCCATCACAATCGAAGATTTGGCCGTATCGCTAAAAGCCAACACAGAAGTAGGAGTAAAGAAAAGAAGAAATGCTAGAACAAGTTTTTTCAAAATAAATCACCTATAAAAAACTATGCTTTTTCTTGTCTGTTTTTGCTTGTTTTTTTCTTAAAACAGCAGTTGCCTTTCTTTTGAATGATTTGTTGTAAAAAACGAAACTCAAATATTCCATTTTTCTTTTCTTTGTGTTATAGTAATACTATAAGAATAAGGAGGAAGTAACATGAAAAAGAATTCTGTTAAGAAAAAAATTGTTACAGAAGAGACAGTTGGTGTTTGGGTTTATATTTTGTTATTAACGGCAGTTACTATTTTAGGATGGGTATTAGGAAGTTTTAAATTTTCATTTGGGAAAGCTAGTTTAACAGTTGCTATTTTTGCTTATCCTTTCCGTTATTTTATCGCTAATATTATTACGAAAAAATTTGGTTATAAAGAAACTTTTAATGCTATTAGCTATTCTGCTTGTCTTTTGTTATTATTTGCCATTGCTGCGAATCTTTTGAGTCATCAAGAATTAGATTATGTTCCACTAACAGGTGAAATCTTAGGTTATATTGCTAGTCAAGTTGTAAATTTAGTATTCTATTATTATCTATTAATTAATACGGATGGCAATAAATTTGCTTTGCTTGCTACATATATTTTAGCAATGTTACTAGATAATTTTATTAGTATGTTATTTTCAAGTAGAATGATTTTAGCAGATAGTTTTTGGAGGACTTATTTTGTTACGATAATGATTCAGACAATTATTTCGATTGTTTTAATCTTTTTTGATAACAAAAAAATAAAAACGACTAGAAAGATTGTTCGTTAAATAAAGGGGAGTTTTCGATGAAAAGAAAAAAAGCAATTATTTTATCGGTTACGATTGTTTTACTATGTATTTGTACTCTTGGTATTTCTTTTGGTTATTTAACAAAGACCATTCGAGGTACTAAGAGTTTAAGTATTGTAGCAGGAACTTTAAAAATTGATTTCCAAGATTCCAATTTAATTAATTTAACAAATTCGGAACCAATGTCTGATAAAAAAGGACAAGGGGTAACACCGTATACTTTTACTATTACGAATACTGGTAATATTGTAGTTTATTATCAAGTGGGATTTGAAGATGATACGATGAATAACACTTTAAATACTAGCTTGGTAAGAATGCGTTTGACGGGAGACAATGGTTATGATTCTGGTGTTGTTACAAGAAGTAGTTTTGATGATATTATTTTGAATCGTCAATCGATGGAAGTAGGAGAGAGTGTTACTTTTCAATTGTGGATGTGGCTTGATCAAAATGCTGATAATAGTGCCCAAGGAACGACTTATCAAACAAAGATTGTAGTAAATGGACAGAGTAGTCCATACAAGGCAGAGTGAACCCCAGTTGCAGAAAAATTGCTTGCTGGTGTTGGAGAGAATGGATCGATTGATAGAAGCGATTCTGCACAAACTTTTGTAACAGGAACCAACCCTACGAATTATATAATGTATAGTGGGAAACTTTGGAGAGCTGTATCGATTGATCCAAGTGATAATTCTGTTAAATTAATTACGCAAGATACGGTTGCAACAATGGCGTATAATAGTTCAGATAATTCTACGTTTGCAGATAGTTCCATTGATACTTGGTTAAATGATACGACGACTGGCTTTTTAAGTACTCTAGAGGAACCAACAAAATATTTAAAAACAGATAGCATTTGGGATAATACGGCCACCACGACTGATATGAGAAGCTTATCAAGACCAGCGGGCACTGTAACATTTACACGTCCTGTTGGTTTGTTAAGTACTTATGAAGTTCAACAAAGTTATGTTGGTACTGTTTATGAGGAAGGATATATCCAAAATCAAACGGATTGGTGGACTATGACACCATATAACTCTATACAAGTTTGGGTTATTCATACTTCTTATCCTCTAAATGCTTCGGCCACGACGGAGCAGGGAGTTCGTCCTGCGATTAATTTAAAAAGTGAGGTTGTAATTGTTAGTGGTAGTGGAACGCAGCAAGATCCCTATGTGATTGCAATTTAATATCAGAAATTAAAGAGTGCTTTCAGGCACTTTTTTGTTCTAAAACCCATTCTTTTTCATAGATTACAATAGAAAGGAATGGATATTATGAAACAGATTATCTCTTTTGAAAAAGAAATTGCTTTTAAGACCATGATTGGGGAGATTACCAGTATTTCTTTAGAACATACCTTGCATTTTCAAAATGACAGTAATATTACAGGAGATTTAATTATTAGTGGTACTTATAAAATGACTGAAGCAAGTACGTTAGAAGAGCCTTTTTCTTACTCTTTACCGGTTGATATTATGTTACCAAATGAATTAGAAGAAAAGGATCGATTGATTGCGATTGATAATTTTACTTATGCGGTTATGAATGAAGAAATTTTAAAAATAAGTGTAGATATTTTAGTACAAGGGTTAGAGAAAGTAGAGGTTTTAGATATTCCAGAGGTAGAAGAGTCACTAGAAGAAACAGTTGTTGAAAAGAAAGAAGAAAAAGAAGTAAGAAAAGAACAGGTAAAAGAAAACGAAGAACATTCAGCTCAAGAGGAAATGGTACAAGAAGAGGTACAGGAGTCTATGAGTAAAGAAGATAACAATTTACAGAGTCAAGAAGAGGTGATGAATAGTAAGTCTTTTATGGATCAGTTAACGAATAAAAGTGAGTCAAAAAAAGAAGAAGCAGTCGAGAAAAAGGAAGAGAAACAAGAGGATCATTCAAATACTGGAACTGTGATGAATTCTATTTTCTCTCTTTTTGCTAATACTGATGAGACTTATACAACTTATTCTGTTTATATCTTAAGAGAAGATGATAATATAGAAGAAGTGTTAAATAAATACAATATTACAAGAGAAGAGCTAGCTCTTTATAATAATTTGGATGACTTAAAAATAGGAAGTAAGTTAATTATTCCAACGAGTATAAACGAGAAAGATGCCTAAGATTACCAAAATTGAATATCGTGGAAAATTAAAGTATGTGACTTTAGATGGAAGAAAATTTGTCATTAAAGAAAAGAAACGTTATGATATTGATAAAGTATATCAATATTTAGAAGATCATGGTATTAATCATTTTATAAAGCCTTGTGAGATACGAGAAAAAGAATTGGTTTTTCCTTATATTGAGTCATCTTTATTAGAGAAAGAAGAAAAAGCCGAAAGATTAATTTATGTTCTAAGCTTATGGCAAAATAAGACTACGATTTATAAAAAATTAGACATGGATTTGATTAAGGAAAATTATGAAGAAAAGAAGAGGAGAATTGCTTATCTTTTTTCTTATTATCATGATTTACAAGACGCGATAGAAACTCATGTTTATATGGCTCCTAGTGAATATTTATTTATTCGCAATGTAAGTATGATTTATTCTTCTTTATTTTATGCTTCTCATTTCTTAGAAGAGTGGTATCAAGAGGTACAAAAAAATAAGAATATGCGGTTTACTTATTGTCATGGAAAGTGTGAGTTGTCTCATTTTTCGGGAGGACAAGAAGGGTGTTTTATTAGCTTGGAGAAAGCACATTTGGGATACGTTTGGGAAGATTTTTTGTTTTTTTATCAAAAGCATTTGCAAGAACTTGATATGATTTCTTTATATCATTTTTATCAACATAAGTATCCTTATCGCAAAGAAGAAAAGCTCTTTTTCTTTTTGGAGCTTTCTCTTCCTCCTAAGATAGATTTGTATCCAAATTCTTTCCAAAAGTGTCAGGAGCTTGTTTCTTTTTATGATGAAATTAAGTTAACAGAAGAGTTTTTATCAGAACAAGAGGAGATAAAGAAGAAAAAGGAGAATCGTTAATTCTAAAAATAAAAGAATTGCGTGAATTCTTGATACTAAGAAAATAAGTAAAAAGGATTGATAGAAGATAATAATAACTAGAGAGACTACAATAAGTAAGTAAAGAAGAGAAGTTCTTCTTTTTTGTTTGCAATGATTACAGTGACAGAAAAAGTTATGCTTATTTCCTTTCATTTTCATAGAATCACCTTTGTTATATTGTATGAAAAAGATGTAAAAAGTTCCCTTTAGAGGTTGACTTTTTATGGTTCTTTTCTTATACTTTATATTGATAATGGTTATCAATAAGGTGGGATTATGGAACGAGATACCAAACAGCAAAAACAAATCTATGAAGTGTTAAAAGATTGTAAATCGCATCCTACTTTGCAACAGCTTACTCATCTTGTGAGAGAGAAGTATCCCCGAATAGGACAAGCGACAGTGTATCGTTTTATTCAACGTTATACAAAGAGGGGATTGATTTCTAAAATTCCAACGCTTGATAATAGTTATCGCTATGATATTCAATTAGATCATCAGCATTTTGAGTGTATTCTTTGTGGGAAGATCGAAGATATTGTTTTTCATGAAACAATTAAAAAAGAAATCCAAAAAACGATCGGAAAGAATCGAATCTTGTTTCCTCAAGTTTTGATCCAAGGTGTCTGTGAAGAGTGTAAGGAGAAGTATGAAAAAGAAATGTAGTATTTGTGGAAGTATTGTTGATTACGTTATGCCAAGACCGGAGAAATGTTTGAAGTGTGGGGCTCCTTATTCTTTTTTGGAAGATGTAATAGAAGAAAAAGAAGAAAAGGAAGTAACTCCTTCGAAAGCAGTTCGTATTGATAAAAACAATCCAGGAATTGAGCGTATTTTAGAAAGATGTATTAATTGTGGGCGTTGCAAAACAATTTGTGAAGATGTTGTTGGAATTCATTATGATCCAAGAGTTTCGAAAGAAGCAGTTTGTGTACATTGTGGACAGTGTGTTTTAAATTGTCCGGTAGGTGCGCTTGCCCCGAAATATTGCTATAAAAAAGTACTTGATTATTTGCATGATACTTCTAAAATTGTAACAATTTCTTGTGCTCCTGCTGTACGGGTTTCTTTAGGGGAAGCATTTGGTCTTGATAGTGGGACTTTTGTAGAGAAAAAGATGGTAGGAGCTTTAAAAGAAGCTGGATTTGATTATGTTTTTGATGTTGCTTTTGGAGCTGATATGACCATCATGGAAGAAGCTCATGAGCTACTCCAAAGATTGAAAGAAGGCAAGAAAACAATGTTTACTTCTTGTTGTCCTGCTTGGGTAAAGTATGCAGAGATGTATCATCCAAAATTACTTTCTCATTTATCTACAACCAAGAGTCCGATTAGTATTCAAGGTGCTATTTTAAATTCTTATTTCTTAGAGATGATGAATTTAAAAAGGGAAGATGTGATTCATGTCGTAGTAGTTCCTTGCACAGCCAAGAAATATGAGATTCAAAGAGAAGAATTGAAAGAGAATAATATGGATTTTGCTATTACTACTTCTGAACTTGCTTTCTTATTACGTGAGAGTCATATTTCTCTTACTGATTGTAAAGAGAAAGAATTTGATTCTTTACTAGGAAAAGGAAGTGGAGCGGGTCTTATCTTTGGTAGTAGCGGTGGAGTAATGGAAGCAGCATTACGTACTGCTTATTACTTTGAAACAGGAAAGAATTCACCTAAAAACTTTTTAGATTTCGAGGCAGTTCGAGGGGCAAAAACAAAGAAAGAGGCTTCTGTAAAAATTGGTGATAAAACCTTAAAAGTAGCGGCCATTTATGGTTTGCCAAATATTGAACCAGTTTTACAAGAAATGGAAAAAGGTACGTTTACTTATGACTTCATAGAAGTGATGAATTGTCCTTTGGGTTGTGTTGGTGGAGGAGGACAAGTACTTGGAGTGATTAAAGATCAAGAAAAGATTAACGAAGCAAGAAGCAAGAGTCTTTATCAAGATGATCAAAAAAACAAAGTACGATCAAGCTATGAAAATGAAGATGTAAAAGAAATTTATCGTAGTTATTTTGGTCAGCCTGGAAGCCCTTTGGCTTTAAAATTATTACATACCAAATTTGTTGATAAAAGTGCTATATTAAATGGGAATTTCCATTAATATATAAATAATAAAAAGAAGGAGAGATAAAATATGGAATTAAAAGGTTCAAAAACAGAACAAAATTTAATGACTGCATTTGCAGGAGAAAGTCAGGCTAGAAATAAGTATACTTATTATGCTTCTAAAGCCAGAAAGGATGGTTATGAGCAAATAGCTGCTATCTTTGAAGAGACAGCAAACAACGAAAAGGAACATGCTAAACTTTGGTTCAAAGAGTTACATGGTGGTGATATTCCTGATACGGTAACGAATTTAGCAGATGCTGCTGCTGGTGAAAACTACGAGTGGACAGATATGTATAAAGGATTTGCTGAAACAGCTCGGGAAGAAGGATTTGAGCGTTTGGCTGTTCTATTTGAAAGTGTTGCTAAAATCGAAGCAGAACATGAAAAGAGATATTTAACATTACTTCAAAATGTTAAAGATGATAGAGTATTTCATAAGGATGAAGACAAAATTTGGATTTGTCGCAACTGTGGACACGTTTATGTTGGAAAAGATGCTCTTGATGTATGTCCAGTATGCAACCATGCCCAAAGCTTTATGGAAGTTAAAGCTGACAATTACGAATAATAAGAAAAGTGTAGAAAGGAACTATGATTTCTACACTTTTTTTGCCAAAAATTACCGTTGGTTAGAATATGTTTCTTTGTTATGATAGAAAAGACACTTGAAAGGGTGTTTGCCACTTTCTTGAATATGGAGAGGAGGTGGTTCTATGGGAAAGAAAGATTTTTTAATTTTATCTCTCCTTGGAATAATATTGTTTCTATTATTGATACTAATAGAAATAATCAAAATAGCACCATCCGTATTAGGATAGTGCTGTAGCTTTTCTTATTAAAAGGCAAGCACTCAGGTAGAGTGTCCTTTTTTGAGATTTCTCTCTTGTTATATTATACGATAAAATAAAAAATATGCCAATGGAAAAAATTGCCACAAAAAACAGTAAAAAAGATATTGATTTTCAGACAATATCTTTTTCATATACTTTTATTTATTCGCTCGGAGCTTCTGTTTTTTCTTCTTCTGGAATAGGAGTAGAAGGCTTTTGCTCGCTTCCTCCTTCGCTAGGTTCTTCTGGATTTTTATTAGGATCTGGCGGGGGTGTTTCTACTGGAACTTCCTTATCTGGAGCTTCCTCTTTTTGTTGATTTTTCTCACTTGTATTGCCGGTTCCACTCGAACTACTGCTGGTAGTTTCTTCTTTTTTCGTTGTCATACTACTACCTCCTGATAGAGTCAGAGTAACTGCTCCATTAATTAAATCAATTCTTTTATTAGCAGGGTAACTTTGGGCAATTACATAACCACTTGAACCATTAAAACTAACGCGGATTCCATGACTGCTAGCCCAACTTTGAGCTTGACTTTGACTATCTCCTGTAAAGTCAGGAAGTAGGGCATAACCAGAAGAAGTATTATAAGGACCATAGCCTGTAATCGTTTTTTCATAAGGTTCATTGATAGAGAAAGAAAATTCTTTTACCATTTTTGGCTCTTCTTCTCCTAAATTTATTTTCATTGCTTGAATAATATCATCACGACTTTCTTCAATTGGTACATAATCCCATAGCACAAGTCTACTTCTTTCGTCATAAATCATTTGACCGGTTCCTTGTAGGAATAGCTGTTCAATATTAATTAAATTAGCATCATCTTTTTGTAAGGAATGATTCATAATATCTTTTGCTAAATCATAAAAAGATAAAATTTGATTGTTCGTAAAGTTTGTATCAAGATTGTTAGAGATTGTATTTAAAACTTCCATAACTTGATCCACACTATTCATATCTTTTAATTTATTAATAATTCCTTCTACTACAATTTGTTGATTTAATCCTCGATCAAGGTCGCCTGCTGCAAGTTGTTTTCTGTTTCTAGCTAGTACTAAGGCTTGTTCTCCATTTAGATGTTGGTATCCTGCATTGATACAAACAGTACCTTCACGGTTTGAGTTATCGGTACATAGGTCTTGAGGAACTTCTACATCAATTCCACCTAGAGTATCAACTAAGCTAACCAAACCTCTAAAGTTGATTTTGGCATAATAATCAATTGTAACATCGAAATAATTTTCAATTGTTTGCATCATACAATCTGTTCCATAAGCAGCGGCATGGGTTATTTTGTTTTCTGGTTGTCCACTCCAACAAGCGATTGGAACATAACTATCTCTTGGAATACTCAACATCGTAGCGTTTAACGTTTCAGGATTGAAGGTAATTAGGATAAGAGAATCACCATTTGCTATCGTATTGGCACTAAGTCCTTCATCGGTTGAATCTACTCCCATTAATAAAATCGTAAATGGCTCGGTAATACTTTTTCCTGCTGAAGCTGTTTCGATTTTGGCAGTATCGGCTTTTTTCATTTTCTTTTCTTTTGTATAAATAATCTTTGTATCTTCTTTTATATTTTCATAAGCTTTAATACCACTAAACATACTAGGATAATCAGTACTAATAAACATCGCATCGAGTTCCCCTGCATATAGCTCGGCTAGCATGGTCGAATAGTCTTCATATTCATTGATCGTATTATTTTTATCTAAGTGATACTGATCAATTATTTCTTTTGGAATAATATAGCCATCTGGTGAATTTTTATTGCTTAGCATTCCTATTGTACTATCCTTAAAATCTTCAATTTTTTCTATATCATGATTGCTCATGGTAATTAAGCTGCTTGAATAAGTAACATACGTTTTGTTCAAATTACTGATATTTCCATATAAATAAAGAATAACTACACTAACTAAAATATTTAAGATCAAATAAAGAATTAAGAAGGTAGTAAGAAGTTTTACCTTTTTTTCTTTATGCTTTCGTTTTGCTCGAATTCGAAAGCAGAAAATTAAATCTATCAGAATACAAACGCCAATAATAATATAGCGAATCATTTCTTCGATTGGTCCTAATAAAAGGATAGTATATATTGTAAAGGCATTTACTAGGATAACAAAAATTCCTAAAATAAGTAGCCATAATCTTTTCTTTTGTTTTCCACTTTTCTCTTTCTTTTTTTTCATTTTTTTCCTCCATCTGGTACTTAACCATTATAACGAATTTTTTCTTTCTTTTCAACCTAGAGAAAATTTCCTTTTTTGTTTGATGTAAAGTTGACGGCTCTTCTTTGTCGAAAAGATGTTGTTTTTGTTGTTTCTTTGCTATAATAAAAGAAAAGAATAGGAGGAGTGTTCATGAAGAAAAAACTTTTTTTCCTTTTTCTCATCTTGCTTGTTTCAATTTTAACGATACCGAGTGCTTTGGCAGAGGAATATATTGTTTTGAATACGAATAAATATTTCCGCGATGTTCCAGGGGGTAGAGCGTTAACGGAAGCGGTTGCGGATGGTGTTTTGCTTTCAGGAATGAAAGTGGTTGTTCTATCTAAAGATGGCGAGAAGGGTAATGGTTGTAACAACGCTTGGTACAAGGTAAAATACAATGATACGGTTGGATATATTTGCTCTTCCGACCAAGTGGTCCAAGAAACCGTAGAAGTAGATCCAAATGGTTCTTTCGAGCAAGAAATGCTAGCGAAAGGATTTCCTTCTAGTTATTTACCTTATTTGAAAGCTTTACATCAAAAACATGAAAATTGGATTTTTACTCCTCTTGCAACAGGGCTTGATTTTAACGAGGCCTTAAATAATGAGACCATTGGGGAGATGTCTCTTGTGAATGGTAGTGATGAGAGCCTAAGAGCTAGGGATGAGTATGGAAACTTTATTCCTTCTAAAAAAGAAGCTGGTTGGTATGTAGCTAGTCGTGATACGGTATCCTATTATATGGATCCTAGAAACTTTTTATCAGAAGAATATGTTTTTATGTTTGAAAATTTGCATTATAATGCTGCGATTCATACCAGAGATTCCGTACAGGGTGTAGTTAGTGGAACATTTTTAAATACCAATGAATATTTGAATTATTTTATGGAAGCAGCGGAGGCTTATAATGTTAGTCCTGTTTATTTAGCTAGTCGTGTTCGCCAAGAAAAAGGAGTAAATGGAGGCATTGGAACGGATGGAGCTCCCTTTACTTTTGCAATTGATGAGGATTGTATGAGTAATTATGCAGATCGCAGTAGTTGGAATGCTCGTAATAATTGTGGTACAGGAGAGACTTATCAAGGAATTTATAACTTTTATAATATAGGTGCTTATGGAACTTATATGTCTCCTGTTATTCGAGGGCTTATTTGGGCAAAAGGTGGTTTTGATTCGAGTGCCACGGGTTATAACCGTCCTTGGAATACAAAGGAAAAAGCTATTTTAGGGGGAGCAGAATCGATTGCTAATAATTATATTAGTGTAAATCAACATACTTTGTATTTGCAAAAGTTTAATGTTTCTCCAGATGCCTTAAATTCAACCTATACGCATCAATATATGGCTAATATTAAAGCCCATGCTCAAGAGGCTTATTCCATTTATCAAAGTTATAAAGAAAATGGCTTGATGAATCAGACTTTTGAATTCTTAATTCCGGTTTATCAAAATATGCCAGGAGAAAATGATAGTATTGAAGAAGAAGATCCACAACCAGTAGAACCTTCTGTTCCTGTAGAAGCACCAAGTGTGAATGAAGCGATTGTCGCAAGTGGGTATAAATTAAATAATTATTATATTTCTAATATTGGGGCCGGTGTAAATATTTCTACTTTTGAAGGACGTTTAAAAAACGTTTATAGCAATATGCAGATAGTTGGTTTCCAAGATAAAAATGGTAATAATAAATCAGGAAATATTGGGACTGGAGATACGATTATCATTAGTAATGGTTCTAATCAAGATGCTTATACTGCTATTATTTATGGTGATAATAGTGGAGATGGAGAGATTACGATCTTGGATTTACTTCGTACGCAAAAATATTTATTAGGTTATTCTAATTTAAGTGATCATGAATTGTTGGCGTCGGATGTTAGTAAAGATGGTATGATTACTATTCTCGATTTATTACGACTACAAAAAGCTTTATTAGGATATAATGAAATAGAACAGTAGGTGAATTATGAAGAAAAAAATATTAATGTTATCCTTTCTCTTTCTTTTCCTCTTTTTTCCTTTTAGGGTTGATGCTGCTTCGATTTCGGTAGCGGGAACAACGGCAACTGGAATTGTGGGAGGAAATATTACGGTAAGAGTAACTCTAAGAGATGAGAAAGGACTTGGGTCTTGGCAATTTAATTTGGGTTATGATACCAATAAACTTCAGTTAACGAGCGGAGATGTTAATGTGGTTGATTATACTTCTGGTCCAGGAGAAACAAGCAGAACTTATACGTATCAATTTCGGGTAAAAGCTGCTGGAACGGCGTCTGTTTATATAGCTAGTAGCAATATCTACAATTGGGATGAAGAACAAAGTGGACCTAAGGATTCCACCACAATTGAATGTGTAACAAGACAAATCATTCAGGAAAGTTATAGTGCAAATAATAATTTGGCTAATTTAGAAGTAGAAGGCTACGATCTTTCTTTTGATAAAAATGTAACCGACTATCAATTAGAAGTGGAATCTGATATAACTAAAATTAAAATTAATGCTTCTGTAGAAGATAAAACGGCTAGCTTAACGGGAACAGGAGAGTTTGATGTTCATGATGGAGCGAATTCCTTTGATGTCGTTGTCACTGCTGAAAATGGAGTGACGAAAACCTATCATATTAATGTGGTTGTCAAAGAACAAAACCCTATCGAAGTAACCTTAAATTCTTCCGATTATACGGTAGTAAGAAAAAAAGAAGAACTAGAGGGTATGGTTCCGAAGTCTTTTGAAGAAACCACCTTAAAAATAGGGGAAGAAGAGGTTGTTGCTTTTCAAAATAAAACGCTTAATCTTACTTTGGTGGCTTTAAAAGATTCTAAAGGAAAAATTCACTTTTACAGCTATCAAGATAATAAATATACTCTTTATCAAGAATTAACAGGTGGGAACCTTTCTGTTCATCTTTTAAAGGACGAGTCAAAAATTCCTATGGGGTATGAAAAAGATACGCTTGAAATAGAAGGGGAAAAATATACGGCTTATCGAAGAAAAAACTCTCGTTATTATCTTGTTTATGGTGAAAATGTTGAAACAGGAGATAAGAATTTATATTTATATGATTCTCAAGAGAAAACGATTCAACGCTATTATCAAGAAGATTTGGAAAGCTTGAAAAAGACAAATCAAGTCTTAATTTATATTATTATTGGTATTTCTAGTCTACTTTTCTTTCTGCTTATTCTTTTCTTTCTTTTGTTGAAAAAGAGAAATAAAAAGAAAAGAAAAATGGTAGAAAGAGAAAAAAGAAAAGCTAAAAGAAAGGATGAATTCGACTTATAGTTTGTTGAAACTATCCTTTTTTCTTGATAAAATAAAAGAGAATTAGGAGTTGAGTCAGGTGAAGAAAAGAAAAAGGCGTATTGTACTTATTTTAGCTTTTGCTTTTATTGTTCTTGTTCTTTTTATTGTAATCTATGTCATCATTAGTTATACAGGAGATCAAAGCAAAACGAAGAAAAAAATGGAAGAAGTGGAATCTTTGTATGAGGTATATCAACAGGATTTAAAGAGTTTGGAACAGGTGCAAGAGTCTATTTATGATACTGTGTTGAAGGAAGTTACCTATCAGAGTTTAAAAGAGGGAGATGAAACGGCAAAGAGTCTATTTCAAGATTATTTAACAAAATTAGATCAATTAAAAAAAGATGCTCCTTCTTTAGAAGATAAATGTATGAATGTATTATATCCTGAGGTAGAGGTTAATAATAAATGTGAAGATTTTATTCTTTCTTATGAGGAAGCGACAAATACGTATATTACTGATGTAAAGCGTTATAATAAATATATTGAAGAGTATAATAAATGGTTACAAAGTACTTCTTCTTCCGATCCTTTGTTGGAAAAAATTACCTTAGAAATGGAGTATTTGGATTATAATGGGGATCGAGAATATCTAGGAAAAGAAGAAATTATTGATGATGTAGGTGAGTTAGAAAATGAGGGGACAAACGAATCATAAGGTTTTATTAGAAAAAACAGTTTTGATGCCCGAATTAACAGTTCGGGTGATGGAAGAGTCAAAAACAAAGAAAAAAAAGACTTGGAAAGAAAGAATTTTAATCATTTTAGCTTTTTTTCTTGTTATAGTGAGTAGTTTGGGGTTATTCTTATTTTATGGTCCTATTGTGTCTTTTCGTGATTTTTGGATTACCTCGGCGATGACGACGATGTCTCATCAATATTTGGCTTCTTGGTTTTATAATGACAAAACGATAGAAGAAGTGTTAGCGCGTAATCATATTATAGAAGTGGATGATACTACGAATCCTGATTTGATTGATATTAATACACTTGATCAAGAGACTTATGCGAATGAATATGAGAGACAAATATTAGATAGGGATAAAGATGATTTATTTAAGTTAATTCCTATTTCCGGGGATGGCTATGAGGGATATTTAGTGGCTGTTTATGATCCTAGTAAAGTAAAGATTGCGACGACTAAATATCTAGGAGTAAGAGGAGAGGCCATTACGACTGTAGCCAAGAGGGAAAAAGCAAGAGTTGCCATCAATGCAGGTGGGTTTTATGATCCGGATTGGAATAGTAATGGGGCTCTTCCTCATGGTACAGTGATCCAAGATGGAAAAATTGTGAGTGATTATGAAGATGCTAATATGGGTGGTGGTTTTGTAGGCTTTACCTATGAAAATAAATTGGTATTAGGAAAAATGTCAAAAGAAGAAGCACTTGCTATGGGAATGCGCGATGCTGTCGAATTTGGACCATTCTTAATTGTTAACGGTGTCAGTTCCTTTGTGAAAGGAAATGGGGGTTGGGGGATTGCTCCTAGAACGGCAATTGGTCAAAGAGCAGATGGTATTGTCCTGTTCTTAGTTATCAATGGCCGAATCTCTACTAGCATTGGAGCGGATATGGGTGATTTAACCGAAATTATGGAGAACTATGGAGCGATTAATGCGGCAAACATGGATGGAGGAAGTTCAACGGAGCTTGTAATTGATAATAAAATTATTAATCATCCCGTTGCAGGTGGTGATAATGGCTTAAGAGATATACCAACATTTTGGATTGTAACGGATTAATTTCCGTTTTTCTGCGAGGATGGCGGAATCGGTAGACGCGCTACTTTGAGGGGGTAGTGATGGAAACATCGTGGGAGTTCAAATCTCCTTTCTCGCACCATTGGGAAATTAGTCGAACTAATCGACTTGTAATATATGAAAGGTTAATTTCGGTTAGCCTTTTTTATATGCTTGAAAGGAGTTGATTAGTTATGCAGATAATAAAGGAAAAATTAGATATTGATGATGAGTTAGAAAAACGGATTAAAAATATACTTAAATTTCTCAATATCAAATCTAAAATTATTAATGGCAATATTATTCACATTCCTAAAACTAACATTGATTATATAGAACCACATAAGTTAGAAATAAATGAGATAACATATCTTTTCTTTAATGAATGTGAGAATGTTTATATTAATACATTAGAAAAGTCTATACCTTTTAATAAATTAGAAACTTATATTAAAAAGCATAAAAACTAACCCTATTGACAAAGAAAAAATAAGTGATAGAATATAAAACCAATAAATGAAGTGCAGTATTTCTCATTTATTAGATTGGTGGGATTCTATGCTTTGGAATAAACGATATAGTAATAGAATTAATAATGATTGTTTAAGGAGTCAAAGGTATTAGTTTAATGCTAGTGCTTTTGACTCCTCTTTTTTATGGAAAAAGGAGTTGATGAAATATGAAAAAGAACGCAGCAATCTATTGTCGTGTAAGTACAGAAGACCAAGCAAGAGAGGGCTATTCTTTAGGAGAACAATTAGAAAAGTTAAAAGATTTATGTAAGTTTCGAGATTATAATGTTTATGGAGTTTATGAAGATGCAGGAATAAGTGCTAAAGATATGGAACGCAGACCACAATTTCAAAAGATGTTAGAAGATGTTAAGAATCGTAATGTTAATGTCATAGTTGCTTATAAACTAGATAGACTAACTAGAAGTGTTAGAGATTTAGAAGTATTAATTACTGAACTAGAAAAATACGAATGTAGTTTAGAATGTGCAATGGATGATATAAATACTTCTACTGCTAATGGTAGATTCTTTGTAAGAATGTTAACAGTTTTATCACAACTAGAAATAGAAAGAGTATCCGAAAGAACTAAATTTGGAATGGTTGGAGCAATCAAAGATGGAC
>ERZ1090866.244-NODE-244-length-21159-cov-9.119314_pt1 | contig 21159 bp, 17 predicted proteins | sample MGYA00478477_ERZ1090866 | MGnify/ENA primary metagenome ERZ1090866 (study PRJEB33644, sample SAMEA5815737) | chicken gut metagenome | biome: Chicken; feature: Gastrointestinal Tract; material: Caecum | place: Ireland | collected 2019-01-01 | study: A study of the... | reverse complement strand
GTGGATCCTCGTCGCCATTATCACCGGAATGGCTCCGCTTGTTGGACTTGAAGCCACTGAAAAGTTTCAAAAACGCTTGATTTTAGCCTATTTTTGCCCGATTTTGCCTCATTTTCAGCGAAAAATCAAACCATGTGCCAAACGTGTGCCAATTCGCACTACAAGCGATTCCGACCTTTAAAAATATCCGTAGAAGAATTTTCTTCTACGGATATTTTTAGCAAAATCTTATCACATTAACTACTAAGCGCAAATAATATTATAGCCAACTAAACAGATGCCTTAAGTTCTGAATCGCCTCCATTGCTTCAGGCAAAGCTATTTTGTCACTTTGAATAAGTACATATGTTCTTTGCATGCGCTCAAATTCCCTGGCAAAATTCTTATTATCTTTCAAACCATCAAAATATGAAAAATCTTTAATGGCGAGCGAAGCATCCACCCCTCCCTTGCGGTTGAGTTCCTCTTTTCGCTTTAAGGCAACTATGCGTGCAACCTCATCTTTATCAGCCAAAAAAGTTTTAATTTTATCGTTGCTCATAAGCACGGTTAAATCATAGATATGCTTTGCCACATCAAAATACTCGTTGCGGACATAGTAAAACTCGGCGGCAAACACCTTATCAACGAATATCCTTTCGAGCGATATTGTTTGAACGATAAAAGGCTGAACGCCATAGTTCTCCCGCAATATCTTGCACCTATCCTCGCCGCATAGTTCATATAAATGTGGGGCTATCTCTATCCCTTGCGTAGGCTCGCTTACGGTAAAACTTGTAGCTTCCACCTTGACCTTGCCGAACCGCTGCAAAGCGTCGTCTTCATCTAATTGATATAGCGAATCGTATACATACAGGCAAGTTATGCTTCCCCTGCGATTTTCCTCCGTTTCGCCTTTGGGCAGGCAATTAAATTTAAGCGAAGCATTTTCAAGCCGCTTTTTTGCCTGGCTCGGCGTGGGACAGTCCTCCACATAAACTGTGAGGTCTATGTCTTCCGAAAAACGACGAATAGAACGCAGCGCCTTATAAAGCGCCGTTCCGCCCTTAAAATAGGCGTAGCCCTGATTAGGTCTATCGGCAAGCTCTTTAAGCATAAGGGTCACATAATAATCCTTTTCAAGCACGTCGCGACGAACGCCACTACTGTTTGCCACTTCGTCTATTATGAGTTCAAATGCAGCTCTGTCTGAATGTAAATTCATATCACGCCTCCCTTGCAAGTTCGGCTATACCGCTGTAAATGCGATTATTTTTATAATAGCGCGCGTAGTACATAAGCCGCTCAAAATTAAGATTATGAGCGTCAATATACCCGCGCAGAATATTTCTGTAGTTGTCCGCCTCAATCTTTACTTTCATACGGTTATCGAGCATATCCAAAAATTGTAAGTATCTGTAATTTTCGTTGTTTATCCGAATTACCGGCTTGACAATTACAATGCCGTTCTCCTCTACTCCCTTTGTTCGATCGGTAGCAAGAAAGGTATCTGCGGACATCTGAGTAGTCAACCCCATTTTATTCATATACGAGGGACCAGTTTCATAACCGATTACTCTGTCGCCGGCCATTAAATATTTGCGCTTTATGAGTTCGGAATACCTTATCCCCGACCTGCCGAAAGGCGTATTGACTGCAACATAGTATATACCCTTTTGATAGCGAGCAAAATCTTTGTTTATCTTCGCATAACGGGCGATATTGGTATTTACCACTCCCCTCTGCACACCGGTAATCCGTTGTGCAACAAAGGCGTAAATATCCTCCGTAAATATAGGCATTCCGGGCTGAACAACTTTTACATAATCATCTATGCACTCTAAAATATTCACCTCTCGCACCTCCTTTTTGTTATTATCTATTTATAATATTATAATCTATTTCAGATAAATAATAACACAAAGGTAAGAATTTGTCAAGCGAGGATGTGCTATTAATAAAGCCTTGACCACACAAAATAATTTATTATTGTTTGTGTGAATTGAGCACGTTGATAGCTAATGCCACATGCTCCTCTTCTAAGCCTAAACCGTAATTAGGGTTTGTGTGAACGTAGAAGTCGGACAAGTCATCCCAGCCAAAATGATAGTCGTCAAGTATTACAAAGCATTCAACTTCACCTGTATGTTCTGCGAGCCAGGCTTTAACCTCGTCTTTACGCTTGGATAGCAGCCCTAAATCCGGAGTTTTATCGTATATGGTTAACCCATATTTCATAAACAAACGATTTATATACTTTCCATCCTCATCGCAGAAGCTTTCATCGCTATTCCAATGACTGCGCCATGTGGAAATGAGCACGATTTTTGCGCCCGTCTTATCTATAATTTCTTTTACCAACGGCAGGCGCGTTTCGTCTATATCTGTCTGCTCGTTCCAATTTCTGCGGCGGTCATACTCACGCGAGTTGAGCACGCCGTCAATATCGAGAAATAGAATTTTCATTTACTCTCCCAGCGGCACAATCTCTTGATAGAGGACGGTCATTTTATCGTTGAGTCTACCATCTAAATGATAGTGCCCGAAGTACCACTTTTTATAGTCGACTATATCTTCGAAATATGCAAGCATCTGGTTTTCGGGATACCTACCCATTTGAAAATTGCGCGTGCGCAGCGGCGGGTACATGAGGGCACGCTCACCGCAAGAGTGGGTGATTATGTAATCGACCTTGTTGTCATATCTCTTAAGATTGGCTATAGCCTCATCCAGTTCCTCGTACGAGGGCATTTCCTCCTTCCACCACGAAACACCTTCGACACGCATATATTTATCTATGCTTGTTGCGCCACCGAAGGTAAAGATGGTGTTACCTTCCAGCTCAAATACCTGCCCGCGCATCAAATGGATGATATCAGGCTTGATAATATGCACCTTGCCGCCATTCCACTCGCTCACGGGATATGAATAGAGCAAATCAAAGTTCTCATGGTTGCCGTCCACAAAGAGCACAGTAAAGGGTAAGTTCTCATAAGGCTTTAAATCCTCGGACAGGGTCTTTTTCCACCACACGCCGCCAAAGTCGCCCGCAATTATTACATAGTCGTTCTTTGCGAGCTGAGGATTTCTCTTTGCAAAAAATTCGAGCTTTGCAAAGTCGTGTTTTCCGTGTGTGTCTCCGGTTACAAAAATTGCCATATCATCACCTGCTTTAAGTACTTGCCTTAAAATTATAAATGGGTTTAATCAATTTTATTATATCCACGGTAGGCTGTATATTTTCGACGATATCTTCCATGCGCTTATACGCCATAGGGCTTTCATCGAGCGTCTTTTCGTTTATCGACGTCGAATAAATGCCCGTCATGCTCTTGCGGAACTCATCCACGGAAAGCGTATCGCGCGCCTTACCTCGGCTGAGAATTGCCGGCACCGTGTGGCGCGCTGAAATTCCAATCAGCATTGCCCTTACCTATACAGATGAGGGCGCCGTCGCGCATATTGATAGGGATAAGCAGCTTTTCGCCCTTTTGCGCGGAGACTGCCCCCTTGCGCAAAATCATATTGTCGGTATCGATATAGTTATGAATGGTAGTAAACATATCCGTGACAGTGAGCCCCAGCACATTGACGAGTTCGTCTATTATAGCTTTGCGATTTAAAACGGCAAAATGCTGCACTATCTTCATATCGTGGATGTAGTCATCGAATAGCTGCCCGCTCACGTACGCCTCTTCCACATCCATATCGGCCCTGTGCGCGTATGCAAGTTCCATCTGCGACTGTATCTCCCTTGCCTTGCCCTCGCTTTTTAAGCGCGCTATGAGCTCTTCAATTTGCTTTTTACTGTTACCGCAAAGATTTTTATATGCCTCGCGCTGATAATATTCGGCCACCTGCTTGCCCAGATAACGGCTGCCCGAATGGACGACGAGATAGAGTTTTCCGTCATCGTCGCGGTCTGCTTCAATAAAATGATTGCCGCCGCCCAATGTTCCTATGCTACATTCCGCGCGGTGCTCGCTGATTTCTCCGTAACAGCGTAGCCCTTTAAAGTCGACTTCCTGCGCGTATTTATGCGGTTCATTGCGTATTTCCATGCCCGAAGGGATGCGCTCATAGATCGCCGAGTCCAGTTTTTCAAGGTCTATGTGCTCCTCTTCAAGCTGTACGACCTCCATTCCGCAGCCGATATCAACGCCGACCATATTGGGAATCGCCTTGTCTTTTATAGTCATAGTAGTGCCTATCGTGCAAGACTTACCCGTATGCACATCGGGCATGATTCGTATCCTGCTGTTCTCAAAAATCGGGTTATCGCACATCGCCTGAACCTGCACTACGGCGGAAGGTTCGACAACGTCGGTATATATCTTTGCCAAATTAAATTTACCTTCGATAATTTTGGTCATGATCTTTATCTCCTGAAAAATCGCCTCTCTTTTATATTGCTCTCAAAACTTACAGTCATTGCTCCTCTATCAGCCTTATTTCTATAGCGAGCACGCCGTCCCTTTCTTCCTGTTCGGTTGTATAGTACTTATACATGCTTTGGGTCGCCTGCCCCGCAGTCATATCCTCACAGCCTGTATCTGCAAGCCGTTCGGCAGAGAACAGTCGCAAAAAATTATCATAGCGCCTCAGCCCGACGACCGTGACCGCACACATATCGGAGAGACAACTCTTGCAGTAGAATATTATTATATCCCCCACCGAAATTTTCCTGCGCTTTTCGTCGTTTAGGCGCGCCTCTACAGTCTTCTTGCCGCACGCTATCATATCAAACGGCTCGTCGGAAAGACGCATTTCGTGCACCGTTTTTGTACAAAGGTCTTTATTTAGCTGTGTTTTATCTACGCCTTTCGGAGGGTAGACAAGCTCACGGGGAGGACAGTCAACTCCCACCAACCCCGCTCGCGTCCATGCGTCCATGTACCACTCCATATAGGCATAGCCTTCAGGGTCATCAATATTGAGCGCAGATGCCATTATCGACCCCCAGCCGCGCATGGAATAGCGCACCTTTGTGCCATCGTTGAGCACAGGACAACAGCCTTTCATGTTCTGATGAGAATCTCCCCCGAACGCATATCCGTTTTTTCGGATACATTCTATTACAGCCAAATCAGCTGCAACAGAGCCTTTATTTACGGGATAGTCATCGCCGTCCCAATCTGTCCAGCCGATTACCTTATAGATGTTCATGCTTGTATCCTCCTCTGCTTGCCCTTATATTATAGCATATTTTCCGCTCATGTTCAACAGACCACTTCAGTTCAGTCTGCATATTGACTCTTCAGGCGGTTGAACATATAGTCGCTCATGTTATTGAGCTCAAAGATAACCTTTTCGTAAACGGCTGTCGCTTTATCGTTGCCCATATCGCGGGCGGCACACAGACACCCCTCAGCCTTTGTGATAGCCTTTGCCCGTGTCATCTTTAAATCTGTACGCACGAGAGCTATGAGCTTGGCACGCACAACCTTTCTGAATTGATAATTGTTTGCATACTTTTGAAGAGAATCTCGCTCCTCGTGCTCTTTCTTCTGCTTCTGTTCACTTATTTTTTTGAGAGTAACTGCAAGGTGCCCCAAAGACTTTCTGCGTTCTTCCGCCTCATTACAACATGCAAAGAACAGATTTTCGGGTATAGCCAGCAAATACTTGTTCTCATCGTTTTCATCTCTTTTGATGAAATCATTTACATACAACCAAAAACAGATAAATTCCGCCGTACTATCATCTGCGTGCTGAGTTTTACATAGTAGCCACGGAGAGACATACCCTTCGCTTGCGCACAATTTTAATGCGGCAACCGCCAGCTTGCTGTTACGATCACCATCGATAAGAAGGTTACGGATTTTTTCAAGCATTTCCTTCTCTTCACTCTTCGCAAAGAGAGCGTGTGCGGTCATACTAAATTCGTCATCCTCAAAGGGGTTATCATCGTCATCTTCTTCGTCCTCGTCATCGTCGTCATCGCCAAAGATGTCGTCATCATCCTCCTCATCATCGTCGTCATTATCGTTGATAAGAATTCTGTCGTCATCGTCTTTTTCCGCCATTTCCTCCTGCATACGTGCTATTAGCTCGCGCCGACGTCTTTCGAGATATTCCCTACGACGACGATTTATTTCCTCTTCATCAGCGTCGTCATCCTCGTCTTCTTCGCGTTTGATTGTGTCAGACCGTTCATCGATATGCCGTTTTAAGAAATTCCTATATTCGCTCACGATATCGCCCGGCTCCGAATCGGCGGACATTGAATCGGATTTTCTGCCGTTTGAAGGAGCCACACGCTCTTTGGTTATGTATTCATAATTCAGCTCATCGGCAAGAGGCGAGGCCTCTCCCGCGCCGACAAGTTCATCGACGACGCGGGCAGCCTCTTTATATGTTACAGAAAACTTAAGCTGGATGAGCGGTATTGAAAATGTTCCGCTGTTTCTGCAGAATATCTTTATATCTTTATCCAATGCCATAATTCACCTCAATCCCACAGCGCACGGCGACCGCTACGCTTTTTTACCGTAAAGAGATATCTCTCATCAAATGGATTTACCGCACAGGTATACTCATGCTCCGAAGCCATAGGCAGCGATGAAAATTCCGGGCACAGATAGTAGCGCTCCAGCCGCGACAGCAGTACGTGGTCACAGTTAGCCTCGAGCACGACACATTCGCCCGGCTCGAAGCACGAAAGCCTGCTGCGCGTTATGAGCGGTATAGTTTCAAGCTCATAGTGCTCGATTTCGCTCCCGCTGCCGTTAAGCGCAGAGAGCGGAGATATACGAGTCATTTCCCCGCATTCGCGACTAAACTGCTGTAATGTATCATAGTTGTTAGAACCGAGGAATATCTTTACGTTAAGGTTGTCCAGGATTATCTCCGCCACGTCCTTGCCGTACACGTTATTGAGCTGGGCATACGACTGGATGACGAGCGTAAAGTAAATATTTCTGCCCGCACAGGCCGATATGGTGGTATCAAAATCACGCAGGGCGGGGAAGTTGCCGAACTCGTCCAACATGAAATAGAATGGCACGGGCAGCTTGCCGCCGGGCAGGTTGTTTGCACGCTCTATGAGCATCTTGTACATGTTCTGTACGAAGAGCGATATCACCTGATAGTGCGCCTTTATCTCATCGCGGTAGTCGATAAACACCGCCACGGGGCCATCGACTAGGCTGTCGAAATCGAAGGAATTGCAGCTGGTTATCTGGCTTATAGTGCTGTCGCGGAATATCGACATCTTAGAGTCAAAGCTACTTATGATGCACTTTCTGGTATTGGGCGCGTTCTCTATAAAGTTATTTTTTGCGAGCAGATAAGCACGCGAATTAGGCTTGCGTTTTGTAAAAAAGCCGCCGTCGTCGTACCTGCTTTCGTTGCTGTCCCTGAAGCTGGAGTATATGCCGAATATAGTACGGAAAGAGAATGTGTCCTCAGTTATGAGCTGCTTTTGAAAATCGCACTCATCGCGCTCGTTTAAAAGTTCCTCGTTGCCATCCTCCAAAAGTGCCCAAATAAACGATTTTAGCGTTCCTCTGGCGCAGTCTTCCCAGTAAGGGTCGTCCGTGCGTTGGGTGACAATTAGCATAGCCGCAAGGTCATCTATATCCTTGCCCACGGACTCGAGCTCCATGCGCTCATAGAGGTCTATGTCGCGTTCCAGCTCGCTTCTTCTGGAGTATATCTTACCACGGAACTTGTTGCGCGGCCCCTTGGGAGTATCTACCGCCTCCACCTCATCGCGAAGTGAGATTGCGTGCTGGTACTTGCGGAATATGGGCGTGAGCACGTTCCAGCACTCGCTGTGCATGCAGTCGCGAAAATTTAAGAGAATTACGCGGTATCCCTCATCGCGCAGCGTCTGCGAAGTTATGCGATAGAGTTCGCCCTTAGGATCGGATATTACCATACTACGCTTAGACTTGCGTCTTGCATTGGATATTATGGCAGGTATCACATAACTGGTAGTCTTGCCCAGCCTTGTTGCGGCGACGACAAGAGTGTGATTTTCTTCCTTAGAGTACGCCTGCATAAGTTTGCCGTCGCGGTATGTATCTGCCTTTAAAACTCCCCGAACATCACTTTGTGGTAACTCATCGTAGGCCACCCAGTTAAGGCGATCACCGTCTACCACGCAATTTATAAGCTGCCTGTTTTCATAGGCATTAAAGAAATCGTTATTTAACATAATTTGTATCACCTCCAAAACCTATGGTACTCTTATGATTGTTTTTTACATGCGGCGCAATCATATCGGCCGTTATCGTAATATCCTTATGATTGGCACTATTAAGACGAATAACCGTATCAAGTACCTTTTCTGCCTGATCAATACTACAATCGTCCATCATTGAATATGCCTCGTCAGAAATTGTTGCAGACATAAGACCGTATACCCTTGCCCTCGTGTCAGCGATCACGTCCAGGCACTCCCTGCGCTCTTTTGCCGAAAGCTCTTTGACTTCAATCATCTGAAAATACTTCTTGAACGCGCCGGCATTCTGTTTATCGCAGAAGCAGATTATCATTATACTGCTTAGGTCTAACGTAACACCCAATGTACTGATATGGAACTGCCTGCGAGCGCTGCCACGTGCAAAGTTTATCACGGAGGACAGCATCTGCTCGTTCAATTCGCCGCGGGCGGACAATATAAACACGTCGAATTTGTCCTCGTCGATGTTGCGCACAAAGATGTTGCCTGGCGAGGGCTCAAGGTCATAACCTGTCAATGCGGAGATGTCTATACAGGCAACATGCGCACCGCTCAAGGCGTCGGACAGGGCATTATAATATAACCCCTGTATGTACTCGCTCTCGCAGGAAATGCATAAGGGACGTATGTCGGCTCCGCTGTTTGCGTAGCGCGAAAGCCACCCATCGATTTCATCCTTCTCAGGAGGTCTGTTAAAGGGAAACTCAAGCCTGCAACTACCGGCCATATCGGCAAAGTTGCTCCTACCCAGCTTTAAAGGCAGGTTGCCCACGGTGGTGAACAAATTCTTATTGCCCGTATATACCAGCCGCTCTTTGTCGCCATAGCTTAAAATGTCGCTCTTGAGTATGCGCGAAACCTTAGCGTCGTACTGCTCACGCTTCAATGTATCAGAGCTGAACGCCTTTATTAAGAGTATGCTTGCGCTCAGATCACCGAAGTAGTTTGGTATTACATAGTTACGTGCTACAACCTGTGCAAGACGCTCATAGGGCGTATTGTATGTTGCCACTTCCAACCTTGCAAGGTTATAACTGCGGCTACCCTCGTCATATTCAATGAGCGTGAGCAGGCTTACAATATCCAGCCAGTCGGCGGCATTGTTTAGTTTTTTAAGCCCCGCCTTGAAGTTTCTGTCAAAGAATACGCCCTCGCACTGCAGCAAACCACAGGCAAATAATGCGCTAACAGAACCTGCATTAGCGGCCGTAAGCAGAGTGTTATAGATTACCTGCCTGGGCGCATTGCCCTTTACTTCAAGCGGCGTGCCTTTAAGGGATACTAAGGCGTTGCCCTTTATGCGGATAACCTCATCATATTCTGGTGCTATCTGCGATCTTTTACCGAAAAGCTCATAGTATTCAAGCAGCCTGTTGCGCTGGTTGAAGCTATTGGGCGTGGATATTTGCCTCACCTCGCGGCTATCCGCAATTTTATAGAGCCTCTCCGCCTCCTCGCCCGGCACAAAGAATATCTTTGCGAGCCGATAAAAGAGTTTTTCACCGTTGCCCAAAAAATTGCCGACAAGCGCCGCAATATAAAAATAGTTGGTTAAAAAAAGTTCTGTTGCTGAGTTCAACATTTTTCTATTATCTCCTTTTGTCCTTCGATTCTAAAATCATGCGTGTATTATTATGTAACTGCCTGTCCTCTTGCTTGAGAGCAACGCACAATACCACCTTACTCTTTTTTCGTATTTTCTTCCAACAGGTCATAATACTTTTCAAAAACTGAAATGGCCGTACATTCATCTTCCTCCACACAGATTATGGAGTCACCGTTTTCATTCCAGTCAACGCGAAATACTATGGCCTCATCATCTGCAATACCTTTTATGGGGTCAAGCGGCTTCAGCACACAATATAAGTTGCGATTGCCATGCCTGGTCTCAAATGGAATAACAGCTACCTGCTCAAAGTCGATTGCTCTGCCATCCGCATCCACAAGCGTTATAGGGTCGCGGTTGTCTTCGTCCAACAATATATCGAGTATATCCATATTTTACCTCCTGAGTAATAGCAGCCAATGGGAATCATAAGCTATCCGGCAAAAGATTTGACCTTATGCTTACGTAACCTGTACTGTACTTATATTTTAAGATATCCTTACCCAACTTTCAAACCCGCATTATTTTCGCTATATTGATATTTCGCATAAATAAAAAAGAACCTGTAAAAAATACAGGTTCTTTTCTCACGAGCCATATAAAAGATCAAAGTTGACTTAAACGACTTTAAAATAAGATTCTAACGGGCAGCATCAATCATAAACTACTATATCATCCAATGTGACTTCAGCAAGCTGACAATAGAACAACATATCTTCAAGATCTACGGGTGTTATGCCATTCTCCCAATTGAAGATGACGCTGTCGGACACATTAAAAACCTTTGCAAGCTCCGTGCGGCTGATGTTAGTATCCATATCGTATTTGCAGGTATCACAGTCGCCTGAACAGTCGCCCTTATCATAGTTGAGCTCACGGCAGACATATTTCCTCAAAGCAAGATTATCTGCTCTGAGAATTTGTAAATTTTTTCCAGTCTTTTCCCAATTTATGTATTTACGTGCCATAGCTTACTCTTTAAACCTTTTTAAAAAATTTCTTTCATAATAGCAATCATAGCATAGAAGTTCGATTATTTCAAGTGCAATTTTTAAATCTTACGCAAGATTTGCATATGGAACAGGAAGAAGATTAAAACAAGCTAATCAATGATTTATGGCATATTTATCGCCACAAAATATATAGCCCTTACTGCAACTGTCGTAGCATGTTGCAAGCCGACAGTCCACCAGTTTACTAATATAGAGAAGCTATGGGCGGTGGTCGGAGAATATCTACCAAGTCATCAACATATTCTTCCGAACAATCGTAATAACTCTTGATCCCCCTAAGTTCCATTCGCTTGCTAATACTGCCAAACTTTTTCAGATTTTCACGGCCGATGCCATAAGCATCAATGCCAATTGCAATCCTAAATGTCTTACGGAATGCGCCCACACACTTATCACTCGTTTTGTCCCCCCACTCAAGCACCTCTTCATAGGTAGGATTTCCGCAATCGGAAAGGCCATCCGATATAACTATTATTAATGGAATGACCTCGTTTATATGAGGTTCTCCAATTCCGCCGAGAATATCATAGTATATAATAGTCTTGATTGCCTCACCTATAGGAGTTTTTCCTTTAAACACATCGTGAGTCATATCGACCCAGCAAGCACACGCGTTTATATTCGTCTTCGGTATAATTTCGAAAACATTATTTCCTGTGCCCGCATCGGCAAAGCCGATTACCTTAACACAAATATCCAAACTCGTAAAATTCTCAGCGAGGACAGCAGGAAAAACTTCTTCAAAAATTTTATGCATTGTATAGTTCACCATAGCCACACGGGAACCACTCATAGATTCTGAGCAGTCGATTAAAATATATATAGTCTTATTCATCTAACTGTCTCCTTTTGCGGTTATTAAATCCAGCGCCGACAATCACATGGTTAAACACAGCGCCGCTACACACCCCATATCGACATGTCGTCTGTTGGGCGAGTACGATAAATACGGAATAAATCGCTAATATGCGAAAGCTTACGTATATTCGTCCAAAATCAGAAATGAAAGCCCATTGGGGAATGGGGTAATTTTATATTGTAGCCTTTCTTATATTTTCAAGCAGCATAGCCTTTTCATTCTCGTAGTCATTTATCCACGAAGAGGGAAAAATTCTATAAAGCTTCCAGCCATACTTATTTGACAGAATCTGCTCGGTCAGACGAGAATATTCACGTACGCTATCAAAATCGACCCTGCCAGGATCATCTATTATTATACCAAAGCAATAATCGCCCTGCACTTGACAATCACGTATGGCTATGCTGATTTTGCATTCAGACATTCCGACTTCACAGTCGTACGCGATATTGTGCTCATCGAGCAGTCCGCATACAGATTTTGCGATATCGCTCTCAGTTTCGCCACTCTCGGTATGTCTTTCGACGCCATGTCTGCGAGCATACCCGAGGAAATCAAGCAACATATTGGCGCCTGCCTTGTTATTTTCGGGGGCAGAACTTGCGTTGATAGCATTTTTCAGCGTATATTCATCGAGCATAGATACAACTATCATTCGATGTCTTGCTCGCGTTACGGCAACGTTTATCCTCTTTTTACCAGATTCCAACCTTATTCTCCCAAGATAAGGCAGTATAAATTTGCCATTGGAATCGCTACTGTAGCAAATGCTTATTATCGTTGTATCGCGTTCATCGCCCTGTACGGTGTCAAGGTTGCAGAAGATAAGAGGCTCTTCCCTATGCTCCTTTTCCCATTTTTCAATATTCGCCTTTTTTGTAGGATCCTGCTTGAATTCCTCCCACTTAGACTCTATCTCAGAAGCCTGGGCGTTACTGAACGCCACCACACCTATGGAAAAAGCCCCGCGGGTTGGGTGAACCATTTCACTATAAATAAGGTTTACAATTTCATCTACCTCTTCGGGGTTGGTATGCGACCCGCCTTTACCCGCGACATAGCATCTGTTTGGCGAGTACGGCACACTGACAAACACGACACCATCATCGGGATTATGCTTTGCCGAAGGGAAGGTAATGAGGTTATAGTCCATAGCCTGATTGGCAAAATGTATAAGTGATTCGTCGCTACTTCTGTAATGCCACGCGAGGGATACGGAAGCATCCGGCAATACGCTGTCTGCTGTAGTGAGCAGCGAATACTCGTTATTGGAATCCTCGTCGTAGTAAGTATCTTCATCATCCTGTGAACTGTCACCCGCGCGGAAGAAATCACATGGAGGTAACTGTTTACTGTCTCCCGCAATTATGACTTGCCGGCCACGGACAATCGAAGCAAGTGCGTCTTCGGTGAATATCTGCGAGGCTTCGTCAAAAATCACAATATCAAAAGTTATTCCGATATCTATGTACTGGCTCACATTGAGCGGAGACATCATAAAACAAGGTTTTATATGACTTATATAATCCCAGTTTTCCAATATTGTTCGCTTTATTGAATAATGCGCTTTCGACTGAAGTTTAGGATATGCACTTAAACTGCCTCCATGTCGGTGGGAAGCAGCTTCTTTAAAATAAGTTTTTAACGTTTCGTATATCCTTTTCGCGCCTGAAGAAAGCAACTGTTTTTCAATATCACCATACTTTGCGAGCAACTTTTCGTGGCCACTGCGCGTGAAATCGCGCAGGGTGTCAAGGTGATAGTCGTTGATGAAAGTATTGATAACGTTGATATAATATGTCTTGAACAGTCTACCCCTTACAGTACTGAAATCTTCCTCTTTTTCATCGATGAATTCGTCCAAAATAGACAACCACCCATTTGCGCGCAGGTCTGAAAGCGATAAATTGAGCCTATATAAAAGCGCGAGATACTGTCTGTTATCGACAATTTCATGTACTGTCGCCACGCAGTAAGGGTAATAGCGGCTGTACACATCAGTTTCGAAATATGAAGCAATGATGTTGCCTTCGCGTTCTTCCCCGTCGATGGCAGCGTCGAGCGAATCCGCGAGCGAGATAATATCCGCGCACGTTGACGAATATACCGAGCGTTCAAATCTTAATGCCCAGGAAGAATTGCCGCCGACATTGAGAATTGCTATGTTGTTATCGGCGAGTATAGCCTTGGCGACATTGAGATCGTCAATGAGTTTTTTCCACGCTTCGGCGTTTACCGACTCGTATCCGAACAGATTGATGTCCTCGCCACTCTGGCTGAGATTGCTTTCAAGCTGTTCATAATAATCCTTATACTGCGTAAGCATATTGAGCGCGCTACGCGCGTCGGCATATTTTGTTCCCGTCGGGGTCGATTTAAAGCAACCGAAGATACTCTCGCGCCAAGCCCGATATTTTTTACTGAGTCGGCTGAAAAATGACGAGTATTTTTTACCTTGGGTTGCAAGGCTTGCTGTATCGAGAGCCATCACCTTGTCGTGAACGACCATTCCGCCGTAATTAAGGCCGGGATGCTGCGAAAGCCTGGTGATGAGAAGCATTCTGTTCTTCGCGCGGGCGATGAGTCCGTCAAGCTTTTTCGCGTTTATATCTTCGAGTATCTGCTTTGTAAGCGCAGGCATATCCGCCCACCGCCTGAGCATGGTTACACACTCTTTAAGCAAGTCTTTATCTGATCCAACCTGCCAACCGAACGATTTAAGCGTTGTAATGCAGTCTGCGATTTTACCGCAGATATTGCTGTAAGATATGGCCGCACGGTAAAGCGTGTTGCTCTCGTCGCCTTTGCAACCGCGCAATACGCCATTTTTATAGTCGATGCCCGCGGGGCAGTCGGTCGCCAAACCATAATATTTTTCGAGTACGCCGCAAAGCTCGGCAAAATTGGCCATATCTACGGGAATAAGGTCTGCACTTACGTGCAATTCTTCATATCCGGCGAAAGGCGCCATATCGTTGAGCAACCTTAAGTAATTTTTCCCGCCGTATACCCCATGCGCTTCGCGCATAAACTGCCTTATCTTCTTATACGTCATCTCCTCGTCGATAAGCAGACGGTCATCGTAGCCGCCCGTGGGACTGTAAGGGACGATGTAGCGGTTCAATTCGTTGACAAAAGGTTCTCGACCTATAGCCCCACTGCGTTTTTTGAAACTGTCGAAATCAAGCACGAATTCCGTCAGCTTTTTATCGCCAGAAACGTGGCAATGCTGAAGATTATCTATTATAACCGAGCGGGCCGATGCCTTTTCCGTTACAAATAATACAGTTTTACCTGCACCGAGAGCGTTTGCGATAATATTTGTTATCGTCTGACTTTTTCCAGAACCGGGCGGGCCCTGCAATATAAAAGACTGCCCCTCCTGCGCGCGCCTTATTACCTCTTCCTGTGAGGAATCAGCGTCGAGTAGCATATACTTCATAGAAGGTCTGTCTATCTTTGTGGTTTGTTTAATTTCCGCTGTGCTGTCGCCGCATAACCTACGAATAATGGGATGCTCGAGATATTTATCGGCATTTTCTTCCATATCGTAATGAAGCTGAAGTTTTTGATAATGAAAAAGCCCGATGCCGAATTGTCTGTCTATCTTCCAATCTCTAACTATCGCTCTTATGTTATCGTCAGCTTTGAGAAAACTATCGCGCACAAGCGCAAAATATGAGTGTATATTGTTTTCGTTGAGTTCAGGCAATGTTATGGAGCACGTTCTCGAATACGAGGCGAGCATCTGTATGAGCGTCTTATTTACCTCAAAAATGTGCCCGGATGCGGATGAATCTGTTTCAAAGTAATATTTGTCCCGAGAAGTGTCCGCAGAAAGATTTATAGGGCAGAGCAATATTGGAGAATTATATTCCGTACCATTGGCGTCTCTCCACCTTAAAAAACCGCAGGCAAGATACAACACATGAAGGCCAAAGTTGCGCTCCAGATTGTTCGACTTGTTCATAAGCCCGCGCAACGTCTCCTTTGCGGCAAAATCGCCGACGGTACAGAACATCTCGTTCTTACCTCCCTTTCTCAGGTCAGCCGAGGAGATGACGGGCGCACTTTCAGGCATGACGCACTTGCCGCACTTAGGGCATTTATAGCCAACATCCTCCAAATCGGCTACAGATGTAGCCGTCCCGCACGAGCATATATACTCATCTCCGGGGAGGCAGGTCAATTTTTCCTTGATTGGAATAAGGCTCTTTCTGTTGTGTGTATTATTTGCATCGCATATGGGACAAGGTCTTGCCGGCTGAACTTTTTTGGCAGAAAAATCGTACGGAAGGCTTTCTGTTCTGCCGCAAATTTTACAGCGATATACCATTCTCGGGTTGAGATTTCGCCAGCCTGTAATGTATGTCCTCGCGCCTGCCGACATTATGTTTTTTAACGCGGCATGCATATCGCCCGCTACAAGTCCTACTGTAGAACTTTTGAGCTGGCGAAAATGAACTAATTGATTGTTGCGCGAAAAATCAAGCAGCCTTATGCCATAACGAAGAAGCTGACGTTTGCATGGATCGGTTTCGTTCATAACGCTTACCGAGCTGTTGAAATTCATCAGCTCGTTCTCGTCGAATTCCTCGCATACGCTGTCGTCTATATCCAAGCCGAAGAATGCGACGGCGGCCACACATACGGCGAACAGATAGGCAGAAAAACGGTAGTCCTCCACCCTGTCGGAAGCAGACAGATGCGCGGCAAGTTCGTAAACATCCAGCCCCGAGCTGACAGAATGTCTGCCCGTCTCCTGTTGTATCAGATCATGCGCAGGGGCCAACAAATTGTAAAGCACATTGCCATAGCCGTAATTAGTGCTTTCGCGCAGATAATCGCTTATTATAGAATTTGCACGCTTATACCAATCGGATACGCCTGCATTCATTGCAGCAACTTTATCGCAGTATAATTGAAATGTCTCTTTTTCCATATATCTTTGTCAGAATTTTATCGTTAAGGACACCGTACTTATAACCGGCTTAATAATATCTCCGCTTCGAAGATTTGTACTCTGTCCCTTATAAAGCTTTGCCTTGATTTTGCCGTCGGGCGACTTAACCTCAACGGCAGTCTGAAGTTTGGAGGTAAATGTGTAGCCGTCGGCAACCTTTGCGAGCGTGCCGATCTCTCCCTGTGCAAGGCCGAGGTCGCGGCCATGAATATGCATTACCGCGCCGCTTATTGCCACCGACTTTCCCTTTGCACCGATAAGACACGGGGCTGACGGTACTGCCGTGAATGAAACGACTGCGGCAGGGCCTCCCTCCTGACGACCGCCCGCAGGCACAAACGGTTTATACGCCTTGCGCGGCTTTGCCACAGCAAGAGCGTTGAAGCTTTTATATTTATTTTTCGCGCCCTGAGGATTTTGTTTCTGAGGATTGGCTTCCCGGACCACCCCGGTGCTTGACGCAGGTTTCATACTGTTGAGTATGTTGGCCATCGTTCTCGCCCATGTCGAAGCCAACGGTCTTGCCTGCCTGTTGAACGGGTCATCGAAAGCGCTGTGGAATAATACCTTGAGCTCTCCGGGCAAGTTATTCCAGAGGTCGATAGTCCTTTCAATCTTTTTTCTCAATTTTATATTTTCGGGATTAGTACTATTTTTCGCCACGTTATCTAGGCCGTTGGAATGATCATTTTCATCGAAAACAAAGTGCCTCCAATTTTTATCTATTTCATCGTCGGCCTCATATTCGGCGACCTCCATCATATCTGCGCAGGCCGGCACAGCCTTGAACATAGCCTCGCCGTGATACGGGGAAGGTATACCGTCATCTGTAAGAAAACGGAACATGAGCGTGGCAAGGGCATATCTGTCTGTGGCATACGAAGTGCATTGATCTTCAAACGCAACCTCGGGAGCAATAAAGAATCCGGTGCCCTTCAAAAACGCACATGAGCCGTCGTTTATCTTGCTCAGGCTGGATATATTCTCGCAGTCGATTACAGCTACAGTATCGGTTTTTTCATTGTACATGAAATTGCCTAAGCTGATATCCGAATAGCAGAAACCGCGACAATGGAGCATATCGACGGCACGTGCGACCTTGATGAGCAAGTTCAACTTCTGTTCAAAACTCATTCTGCTCACAGTGCCATCCACAATTATTTTGCTGAAAGATTTCCCTGAAATAAACTCCATGAGGTAGCCGGCCTCTTCAGCACCAGCCTCATCGCGACCGCTGTACCTTGCAATGGGGAAGACATGATTAATGCCGTAGCGCACGTCATCGCCACTCATTTTTTCGTCCAGTTTTTCATTTATAATGATGTTGATGTTCTGAAGTTTACTCCTCTTGCGGTTGGGATTCTTTTCAATTAGAATCTTGACCGCAAATATTTCGCCCGTCGTCGTATTTTTTGCCTTCCATACGGCGCCCTGCCCGCCTTCGCCGCACTGCTCCAATACTTCGTATTCTTCTCCTGCGATTTTTATCATTTCATTAGGCCGCATAATATTTTCCTCTGTATGCTTAATGTTTAAAATGTATATGCACGATAGTGCTGTCGTCGCCGCTGCCATACATTGCGCTGTTGACTTCGGCACATAGTCTTGTTACCGCTGCCAGTTTTTCGCATCTGTCTTTAAACGGCAGCGCGGAAAATTCATCGGCGCGAGCAAGCAACGCAAGCACGCCGTCGCCCAGGTAACCGTCGCACCCGTCCGAAGATATGATTATATCGTCAAGCTCGTCGGGGCTGAAAAAACTTACTTGCAAAGCGTGCGGATTGTTTTTTAAATGCTCTATCGTATATACCGCAGGCCGGGTAACGCCCGATATTCCATCGTTCAGCATAAAACCGCCCATAGACGCATTGCCTGCACCCTCACGCTTTCCCACAAAGAACCTGCCGTCGCCAACTCTGCCGCAGGCAACGAACGCCTTGCATCCGAAAGCAAACTGCAATGTTGTGGTATATTGCGACAAGTCGTCCGCATTTATGTTGAGATCGCGCTGTGCTTCGTTTACAGTATCCTGCCAGAATTCGTATACGTCGGCGGCGAGATTGTTTTGGAGATAATACATAAACTTGCCCCACATCTCGTCGTCGTGTACAGCTTTTTTATCTTTACACAGGAATAGCTTGCCCAGCCTCCCACGTTTTTCATCGCCTTTATCTTCCTTATCCAATATGCTATTTTTCGTAAGATAGGCGCCAATGACAGCGCTTAGCGCCCCGGCCGCCGCGCGCGAACCTATCGATGAATAGGAGTAGCTGCCTACACCGTCGCACGATACAGCGAGCCAAGTATCTTCATCGTAAAATTCGGTAAAGCAGTAGTCCTCACACTCAACGTGCATGGGCTTCTCCTGACAGCCAGTATAGGACACGGCGTAAATCTGCACCTTCTCTCTGTCCTCGGAGTATTCACAATTATAGTCTACCGAATTATACGTCCCGTGACGCACGGTATGCGTCTTGCCGAGATAGCTGTCAATGGTGCGCTTCCAAAGCATTACGTTGTAGTTGCAGTATTTGTTGACGAATACATCCCAGAGCATTTCATATATATTCGCCATGCCGAGTCCGTCGTCGTTGCGCATGAGCACAGACACAAACTTCCTCTTAATGGTGCGCAGATATTCCTTCATCACGCTTTCAAGCTTATCCTGCACATTGCTTTCAGAAGCTATCGCGGCAGAGAGTTGTTTGCTGAGGGCGCGCACCAACGCATACTCGGTCTGTGCGGCTGGCACAACTGCGTCCGACCAATACTGTTGCGGGTATTTGCCTGACGTATATATGTAAAACAGCACGAAAGCCACATATACATTGTTGCGCTGTTCGCCGACAAATTTAGGAATTGAGCGGCATATATCTTCGAAATACTGCAAATTCAGCTCTTTGAGTACGGGAAACTTATTTACGAGCCGCCTATAACCTGCTACGTAATCCGAGCCTCGCTCAAAATTTTCTGCTATAAAAGCAACCGTGTCGAAAGCAAGGCAGTTCCTTTCCGCGAATGCATATTCGGAGACAGATTTTTCAGGCACGGCAACAGACGTTTGTTCATCGCCTGACGCGTAGACCTCATCCGTAACCTGTACTTGTTTTTGTTCCGGTTGAATATATGCGCAATCTTCCTTATTCTCTTGCGGTTCCACAGTGTTTTGCGCTTTGATGCTATCCGCGTCAACCACTATGTTTTCCACATTACAAAGCGTTACTTCAGGCATATTTGTGGAATAATTCCGAATCTCCTGCTCGCCGGCAACATTATTTTCTACACATCCCGCCAAATCGGCGGAAGACTGTTCCAAGGGCACGCCGTTGCCTGCATCCTGCGCTTTTGCGCCACAATTTTCACCAGCCGCGCCACTTTGCACAGGATTTACATCTTCTGTTGCAGACGAGATATCCTGCAATATGTCTGTTTTCATATCCTTATTCGTATCCATTTATTATACCTATTGCTAAAAAGAATGACTTTACACTAATGCCCTAACCTATGCGGGTAAAAAATCAGTATTTTTATCACTCGGATTTATTACCTGCATATGTTATTAAAGGGGGGGAAGCCCCTTCCCCCCCCTCAGCTTTTTTGCAGATTGATGCTTTAATCCGACACTTTGACTGTGGCAGACTTAAGAATTTGGACAAACTCATCCACATATTCTTCGGAGCAATCATAGTAACCACTTAATCCGGCGTCACTCATTTTTTTGCTGACCGAACCGAATTTTTTAAGACTTTCGCGGCCGGCCTCGTCCACGTTGATGCCGAGCGCGACCCTAAGTGCTTTACGAAAAGCCGGCACATAATGCTGACTTCCCTTTTCGGCACGTTCAAGAACTTCTTCATAAGTGGGGTTATCACCGTTGGGAAGGCCATCGGATATGAGAATTATTGCAGGCGACACACTGTTATTATCCGGGTCTCCACGGTCCCCGCCGAGGATATCGGTGATAACCGCCTGAATGGCTTCACCGGTAGGCGTACCGCCGGAGAATGTTTCGGGATCAATATTATCCCACTGGTTGAAATCGTCAAGTGCAGTTTTAGGCATGAGCTCTATTACATTACTACCAGTCCCGTTATCGGAAAAGCCGAGCGCCATAAAATAGAGATCCAGGTCGTCAGACTTTTTGCTCCGAATTTCCGGAAGAGCCTCTTGAACCACCCTTTGCATAGCTGTATTTACAGCATCACCGCGGGATCCGTACATGGAACCCGAGCAGTCAATTAAAAAGTAGATAGTTTTCTTAAACATAGCTTTTACTCTCCTTGTAAAATAAATTTTTCAGCTTTCAAAGCTGTCGGCGGTTATTTCCACCTGCTATGATAAAAGTATAAACGATATTGTTTGGCAGTGCAATCGCTACTGATTTTAAATTATACGTCAACCTCTTACATTTAAGCAAATTTTCAATTTGTATAAAAACCAGTCTTAAAATTTACAAGATCTTCTTAATCTTCTGAAATGAACTGATCAACGGGCAACATCCCCTTTGCCACCATGAGAAGTTTATCGTTGTAATCGTCTACTGTATAGCAG
>ERZ1090866.241-NODE-241-length-21365-cov-11.878132_pt1 | contig 21365 bp, 29 predicted proteins | sample MGYA00478477_ERZ1090866 | MGnify/ENA primary metagenome ERZ1090866 (study PRJEB33644, sample SAMEA5815737) | chicken gut metagenome | biome: Chicken; feature: Gastrointestinal Tract; material: Caecum | place: Ireland | collected 2019-01-01 | study: A study of the... | reverse complement strand
GGCATATGTGGGCGCTCTTCTTTTGCCATTTCAAGCAACTGCTCCAGTTGGCTGGCCGTGAACGCAAATTCTCGGCTCATCCCCGCTGTAATTGTCAGCAGGTCAAACAACACGCAAATCCTCTCTTTCATGCCACGCCCCATGAACTCCGAAATCTCCAGGTTAAAACGCTGATGCTCAATATATTCCTGGAACTCCTTTTCGTCCATGATAACCTTCATTGTCCTCACCTCCCTCCACCGAATTACCATCCCAGCAGCCATATGACCGCCCCTACTGCCACCGCCGTTACTATCGGTCCCCAGACCGGGACCAGGCCAAGGATTACATACCAGGCATCCACGGCCAGGCCGTAGAGCACTTCTCTCCGCCGGGCCCTGCGGCGGTGCCGCTTGATCTTTCCCTTTCTCATGTTCTACTCCCTTCCTACATCGCTTCCCTGGCAAGACGTTCTTTTTCTTCAACAGGTATCTGTAACGCTCGATACAGGCTCCGCAGCTCACGCAGTGTTAATCTGGATGGATCTCGTATTTTGGCGTACAACGTACTTTCCTTCATGCCAGATTTCCTCGCCAATTCCGGGATTGTTGTTCTCCGCAGTTCAATCTGGTTCTTTATGCTGCCGCGTAAGATACAATTCTGTTCTTCCGGTATGTTCCTTACCATAGATCTCGGCATTTACCTCACCTCCTTGTCATTTTTATAGGACACCTCATCTGATAACTTAGTCTTCGAGGAAATACTCAATAGATACTCCGAAGTAGTCGGCAAGGATTTTGAGCTTATCCAGCTTGGGCTTACTTCTTCCTGATTTCCAATCAGAGAATGTAGATTTCGTAATTCCCGTATCTTCTGACACACGATAGTCTGTCAGATTTTTTGAGTCTCGAATTTCTACATATTTTTCATACATTAAATAATCACCTCATTTCCGAACTTTTCTATTGATTTTAGTTCGGAAATCAGATACAATATATTTACCAGATACATTGACAAAGAATTAAGTTACAATTCTGTTTTGATTTCCGAACTTTGTAGCTTTATTATAGTGCGGATATCAGAACTTGTCAATAGCTTTTGTACTGATTTCATAACTTTTTTTTGTGAGGTGTATTATGTATGAAATTTATTGCAAGTTACGAGACGATAGGGGAATGAAAGATGCCGATGTAGCCAGAGAGACCGGAATAACAAAATCTACATTCTCGGATTGGAAAAATGGAAGAAGTAAACCAAAGGATGCCAAGCTAAAAAAAATAGCTGATTTATTTGGAGTATCTGTGGAATACTTAAGAACTGGTGAAGAAGATAACAATACAGAAAAATATTATACAAATGATGAGACCGCACAGGTGGCACAAGAAATTTTTGAGAACAAAGAGCTGCGTGCTTTATTTGATGTCCAGAAGGACATGGCCCCGGATGATTTGAGGGCATTACATAACATGGCTCTCGCTCTCAAGCGAAAGGAACGTGGAGAATACGATGACACCGGATGTTAACGTCATTCTGGTCGACTTCCCTAATGGTGGGAATGAAATGGTAGTTCCGAATGAAGATGGAAGCTATACACTACTAATAAACGCAAGACTTTCTTACGATGGACAATTAAAAGCTTATGAGCATGGAATACGGCACATTGAAAACAATGACTTTGAGAAAGAAAACGTACAAGAAATAGAATTTCATGCCCATCTCCGTTCTAAAGTTTCTGATCCTGAACCTGCACACTCCTATCTTGATAGGATAAAACGGCTGCAGGCAGAACGTAAAAGCATACAGAGACAGATTAAGATAGAGCAAAAGCGAACAAAATTCATTATGGAAAATTATGATATGTATAAACTAGCAGAACATCAGTATTTATACGGAAATGATTTATGATATAACCGCATAGCGATTATATATAGACGGCTTCTCAATACCAAGGATGAAAGAGAGGTTTTTATGAGAAAGAAAATTGTAACTTTATTACTTGTTGGCATGCTTGCCACATCCGTTACCGCATGCGGTGGTTCTTCTGATACCACAGATATATCTGGTGATGGTGCAACGCAAGATGCGTCGGCAGAGTCACAAGAACCCGTGAAAGAACATTACGAGATTGATCTGTCTGCTGGAAATTACATAGCAGGGAAAGATGTTCCAGTTGGAACATATAATATTACTGCTACATCCGGATCAGGAAATGTTTCATCTAGCAATATGTATAATGGCGGGTTAAACGAAGTGATGGGAGCTGAAAATGATGGTATTTCCCAGCAATCTTTTAACGGATTGGCAATGGATGAAAATGTCACTTTAAGCGTTGGAGGGAATGTTGTAATCCATCTCGTAGCTGAAGATGCTCAGACAGGCAATGTTACAGCTCGTGGAGAAGCTTCTGGAACACCCGTAGATCTTCAAGCTGGTAACTATACTTCTGGGACAGATTTTCCTGCTGGAACCTATACTATCGTAGCAACTGGAGGTTCTGGGAATGTATCGTCATCTAATATGTTTGAAGGCGGTCTCAATGAAGTAATGGGAAATGATGGATTTGGAATTACTCAGTTTAATAACGCCGTTTTACCAGAAGGCGAAACATTGAGCATATCTGGTACATCCATACAACTTGTACCAGTTGGCGAATAATAAATAAAAACCGCCCGGTACTCGCAATACCGAACGGCTTAATACATATCCGAAGATATGCAGATCTTTGACAGGAATATTGTATCATCTTCGGAACAGCTTCGCAAGCGGAACAGTCGTTCCCCGCTGGCTGTTATTTTTATACCCAAAAAGGAGATGATGATATGCCAAAAGTCAAACAACTCCCATCCGGATCCTGGCATTGCCAGGTGTACAGCCATACAGAACGTACATGGAACCCGGAAAAGAAGTCATGGGATGAGCGCCGTGTTTACGAGTCTTTCACAGGATACGATAAAAGAGATGTACAGGCACGAGCCGCGCTGTTTGCCCGTGAAAAAAAGCGCATGAAACGTCCCGACCGGATACGGGTCTCTGAGGCCGTCCAAAAGTACATTGATGCAAAAGATGGCGTCCTTTCACCTGCCACAATCCGGGGTTATCAAAGCATCCTGCATAATTATCTGGATGATATCGGACAGATTGAGCTGCGCGAACTGACATCAGAGGATCTTCAGAGGTGGATACAGAAACTATCAGCCGGAAGAACGCCAAAAACTGTACGAAACATCTACGGGCTAATTTCAGCCACACTGGACATGTTTATGCCCGGATCATACTTCCGTGTATCTCTTCCGCAAAATCAGCGAAAAAAGCTGTACACTCCGTCAGACTCAGACGTAAAGCGTCTTCTTCAGCATGTTCACGGCACTGAGCTGGAGATTGCAATACTGCTTGCTGCGTTCGGTCCTATGCGCCGTGGTGAGATCTGTGCATTGACGGACTGTGATATTGTAGGGAATACGGTGTCAGTCAACAAAGGATATGTGCTGGACAAAGATAATAAGTGGGTGCTGAAGCATTCCCCGAAAACAGACTCCAGCAACAGAATTATTGTCATGCCGGATTTTGTCATTGATCGGATCCGGGGAATTGAAGGGGAAATCATCAAAGCGACACCAGGGCAGATATCCAGCCGGTTCAACCGCGCGATCCATTTTTCCGGACTTCCGCATTTTCGTTTTCACGATCTGCGCCACTACTGTGCATCTATTCTCCATGCAATGAACATTCCGGATCAATACATAATGGCACGAGGCGGGTGGGCTACAGACAATGTCATGAAAAGGGTATATTTTGGAGAGATCTCTGACGAGGCAGCGAAATTCAACAAACAAATCATGGATCATTTTTCAGAATTACGCAGTGATATGCAATATGAAATGCAAAACGGGATTTCACAAACCCACTAAATACAAGGGCTATAATGATTTAGTAAGTCTGTTCGAATCCCGTATGCTCCATTTTTTGATGAACCGCGTATTTTAAAGAATGCTGGAAAATCCTGTAAATACGCGGTTTCTTTATTTCTATATTTTGATAATGATTATTATATTTTAGAAAAATTATAGCATTATGGAACGCTATGCAAAACAAAATGCAAAACGAAGATGATACAATATTTTAGGCGTCTGGGATGATCCGGGCGCCTTTCTACTTTATTAAAAAGGAGAAATCACCCCGGAGCTTCTGACGGCTCCGGGGATTGATTATTATTTTACTCTAATTGTCTGTCCTGCATAGATCTTATTCGGATCCGCGATACCATTCATGGCAGCAAGGTTCTGATAGGTCGTACCGTACCTGGAAGCAATGCCGGAAAGAGTATCTCCGCTCTTGATTGTATAATACTGTGCTCCTCCTCCGCTTGCGGTTCCGGTTACCTTAATCACCTGACCAGCATAGATCTTGTTGGGATCTGCAATGCCGTTAATAGCGGCAAGATGCTGGTATGTCGTGCCGTACTTGGCGGCAATACCTGATAATGTATCGCCAGACTGAACAGTATATGTGGTTGTTCCACCCCCGGATGTAGCGCCATCAATTCTGATAACCTGGCCTACATAGATTTTGTCTGGGTTTGCAATGCCGTTAATCTGTGCAAGGTGCTGATATGTTGTCCCGTACTTCGCTGCGATGCCAGATAATGTATCTCCAGGCCGCACTGTGTAAGTAGTGCCTCCCGTGGACGGTGCCGGCGTATTCCCGGCGGATGCGCTGCCTCCGTCTGCCGGTACGATGGCATTGCCCTTACCTGCATATTTGTTCCATGCCTCACGATCCCCGTAAAACTTATCGAGATCAAGATCCCCATTGTATCCGCTCAGGCGTCCATGAGAGCTGTACTGACGCATAGCGCAAGCATAAGCCCCCTCATTCCAGGGTGACTCCTGATATCCGGTCTGATTGTTATTGGCATACTGCGCGATCCACATGCCATAGTCTCCAATGCCGTTGAACCGGCTCATGACACTCTGTGAACAGTACAACATCGGACGTACTTTTGTCTTGCTATACACATAGTCCAGCCAAGACTTACACCAGCCAAAATCATTTTTACCGAACGCAGAGTTGCCTGTGGCCTCCCAGTCAAGCACCAGGACTGCCTCTCCAATATAACCTTTGATGTTATTTAAAAACCAATCGGCTTCAGTCTGCACGTCTCCGCCATTGGCATAATGATAGACTCCAAGGCAGCGCCCCGCTGCTTTGGCCTGCTGATACTGCCTGTCGCAGTCCGGCGACACATAGGATATCCCCTCTGTTGCTTTCATGACCACAAAATCCGCCGGCACTGCCGCCAGGTTAATTCCTGCCTGCCAGTTACTCACATCAATTCCATTCATACTCATAGTTATCTCCTTCCTGCCGGCCGTTGCGCCGGCGCAATCATGGATGTACCTGTATTCGCCAATGCCCGCCTGTCCGGGACCAGATGTCCGTCCAGTCCCCGGAACGGCGTACATGGTCAATCTGGTTAGATCTGCATATCAGGATATACAGATCCGCCGGGAGCACATATCCATGCTCCCGGATAATTCTATCAATCTCCCGATCCGTCATTTGGGTAATCTTCATCCTGGCTATTGACTACTTTGTCCGCAACTTCCAAGCCCTTGACCAGGATGGTCGGAACGTTGTATCCTGCCTCCACAAAATTCTCTAAGATGGACCGGATTTCGTTAATTATTAATGACGCAAGAACAAACCATCCGAGGAGCGTTGTGATTCCCAGGTCAATACCTATTGCCTTTCCAATCTCAATAAATACAGCGCTGGCCCCGAAGGCTACCATAATCATAATCCAATATCCCAGCTTCTTGAGAACTCCTTGCCAGCCCTTCATACTATTTTCTTTTCCGGCCATCCGGCTTTTCATCCAGCCGGTGATCCAGTCAGCAAAATTCAGGGCCAGGAAGGCCACGAACAGTATCCAATGTTCTCCCAATACGTAAGAAAGGACGGCCACCACCGCCCCCACTACCGCATTGTAACCGTCAATAATTGGTGCTGCATAATTCATTTTCATGTACCTCACTTTCCTTCCTGTTATAGTTTACGCATAAAAATAAGACTGGTTCACGGTCTGTCTCTGATGCTCATATGATCACCTGCCTTATTCTGCTAGCACGAAATACTGGTCCAAAAGCGCATCCGGTGCATAGGGGAAGGAATATTCTTTTCCATCCTCATCGCCCGATCTCTGACACTTGTAGATTACATCGTTATATCGATAGTATTTTCCGACCACGTAGGTAAAAGAATCCGGCGGTACAGTATCCGGCACGTCAATCGGGTCATCATAAGTTCCTGCCTGCCCCTCCACGATTTGCGTATAGATAGAAGGCGTTCCATCTCCCGGAATCCACTGGGGATGGAAGGTGAAGTTCTCCTGAATGGTTTTATACAGTTTGGTTTCGCCGTTATCGATGTATCGGAACTTGAAACCAGCGTCCTTGGCTACATATCTGCTCTCGCAGAGATGGCTCCACTCCGGATATAATTCTTTCACATGCAGCGCTTCATCGTCTGGGAGACTTCGAGCGTTCATGACCGCCATCTGACACAGTGCCCTGAATTTATCAGCCTGCATTATTCACCACCTCCTCAAAAATTCCATCCATCTGAGACTGGACCTGTTCCAATGCGGATAATCTTTCCTCAATGGTCTTCGTGTTTTCAGCAAACTCATAATCCAGATAATTCTCTGGATGCGCCTGGATGTCTTCCAGTGGTAATGCATCTGCCGGTCCGATGATCTCGTTATAGTCATATTTATAGTAGGTTTCCTGTGTCTGGCCCTCTCCTATATCTGGATAGGTTTTTAATCTCTGTGTTTCATTCTGGCAGATAAACACATAGGCGTTGCCGTCTTTCTGGATGATCTTAACCGGCGGCTGCTGTTCTGTAAATCTTGCTTTTTGCAAACCTTATCATCTCCTTTCAATTTCAGTATCAATTTATGGCTTAAAATTCACAAATGGGGAACAATTTAAAGAGTTCATGAGCAGCTAGCCTGTTCCTGAGGTTCAGGCAGGAAGTGCCAGCGTTCGAGCCGTTCCTGAGGCTACCACCTGGCACCGTGAGTCCTTATTATAGGGGAGGCCCCTCTTCCCCTACGGGGAATTCACCCCCGCAGAGGCCGTTTAATCGCAGCCCAGGGAGTCCCAGTACTCGTACCCGAGCCTGAGCCTGAGGTCCAGGCAGGAAGCGCCAGCGACCGAGTTGGCCCAGAGGTTACCACACTGTAAATATTCCCTAATCTCATTATCAGCTTCTACTCCAGCATAACACATGTCGCCAACACCTTGCGTACTGCCAGAACCTTGTTTGGCAGGATACCATGCTCCTGTATCCATGTCGAATCCATCATCACCAATCCAAAAATCTGCCACACTTCCGGATGAATTTACTGGGATTGTTCCAGCAATCTTATAGGTAGATTTAATTGTGGCGTCTGTTGAAGAATGATCCACGCCTTTTTCTGCAGCATAAATTGTTCGTGTACCATCCGCATTTAATAATGCAACTGTATCAGAAGCTACCATATAACCGCCGACAGCATACTCGCGCCCCTGCACCCGGTATGCGTGTTTACCGTCTGCATTGGACACAGGCGAACCGTCATGGTGCCCCAGAACAGTATCGGTTGTACCGCTCCATGCGTGCATAGAGGATAGGATGATTGGTGCCGAGAAAGTTTCTGTGTATACGTGGGGCATTGTATTGAATGCCGATTCTTCCGGGATGTCAAGATAGATTGCGGTGTTCACGCCGTCATCCATAGCCACTTTGTTGATAATTTTAACATCATCCGCATAAGCATGGATTGTTGTCTGGCCACGGTCGTTATTTGCGGTTTCGTTGTTATTTCCGCCATATCCTACTGATACATAACAACCAACCGGAATGTTTTCTGCCTGCGCATTAGTTACCGGGAAATATGTATGGGATTCTGCGCTTTGGATGGAAGCTTCATACTGCAGTGAGTAATTCGTAACACCAGAGAAAAGCGTCTGCGTTGATTTTGTCGCACCCTTGATTAATGTAAAAATAATCTGGAAAGTATTCCTACAAGCGCCAGCTCCCCAATATCCTTCGCCTTTTTCCTGGTAATTAGTAATCATGTTATTATGCGATTGATTTCTTTCCGGTTTCAGGCCCGGCTGCGACCGGAGCTTCCCGTCTGATGCGATCCCGGATATGTACTTGCTGCCGATGCACCAGGGCATTACCGTGCCGTCAGCTCTTACACATTCCGGCCAGGGCTTTAACCCCAGTTCCGGGTGTGGGGTGTCGGATATGGTTACCAGATCGTACTCTTCGTTTGAAGTGTCCCAGTTCCAGTAGAAGCTCATCTGCATTGCTCCCACGTCTACGGATCCAGAAGTCTTATAGCCCTCCACGCCCTCTATGTACGTTGGCCTCGGTGACCCATCGGCGTCCCGGATGTAATTGACATTGCACCACTCGAAGAGCGGATGCTGTCCATTAAGATAATCATCCTGCCCTTCTGTCGTATCCGTGGATGGCTCGAATACCAGTCCCGCATTGTCCATCATCTTCTCCCCTGTCGGCGTTGGATTCGACGCGAATTTCCATATCTTGGTCTGATAGATCTTTCCAGTACGCCTCATGGCGTAATAGTTTTCAATCAGGTTTTCCAGTGACTTGTTCCAATCTACCGGAGTCACGATTCCATCAAGTCCGACTGCAAGGATTTTTCCGGCGTTCTCCGCGCCCAGGTTCCTGTCTATCAGTCCGACATCTTCCCCGGTGAGTGCGTCCTTGATTTCCGTGCCGTTGATAGTCGGCTTGTTTTCCAGGTCGTTGTAGTTGGTGGTTCCTCCACCTCCGCCTCCTCCTGGAATCTTCCCGTCTGCGATCAGATCGGCAATGTTGATTATTGTTCCGTCCTCCCGGATCATACGCCCAGATGCAGCACTGTATGAATTAATAGGGGCTTTCCCCACAGAATCCGCATCTCCTGCCAGGATATCTGCAATGTTGATTATTGTTCCATCTTCCTTAATCATACGTCCCGATCTCGGCGCCATGAATTGCGTGTCCATATCCTGCCCTCCTTTCTACTCAGTCGCTTCAAAATACTGACCCACTAAAACAGACGGCGCAAAATACAGAATAACTGTTTCTCCGTCATTCATGCCTTGACGGTTCATCAAGTAGACTGTATCGCCTTCCTGGTAGTATTTCCCGCGCTCATACTCCATGCCCGCTGTCTCGACTGTATCAGGTACAGGGATAGGGTCCTCCTGAGTCCCTGCGTGCTCCCCGCTATCTACCGCCGCCCACAGACTCGGCGCTACGCCCGGAGCCCAGTCCGCCTGGGATGTGTGGTCCTGCATGGATTTGTACAGAACATCATCGTGCAGCACCTTGTAGTCTACGGGATAGTGTACCCCGTCCGGGCTCCACGCCGGGTAAATAGCTTTGAACTGGACGGCCTGCTCATCAGTGAGAGCCTGCGCCTGGATCTGTGCCACTGCAATGGCGGCCTGCTGGACTTCCGCCTGGGCTTCCGGCGTCCGTTCAGGACGGTACATAGTCACCCCGTAAATCTGTCCTGTGTACTCCTCAACCCGATAGAATTGAGTGTATCCCTCGTACTCGGCTATGACCTGTCCTCTTTCCTTGACCTGTATCTTCCGGGTCTTGACGGGGTCCTCGAAATACTGCCGGAGTTGCGCCGGCGCAATAAGGGACTTGATCATAAGATAGTCTCCGTAAGTCTTGACGTCCTGGGCCGCCAACTCCGAGGCATCGTTAAAAACAATGGTACTCATGGTACCTCCTTTCCGCTGCGGTCCCGCCGCAGCATAAAAAATAGAGCCCTGGGGCTCTGGTTTACGGGTTACAATTATCAACTAAATGGCAAAATATCCGGCGTCCTTGCCCCTGTAAAGGTGTGGGAAGGCGGATTGCTCGAAGCTGGCCGAACCTATGACTTCCAGGATGCGATATCAAAGTCTGGAATTATCATGGTCAAAGTTGGGCTGACGCAGTATGAAAGGTACGTTACATGGTCTACATTTCCGGCGATAACTATCGGCGACCAGGTCACCTGGACGGACTACTATTCAGATACCGCATTTTATCAGGTCAAAGCTACCATCTCCGAGAGTGGAGTGCATATAAATGAGATTAACCGAGGGCCGAATTGGGCGAATTCGCACATATATATGCAAATTTTCAAGGTCGGTTAACCTATAGTTTGGCCATCCAGTCAAATTGGATTGTGAGCGTTTCAGTATAATCATCCTGGACACTGAAGGAGCGTACATCAAAATATTCCTTAGTTTTGCCAGCGATCATATATGTGCTGTTCGTGATGCTGTTTCTCGTGCTGTTCCAGCTTCCTTCGCTGGGGACAATCGGAGATATCACAATGTCCGGTATTTCTTCAAATGGCTCCGGGAATGTCACCCTTGCGGTACATACCGCATAGTTAGCATAGGCCAGCGTGCCGGTTCCGGACTGGATCACCGGCATTTTGCCATTTAGTTCATCGAGTAATGCCTTCAGACTCGGTATTGACGGGATTACCGGAAGCAACATATCAATCCCCACGATATTAAGCCCCTCAAGCTTCACCCTTGCGATAGCTCTCTGTCGTAGATGATCTCCTTCGTACAGGGAACCCTCTGTCAGTTTCGGGTCTACCGCATCCCCTGTTGCAGGCGTTCCCTTTATGACTTGTGGTTCAAACGTGTCAATCGTATGCTCCCCTGTGTTGCTAAAACTCCCGATAATCAGGTCGTTCCGATTATATCCAGTCTCTCCATTGTCAATCGTGAGGTCCGCATAGTCTGCATATTTTACCCGTCCTATATGCCCACCAATACAGAGTACACCGTCTGACATTCTCACAAGATTGTTGGACTGTATGGATAGCTCAAGTTTTGAACCAATATCAAGTATACCGTCTTCCCCGAACATACACTGGAAGATAGACGCATCGTCTTCTGCGTAGATATGCGGCTCTGCTGACGGTCCTTTATTGACCGTTATCGGATTAAAAGCCATTATTGGTCATCTCCTTTCGTTTCATAGCTTATTTTTACAATGCCGTTCTCCAGATTTACGATCTTCCGGACAATCGGCTTTTTCACATAGAGTCCTGTTACCGCTTCTCTCCCGCCGACAATATCACCCAGATTGACATCGTAATCCTCTATGGTAATCTCAAATTCCTGTTTGTTGCGAAGTTCCTGGAGACGTTTTGTCCCGCCTTCCAGGAGTTCATCCGCATCAGCGGAATTTGACTCATATACGGCCTCCCTTTCTGCGAGTCCGGTGTAGTATTGATTAGTACCGATTGTCCCATCCTCTTGGACGTATAGGTCAAGCCTGGTTCTCTCATTGTTCTGCCCTTCACCAGCGCATACAAGATGATTGATACCAGATCTGTCATCCTTGATCCGGAAATTAATATCTCCATCCCTCGAATACTCCAGCTCCTCTGACCAGTCTGTGATCGATATTGCCCGAAGCTCTACGTATCCGGCGTCTGTATTGTTTGGCTCAATATACTTAATCTCCAGTCCCTGCCCATTGGCCGATAGAAATCCCATGATCGCATCGTATAGGGTCACAAACCTCGGAACCTCATAACCCGAAAGGGTTATTCCACTATCCTCGCCAGATGCCCTGTATAATCCGTCAAACTTCCCGGCCACGAGCTGGCCGATAACAGTATTCAGCTCACCGTTTAGGACAACGTGTTCTGTATCTGTAGGCGGAGCGATGACTTTCTGGGTCAGCAATCCTCTCCACGTATATCCAGCCAATGTGACATCATTATCTGCCGTAGATGGCTCCAGGCTCTCAATTAGTCCACCGTATTCCGTCCCAGGGATAAAAAACCGGTTCCCGTACCCGTATTTCTCAGATGTATAGTCCCCGATGTCCAGCTTAAAAGAGAACTGATTTGTGTCCCCTATATCAATATCCATCTCGCTCACTGGGTCAATAGCATCTATCTCAATGCCATTTTTATCCGCCATGATAAACTCGTCTTCATGGTATGGCTTTCGAAGTTCATCCAAGCTTCTTACCATGCCGCTTCCGACCTCCTCTCAAACAATGTAAGGTCAAACGGAAATGCTCCGGACCAGCGTATATCATTCCGACCAGGTGCTATCGGCGTAAAAACAGATGGCTCCTTTTGCCTATAGTGAAATTCATCATCCCGCTGACCGTTATTCCGTACTTTGATCACCGTCCTCTGCAGAGAGTTAATTTCCAAGCGCTCACCCTGCAAGAGGTTGGTATACACGAGATAGGACTGTCCACCTATATAAACAACAGGGTTTAGAACCGGGCCATAAATGGTCAGCAAAAAATCGCTGTCATAGAAGCCTGGATTGATAACGCCTGTGTTGGTCAGATCTCCACCATATAAATATGGGTACAGGTAGGGATACATTTTCCCGTCCTGCTGCACACCGTCACCAGAAACCGCGTCAAAATGAAACAGGGTATCCTTAAACCATATCGGCGTCTTTGCCAGGACTTTTAATGTGTTGAACATGAATGGTAGTCCCATCTTCCAATCGCTCTTTGTTGAACCGATGACCATACAGTTCATGTAATATCCTGTATCCGAATACAGCCGGCCTTCCTGCTCATCCAGCACGTCTACCTCAAATACTTCCATCAGATGATTGACCGCCGCCTTCCACTCGGACTCTCGTTCCTCCCTGGGGAGTGTAAAGTCGCACAGTACAGCCACCTGGACACTGAACTCTTTGATAGACTTTCGGAAATTGGACACCCGGTTTCTCACTCCCTCGGAGCTGTCATAGGCGTATGTCCAGTCCAGGACATCCCCGGACTGGAACCGATAAGGGTAATCAGACAAGTCTATCCTGTCTCCAGTATGGTTGATATAGTAAAACTCCATCTGATCACCCCCTCACAAATCCAAGTGACTCCATGTATCTCATCACTTCCTTGTCCCTTGCTGTAAATCTCATACCAGATATGCCGCGCTCTACACCGTCTGCGATCTGTGCTCCCTGCTCACCTACAGCCGCCACGATGTACTGTCCGAGCGCTGTGGCGTCCAGAGGTTCGACCGTGGCGTTATTCCGGGCCGCTTCCTTCGCATATTTGACGGAAATGTCATGCGGGATAACCTGAGCCCCATTTGGGAGATACGTAAGCTCTCCCCGTCCGCCCTCGTTCATAACGGCAAAACCACCCTGCCAGTTATCAGTACCATGTGCCAAGTACGGAATAGAACCGATGCTGACACCCGGTATCATATTGATCACACTGATTGCTGCATTGATACCACTAATCACGCCATTCACAAATCCTTTTACCTGACCGACAAGGGTCTGGACCGCTCCGGCAATTCCTGAGAAAACACCCGAAACAAAGCCCGTCAAACCGCTCCAGGCGGAGCGGATGCTGCTGAACACACTGCTTATCACACTTCCTACCCGGTTCATGATGCCGGACACCGTGGAAAAGATGGTGTTGAACACGCTGGCTACCGTCCCAGCGATAGGCGTGATCGCGGATACAATACTCACGACAACCCCCGCTACAAACGATACAATGGGCGATATGATACCCATCACATCCGATATCACGCCAGCCACAAAAGAAATAATCGGCGATATCGTGTCAATCACGGATGAGATTACCTGCACGACCGTCGTCACCACGCTCATGATAATCGGCAGTAGCATTTGTATTACCATCATAATTGCCTGCAAGACTGTAATAACAGACGGAAGCAACGCTGAAATAACTTCTCCAACCGTTGTGATAATCTGGGATATGATTGGTGCTAGTTGTCCTATCAACATGGCCACAAGGGGGGCTATCTGGGCGATAACCTGCCCTATTATTGCCACTATCTGGGCGATGACTGGAGCTAATGTCTGTAATGTCATGGCGATTGTCGTGCCGATCGTAACCGCAAGCATCTGAAGGACAGGAAGGAGCGCCGAAATCACTGACTGAAATGAACTTCCTATCACTCCAACCGTACTCATGATAGACGCACGGAAACTGTCATTTGTGGTCATTAAGTACGCAAATGCACCAACCAGAGCTGTGATGGCTGCCACTGCTATTCCAGCCGGGCCCGTAACCGCAGTAAAAACCGCCGATAAAGCTGCTTTCATCCCGCCCACTGCAGCTATCTTGGTTCCCAGTAACCCGAAGGCACTGCTGACACCGGAAATAATCCCCGAAATCCCACCGAACACTCTCGTCAAGGTCCCAACTACTTTTATTGCTGGACCGATACCAACCAAAACTGCAGCACCTATCCCGGCAGCCGATGTGATCACATGTTGTGTTGATGCTGGAAGTTCATCAAATCTGGCTTTCAAGTCCCGAATATTCTGTACCGCAGAAGAAAAAGCAGCCCCAAACTTCACGCCCAGCTCTGTGGCCTTTGTCTCTACCACCGCAAGCTGATCGCTAAATTCCGCCATAAGTGGCTTGAGCTGGGAAAAGAACCCTCCGCCCTGTCCGCCAGCATCTAAGAAATTGGCTCCAATCCGGGCAATTGACGCTCCAATATTATCCACAGCCGCAGAAAAGGACGTTTCTCCCATTATCTGCGCCGCGCCACCGATGTTCTTCTCGATGGCGTTGTAGAGCATCTGAGAGGATATCTGACCGTCTGATGCAAGCTGCTTCACTTCTGATGCGGCAACGCCCGCCTCTTCCGCCAGCCACTGATATACAGGGAGTCCCCGATCCGCCAGCTGCTCCAGGTCTTCTGTGTATACGGTCTGTCCAGTCTGCACCTTATTGATGATCGAGCCCATCTCCGACATGGATGTGCCGGCTATAGCGGCTGCATCGGCCGTCATAGTCAGATACCTAGTCAGCTCCTGCCCCGGCTTGATACCAGCAGCCACTGCGTTTGCGGCAGTGGTGGCAGCTTCATCCAGACCGAACGCCGTCCCCTGCACTGATGTTAACGCCGAGTCCATAATGGCTTCAATGCTCTGCGCGTCATGTCCGAGTCCCTGAAGCTTTGCCCGGGCGTCATCAATCCCGGTCAAACGGCTGAAGCCTTTCCCAATAGTGATGCCGGCCAGAGCGGCCCCCGCAGCCAGAGCAGGCTTCGTGATCTTGTTTGTAAGGCTATCCCCAACAGAAGATATCTTCTTGCCAATGCTGTCGAATTTCTGAGAAAAGCTGTCCACTGTCTTCTGAGCCGTAGAAAACGCCTTTTCAAATCCACTGCTGTCACCGGTTATTTTCGCGCTCAGCGTATAATCAGCCACTCTGCCCGCCTCCTTTCTTCCGCGGTATGGGAAGTCCGTTCGCCCGATAGATCTGTGCTACCCATGACTTGCCTTCCTTCTCTTCCACCTCTTTGATAATCCTGAGATTATCGTGGATCACTTCCATGTCTGCCTTGCGAACTTTCTGCTTTCTCCAGAGTTTCAGAGCCTTCTTGTTTTTCTTCCGGTTCACATTGTAGGTCGCCGTGAATACAGCGTTGTACATATGGTAGGAGTCAGCCACTATCTTCTCTTCCCATGCCTTGCAGATAAACGCCTTTTCTCGCATGGTAAGAGCCTCATAGTCAGCCTTCGAATAACCAAAATTGACCGCAAAAAAAGCGAAGTCTATCTCTCTCTGATATGGCTTCGCTATGCGGTCGTACTCCGGATCTGGCTCATTTTGGAAGTATTCGTATTCGACTAAGCGCCTTGGAAGAAAAAAGGGCAGTCCCGCTCAAGAGCCTCCAGGACAGCGCCGTTTACAGACATGTATCCTTCATTCTCGATCAAAGCTTCCGCCATCTCCATGCCCTTTTTCGGGGCGACAAACGTATCTGATCCCTCTTCTTTCAGACCATACGCAAAGTATGTCTTTAAGGCAGTAAGGCCGAGCATACCCTTGTGTGAGCTCAGGTCTGCCATTGTCGGCATCCCTACGGCATTCTCAATCATCTCCACACGCTTAAGGTTGTACTTCAACACATAGTTTTTTCCGTTTATCTCAAACATCTATAGTCCTCCTTACGCCCCTGCTTTTGCTGTAACCGTGGCCACGCCAGCCTTCAGTGCCTTTCCATCCGCATCTGTCTCTATCACCATGATCTGGTTTCCTGTTGTGGCTGTGATGGCTGCACTGCCGTCCCAGGATGTCTGTGAAATCACTTCACCGTATCCGGGATAGGCAAGAGGCGCCGCTCCCGTCCTATAGAAGTATTTATTACTTCCGCCTTTGGCCGGATTGACATATAGGTTGGTATGGCCGGCGGAAGCGCCCTCAACGGACACGACCGTCAACGGTTCCAGCGCCGCGCTTCCATCCGGCATGGTATCTGGGGTAACCGGGTTCAGCAGCAGATCTACCAGTTTGCCCATTCCTTCGAAGGTCAGGCTGTAAGTTACGGCATCATCGTGCGGCGCTTCCAGAGGATAGTCTGTGATTACTGCCAGGCCTCCGAACATCCCCACCTTGGTCTTCCCGTTTACCACCTTCAGGCATACGGGGTCGCCGTTCTCAAACGCCTGGGACAGGATACGGTGGCTCTCATCATTCGGAACATACAGGCCATCATTATCAATGCTCCATTCCTTCATCCCGGCAATCTTGGACTTCCATCCACCCTCCGTATCCTTTGATGTGATTTCGATGCTGTCCGCCGACCGGTTGATGGTCAATCCCTGCTGTCCGCTGATGGCAAGCAGCTTATCTCCCGTGGTGTTAAACACCGCGAGCAGAATATCTTTCCCGGCAAGCGCCTTGGCTGCGGTACTGGAAAAATCACAGTATGCATTGTTGTCATTTGCGAACAACTGCAGCGGAACCCGTAAAAAGTCTCTGTTTTTCATGCTCTGTCTCCTTTCAGATTTTACATTTGAGGCCATAGCAGACCATAAACGTATATGGCACTATGGCATGTTTTTCCTTTGTTTCATCGGTCTTTATTGTCTGCACTCCTTCATCCGTCTGCATAATGAGTTCAAACGGTTCCGGAAGTACAATATCCTCTGTCATTGCCTCCTGGAGATCCTCGATCAGCTTATAGATCTGAACTGACGACTCTCCCGGTTCAGCTATGCAATGGATATATACAGTAATGTTATCCCGGTACATCGTCTTTGAATTGGCCGGTGTAATCCGGATAACCTCAGCAAAATAAAACGGGCTCGGCGTGTTTTTCTCCACATGGTCATAACACGGCAAGTCCGTTCCGTCTGTCACTTTTTTCTGGACTGCTGCAATCAAATCCGTCAGTCCCAGTTTCTGGTACGCCATATTTTACCCCTTTCTGATAGCATTGAGCAGATCATTGTAGTAGATTAGCCTCTGCGTATCTGCATTGGCCTGCAGGAAATGCTGGCCAGGCACCCAGCCTCCGTCCACCGTCCGGTGTCCATATTCTACGTGAGGAGCATAGTCTGCCATATATCCCATCTCATCGCCGTATGTGCTCGAAGACTGACGCAGCTCTCCCGAGTCTACAGGTGTGCCTCCGTTTCTGGCCGCATTAAGCATCTGCGTGACATTCTTCTTGACCACCGCATTGAAACGGATTTCGTTCATGGCTCTCAGTTTCTCAGCCAGCCGGCTGACCTCCCCGTCATCCAGATGGATCGTAAATGCCGCCATTTTCATCACTCCTTGTACACTTTGACCTGTATCACGGTATACCGCGGCGACAGGTCTATGGGCTGCGTAATCTCCTGGGCATGACCGTCAATCACGGCTCTCTCGCACTTTGGAAAGCATTCGAAGGGGATGGGAATGGCAAACCTCTGCTCGTTCCGTGTTACCTCACGACCTTCCAGGGCAATCTGCTCATCCGTCCAGGGCGTTTCTCGCGCTCTGGTATGCTTCACATCCACCCATTCATAGATCGGGTTTTTCAGCGCATCCTCTCCGGTCTTTCTCTTGTCTTGCAAAACACATGGTTTCCAGATCACAGAAAGGTCACCACCTTCCCCGATCCGCCGGCCCCGTTGGCCTGCTGGTCTCGATATCGGGCAATCTCGTCCGCATACTCATCCAGGATATCCTCAACAAAGGACGTGGAGATATTCGCCACGCCCTCGGAAGATATGCCTTCGTAATATGTCCGGCGGTACATTTTTACAACAGCATCCACGCAGACAGACTCAAAAGGCTTCGGAAGTTCCTCTGTGCCGAGGCGGAGGCAGAGCCTGTCTGATATCGTCTGGATGTACTCTTTGAAAAACGCATCATCCTCGATGCTTTCCGGGATCCTGGCACGTATTCTGTCAATCAGCTCCACTTCCACACCTCCTATTCAAATGTCGCCTTTTCAAAACTGAATGTAACCACAGGAGCCCCGTCTACTTCCACGGTCCACTTGTCCGTCTGAAGCGGTATCCTAAGGACAATATCCGGATCAAACGGCATGTTTTCCTTGCCCTCGCCTGCAACTCCATTCTTCTTTAAACTCATTGTCGTTCCGGTCTTTGTAAGCTTGAACGGGAAATAGTGTCCCGACTGCTCTTCCTCCTTGCTGGAAAACTGCGTGTATCCGGTTACACTTTTAAGTGTTCCTAAAACTGTTCCGTTTTCCAATACACGCAGATCATCACCAACAAGGTCGGAAGCCTGCTTACCTAATAAGTCCTGACCTGCCGGAAACAGGGTTAAAATGTCAGGACTTATCATTCCCCCTGGTTCGTCACCGCAACGACATCACCAGATCCGACAGCCTTATAATTCTGGTCAGCCTCCACAACGGTGATATGATTGCCGTTTGTAGCAGTGATAGGGGACTTGCCATCCCATCTGCTCCATGTCTTCACGTCCATGCCATAGGTTACTCCTGTTGCAGAAGCAGCTTCTTTGTATTTGTAGACGTTGTTCATGGAGAGGAGATCCGGACCAACACTGATATTGGTTGTTCCTTCATGCTCGCCTGCAGCAGAAGTTACTTTAAGGGTTCGTAATGTCTGCTTATCAGCATCACCGATAGCGATATTGGCCACGGCGTCCAGATACTCCACCATTATCCGCACGCCCATGATAGCGAACATATCGGAAATGGCTCTTGCATAATTTCCTTCGATGTGGAAACCGATAAATCCGGTCTCAGAGTCCACTGTATAAGCAAGACCAGCCTGCATAAATTCAGAGTCCGCCGGATCTACATAGTAGGCAATCAGATTGTTGATCGGCGTTGCGCACACAGTATTTTCCGGGATTTTGGAAGTAACAAACATAATGTCTGCTCCCAGGAAATTCTTCAAATATGTCTGCCCGAACGCGGTCTGCATTGTAATCTGCGAGCCACCGAGATATTTAAACAGGTCAAGAGTATTTACCCATACTGCTACGCCTGTCGCCGTCCGATCCATTTCTTCGAATTTAGACTTTACTCTTCCTACAGCCATTGCCACTGCCATCTGCCAGGTACTCTCATGGCTTACAAGCGATCCGCTTTTCAGCGTATCATACAGTTTTCCAGTAACCACATTGCGCAGATCTGCACGGAACTCCTGGTCTGTCTGATCTACTGCAGCATCATATCCCTTGCTGGCGATTGCCTCAATGGATACGCCTTTACGGTACTTATCAATCTTGATTGTACCTACCGTCTCCTCTGTCGCTTCATACTGTGACATCGGGATCTCTTCGCCTTCCGCTACTTCTCCAGACTCTAAGGTACCGGATGTCTTCCGGACTTTTAATTCTGAACCATTCTGCTTTTTGATCATTCTGGTAATTCCCAGAATATCAAGTAAGGCCTGCATGTCTCTGGCAAAGGAAGTTACGAAGTCGATCTCTCTTGCCCTTACCATGATCTGTGCCTGGCCGGTCATATTGTTCGGCGCTGCAAATACCTGCAGCCCTAATTTTCTTACATCATGCATCTTTTCATCTCTCCTTTTCTTATTTCTGGAATAACTCCATATTTTCTGCGATCAGTTTCTGCCGTTCAATAGGATCCTTGACCGCCATAATCTGGTCTTTTGTCAGATTGCTCTTTCCGCCGGTTCCCTTTCTGGGAGGCTCGCCTTTATACTTGGTCTTGATTGCATCCTGCACAGCATCCTTGAAGAGCTTGGCAAATGCCTGGACCGTATTCTTTGTGTCCTCAGCATCTGTACTGACCAGATGGGAAAGCAGCTCATCTGGAATATTAATCTCCTCTTCGGCCAGCATCTTCCTAGCCGTCTTGGACATCTCGGCCAGAGTATCTTTGTCCTTGAAGTCGTTCAGTTCCTTCTCAAGCTGCTTGATCCTATAATCAGCCTTCTCTTCGCTGGTCATTTTTGCCAGCTTCTCAGCCTCAGAGATTTTGTCATCGTGCAGTGTCTGCCACTTGCTCTGAGCATTAGATACGGCTGTGTCAATCGCCTTCTGGACCCTGCGGTCAAACTCTGCCTGGTTACCTTCCTGCTTCAGAAAATCGTCAAACGACAAACGCTCCTGCTTTTTGCCACCATTATCCCCCTCACCATTGCCTCCTCCAGTACCGCCGCCATTTCCGGGATCTCCGTCTCCAGCACCGTCACCTTCTGCAAATAACTGCAGCATCATCAAAGCCTTAAAATTATTGTTCTTCATATTCGTCCTTTCTGCCCCAGCCCATTCATTCAAGCCCAGGCCATTGCTTAAAGTTATAGTTTTACGTCATTTCGGACACACCGGTTACTCAACCCGGACATGTTCCGGGAACTCATCGGCAATCATACAGATGCCAATGAAAAAGGCATCCACCAGAAGCTTTCCTGCTTCTGACAGACACCCATAATGTATATCAGCCCTTCCGGGCGATATCTCGTATTCAAATTTATCCTCGGTCAGGTCATGAGACGACTTAACCAAGGTCTGCACTAGTGCCGTCACCCCTGCACAGACAATATCCTTCCCGGCCTCTGCAAAATCCGCATGGCCGGCAACTGTAATCCCGTCCTTTCGGACGCTTACTGCAATCAATCACACCACTCCTTTGCCGTCCCGGTCATTCCCCGCCGGAGGGAGATAACTTGGATCACGCTCCTTTCAGCCAGTTGGCCACTTCGTTTACATCAATTGCCCCTGTGCGGTTCATGTACACGGTCTCCCCGTCCAGCAGGACCACAGTAGGCAATCTTTCAACATGATACTTTTCAGCTCTTAACGGTTCTTTCCATGCGTCTATGCGCTCAATTTGTTCGGCCCCGACTTTCTCTTCCAATGGGGCTATGAACTGCTTTTCGTAGAATCTACATGGCGGGCACCATGAAGCATGAAAGAATATTAGCTTTCTCACTACTTGTCACCACCTAACAAGTATTTAATCAATTCAGCCGCGCCAAGTACTGTAAGACCCGTGTTCACAGCTCCGACAGCAGACGGAAGTCTGTTCTTTGGCTGAATCTTGTTCCATCGAACATCGGACGGTTTCTGAACGT
>ERZ1090866.240-NODE-240-length-21427-cov-82.067565_pt1 | contig 21427 bp, 17 predicted proteins | sample MGYA00478477_ERZ1090866 | MGnify/ENA primary metagenome ERZ1090866 (study PRJEB33644, sample SAMEA5815737) | chicken gut metagenome | biome: Chicken; feature: Gastrointestinal Tract; material: Caecum | place: Ireland | collected 2019-01-01 | study: A study of the... | reverse complement strand
GAGACTTGAGGCAGGTTCGGACCGAAGCGGCGGGCCGACCGAGACGGGCCGGGCCTGCGTTGCGGTCTTGCTGCCGATCCGATTCGAACCTTGTTCGTCCGCGGACGGTAGCGGGGCGGGAATTTTTGAGGACCGGGTCGTAAAATAACGCCGCAATTACTTGCTGTTACGAAAATAACACTTATATTTGCATGAATTTTACCCGAAAACTACCACTTAAAATAGAAACGCATTATGAACGTACCTGCAAACCTGAAGTATTCGAACGATCACGAATGGTGCCGCGTCGAAGGCGACACGGCTTATGTCGGCATTACCGATTTCGCCCAGAGCCAGTTGGGCGACATCGTCTTCGTGGACGTGCCGACCGTGGGCGAGACCCTCGCCGCCGGCGACGTCTTCGGCTCGATCGAGGCCGTGAAGACCGTCAGCGATGCCTTCATTCCCGTCTCGGGCGAGATTCTGGAGTTCAACCCGGCCGTCGATGCCGATCCCGCCGTCGTGAATAAGGACGCTTACGGCGAAGGCTGGCTCGTGAAGGTCCGCCTGTCGAATCCGGCCGAAGTGGACGGACTGCTCAGCGCCGACCAGTACAAGGAGCTGATCGGTTGAGGTCGCTTTGCCGACGGACGGGGCGATTGGAGCGGTCCCGCAGCGATCGAGGCACGGTTTCGGTCCGGAAGGGGATTCGAAGGCGACGAGGAGGCCGTTGACGGAGGATACGAAACATAGAAATCTATAAATACCAAATTGTTATGTCAAAAGTTACCGTTGTGGGCGCAGGCGCCGTGGGTGCTACCTGTGCGAATGTGATGGCCTGCCGTGAGGTGGCGAGCGAAGTGGTTCTCATCGACATCAAGGAGGGTCTCTCCGAGGGTAAGATGCTGGATATGTACCAGTGCTCGACGCTGATGGATTTCGATACGAAACTCGTCGGTGCGACCAACGACTACAAGGCTTCGGCCAATTCGGACGTAGTGGTCATCACTTCGGGTATTCCCCGCAAGCCGGGCATGACCCGCGAGGAGCTGATCGGCACCAATGCCAAGATCATGAAGGGCGTGATCGAGAATGTCATCAAGTATTCGCCGCGTGCGATCGTGATCGTGGTCGCCAATCCGATGGATACGTTGACCTATCTGGCGCTGAAGGCTTCGGGGCTGCCCAAGAACCGCATCGTCGGCATGGGCGGCGCGCTCGATTCGTCGCGTTTCAAATGCTATCTGGCGAAAGCCACGGGCGCGAACATCAATAACGTGGACGGCATGGTCATCGGCGGCCACGGCGATACGACGATGCTGCCGCTGCTGTCGAAGGCGACGGTAAACGGCGTGCCCGTCGCACAGTTCGCGTCGAAAAAGAAATTGCAGGAGGCCGTGGCCAATACGATGGTCGGCGGCGCTACGCTGACCAAACTCATCGGTACGTCGGCATGGTATGCTCCGGGCGCTGCGGCTTCGATGATGGTCGAGTCGATTCTCCACGATCAGAAGAAGATCGTGCCCTGCTGCTGTTACCTCGAAGGCGAGTACGGGCAGTCGGACATCTGCATCGGCGTGCCGGCCGTGATCGGCCGCAAGGGCGTCGAGAAGATCGTGAAGATCGACCTTACGAAGGAGGAGGCCGAGAAATTCGCCGCATCGGCCGATGCCGTGCGCAAGACGAACAAGGTCCTCTATGAGATAGGCGCCTTGTAGTCCGGCGCGCTTTCCGAACGAAAACCCCGTCGCAGTCGGTGCGTCGGGGTTTTTCGTTCGGATTTGCGACAGACGTGCCGGGCGGGACACGTCGAAAGCAGGGAGCGGGAAAAGCAGGCAGACGAATTATGGAGCAGCAGATTACAGCCTATTTCCCTGATTCGAAGGTTGCAAACGGTTTGCGATTTCGTTCGGACAGCATCGGGATATGTCGTGCCTTGCTCGGACGGGGTGTTCGAACCGAAATTGCGGCACCGGTCGAAAGAGCCCTTGAAAATTGCCTGCAATCCGTCTGCGAATACCTCGGCAGAACCCCTGCCGCATGCCGGTAAAGCGGTGGTTCCGGCCGGATTTGCCGCATTGTCGGGATTACCTTAACGAGTACCCTCCAAGTGTCCGAGGCCCCGGAAAACATTCTTCGTAACTCTTGCCGAAAACTCCTGCCGAATCCCGCCGAAAACCCTTGCCGAACTCCGCCGGAAATCTTCGCCGCCCCCCCCCTCGGCAGAACTCATTTTCGGTCTGGGTTGCCGATGCAGCGGCATCCGCACGGGGATATGAGGCGGAATATCCCTGTGTTTGCGGTCGTCTTCACTGGATTCGCGAGGGGGCTTGGCGTGCGTAACGTTCGAACGAGAGAGGGCCCAACCGGTTTTTAATCCTCTGCGGGTAGTCTGCCGGGAAAGACCCTTTGTATGGGCGCTGCAAATGACAAGAGGCTGTCTGACAAGTCAGAGACAGCCTCTTGTCGTTGGCAGCGGAGCAGCCGTTATTTCTTCACCGGCTCCAGCTCCACGGTGAAGTGGCGCAGGATCGGGGTCTCGAACGTGATCTTATAGCCCGAGGTGATCGACTCGCGGCGCTCGTAAATGTTGCGGCAGGCGGCGGCGATCACGCGGATGTGATTGTCCGTGTAGACCCGGCGCGGAATGGCCAGACGCAGCAACTCCAGTTTCGGATAGCGGTTCTCGTGGGTCTCGGGATCGCGGTCGGCAAGGATCGAGCCGATCTCCACGCCGCGGATGCCCGCTTCGAGGTAGAGCTCGATGCCGAGCGTCTGGGCGATGAACTCCTCCTTCGGCAGGTTGGGGAGAATCTTCTTGGCGTCGATGAAGATCGCATGACCGCCGGCAGGACGCTGGTAGGGTACGCCGTAGTCGTCGAGCAGGTCGCCCAGCAGTTTCACCTGCCGGATGCGGGCGTCGAGCTGTGCGAACTCGGTGTTCTCGTCCAGACCCACGGCGAGCGCGTCCATGTCGCGGCCCGACATGCCGCCGTAGGTGAGGTAACCTTCGAACATGATGCTGTACTGCATTACCTTGCGGTAGAGCTCCTCGGAGTGCATGGCCACGAAACCGCCCATGTTCACCACGCCGTCCTTCTTGGCCGAAATGGTCATCATGTCGGCATAGCTGTAAATCTCGCGTACGATCTCCTTGATGCTCTTGTCGGCATAGCCCTCCTCGCGCGTCTTGATGAAGTAGGCGTTCTCGGCGAAGCGGGCCGAGTCGAACAGGACGGGCACGCCGTAGCGGTGGCAGAGTTCCGACGTCTCGCGGATGTTGCGCATCGAAACGGGCTGGCCGCCGGCCGTGTTGTTGGTGATGGTCAGCACCACGCACGGGATCTTCTCCTTGGGGTTCTCCTTGAGGATCTTCTCCAGTTTGCCGAGGTCCATCTCTCCCTTGAAGGGGATTTCGAGCTGCGTGTCGGCCGCGGCGTCGATCGTGCAGTCTACGGCGTGGCAGCGGCGGAACTCGATGTGGCCCTTCGTGGTGTCGAAGTGGGAGTTGCCCGGGACGATGTCGCCCTCCTTGAGGATCGCCGAGAAGAGCACGTTCTCGGCGGCGCGGCCTTGGTGCGTGGGCAGGAAGTAGGGCATGTCGAAGAGCTTGCCGACCATCTCCTTGAGGCGGAAGTAGGACGATGCACCGGCATAGCTTTCGTCGCCGGTCATCATGGCGGCCCACTGACGGTCGCTCATCGAGCCGGTGCCCGAGTCGGTCAGCAGGTCGATCGTAACCTGCTCGCTGCGCAGTTTGAAGAGGTTGTACTTGGCTTCGCGGATCCACTGTTCGCGTTCGGCGCGGGTCGAGGGGCGGATGGGTTCCGTCATTTTGATTTTGTAGGGTTCTGCGTACGGCAATTCCATAGTTGTAAAAAGGTTTTAGAGATTATAGTTCGTAAGCATTTTGCCCAAAATTACAAAAAATTTCCGGATAAATACAAATAAAGGTATTATATTTGTTAGCATGATCGCAAAAACGAACCGGTCCTATGAAAAAATACCGCTGCATTGTCTGCGACTACATCTACGATCCCGGGCCGGGCGATCCCGAGAACGGAATCGCTCCCGAAACCTCGTTCGACGATCTGCCCGACGGGTGGATCTGTCCCGTGTGCGGCGAGGGAAAATGGGCGTTCGAACCGGTTGCGGAATAGTTTTTGCGGCCTATGCAACCGTCAATCGTATCACTTTTAATCTTCATTACCGCTATGACAACCGACACGGCAACCGAAGCGCGGTTCGTAACCCGCGACCTGCCATACGCCTACGATGCGCTGGCGCCCCACATTTCCGAGGAGACGATGCGTTACCACCACGACAAACACTATACGGGCTATGTGGCGAAGCTCAACGAGCTCGCCCTCGATACGCCCTTTGCGCAGCAGCCGCTCGAAGACATCGTCGTTTCGTCGGACGGTGCGCTGTTCAATAACGCCGCACAGGCGTGGAACCACGAATTTTTCTTCGACACCCTTTCGCCCGCCCCGCAGAGCGTTCCCACCGGCAAGCTCGCCGAGGCCGTCGACAAGTACTTCGGATCGTTCGAGAACTTCAAGGCTGAGATGAGTAAAGCCGGTACGGCGCTCTTCGGCTCGGGCTGGGTTTGGCTGGTCGAGGACAAGGCCGGCCGGCTGGCCGTCATGAGTGAGCAGAATGCCGGCAACCCGCTTCGCTACGGGATGAAACCTCTCATGTGCTTCGACGTGTGGGAACATGCCTATTACATCGACTACCGCAACCGTCGCGCCGACGCGATCGCCGCCCTGTGGAATGTAATCGACTGGAAGACGGTCGGCGAACGCTACGAAAAGAGATAAGGACGAAGGAGGGGCTGTCTGACACGTGTTAGCCCCCCCCCTTTTTTTCGTACCGCTATTCGGGAACTTTTCCGAATACGCGATTCTCTGAGCGTTAAAAAAACTTGTTAGACAGCCTCTCTTTTTTTCGTGCCGCTGTCCGAGACCTTTCCCCGAAAGGACGATTCCCGGATGGGTGAAAACTCCTCGGAAGCCCCTCGTGCGTTTGCGTGATCGGGCGCCGCAAGCCGCGAACGATTCGTCCGGATATGGATCGGGGCTGTCTGATGGGCTGTCTAACAGGTTTAGTCGGCCCTTTTTTGTGCCTGCTGCTATCCGGGGGTATTTCCGAACTCGAATCCTCAGAGGGTGTAAAGACTTGTCGGACGCTTCCTTTCGCACGGAATCCGTCGTCATCGCTCCTCGCGGCTTCGTTCGCGGCCGCCTCCGCGTCGCTTGCGGTCCCGCCTCTCTGCGCTCCGGTCGCTCCCTGTCGGGATCCGGTTCGTGCTTTGCGCGATCCGGATGCGCCCGCATTGCCGGCTCCGAACCGGCTCCGGAAGCAGCTTCGTCTGAGCCGGTCGGCCGCCCTTCGCAACGAAGATGCCGCATGCGGGATGCTCTCCCGCATGCGGCATCTCCGTTCCGGCAGGAGTCCGCCGTTGCAGGGCCTCAGAGGTGCTCGATCGTGTACTCCGCCATCTTTTGCCGCACGTTGCGCATGTCGTGGGGCATCATCGAGTGGTTCTGGTCGGGATAGACCATCATGTCGTACTGCTTGCCGCAGCGGTTGAGCGCGCGGGCCATCTCCATCGTGTTCTGGAAGTGTACGTTGTCGTCCGCCGTGCCGTGGACGATAAGCAGTTTCGTGTGCGTGTCGTCGAGCCGCTCGGCGAAGTTGAGCGGCGAGTTGTCGTCATACCCCGCGGGGTTGTCCTGCGGCAGTCCGTTGTAAATCTCGGTATAGATGGAGTCGTAGAACCGCCATGAGGTAACGGGAGCCACGGCGATCGCCATCTTGAAGAGCCCGTCGCCCTTCAGCGCGCAGCCCAGCGCCATGAAACCGCCGTAGGACCAGCCGTAGATGCCGATCCGTGCGGGATCGGCCCACGGCTGCGCCGCGAGGTAGCGGGCCACGGAGAGCTGATCCTCGACTTCGAGCCGCCCGAGCTGTCCGTAGGTGCATTTCTTGAATGCTTCGCCGCGGAAGCCCGTGCCGCGTCCGTCGGCGCAGACCACGACATAGCCCGCGTCGACGAGGGCATCCTCCCAATCGAGCGACCAGCGGTCGGCGACCTGCTGCGAACCCGGACCCGAATACTGGGTCATGAGGATCGGATAGCGTTTCGACGGATCGAATCCGCGCGGCCGCAGGATCCATGCATTCAGCGTGTCGCCCCGTTCGGTGGGAATCGTGATGAACTCCTTGACGGGGCGCTCCGAGGCTGCCAGTTCGCTGCGCAGCGCCTCGCTCGTGCGGAGCGTGCGGACCAGCTTGCCCTCGCCCGTGCGGATCTCGACGCGGTTGGGGGTCGAGGCATTGGAGAAGGTCGAAATGTAGTATTTCATGCCGCGGCTTGGGGCGATCGTGTAGTAGCCGTCGCCGCCCGTGAGGCGCCGTTTCTTGCGTCCGTCGAGCGTGATGCTGTAGAGGTCGCGGCGCAGGGGCGATGCCTCGGTCGAGAGGTAGTAGATGCGTTTGTCCGTCAGGCCGGCGATTCCCGTAACCTCCCAATCGCCTCGGGTGATGGGGTGGAGCAGACCCTCGCCGATGCTGTACAAATAGAGGTGCATGCGCCCGGCCGAGGTCTCCTCCATGACGACGAAGCGGTCCTCGTCGAGGAACGTTACGGTCGAGGCGTGTACGCGCTCCACGTAACGGGGAGAGCGTTCTTCGTAGATCGTGCGCTGCGATCCGTCGGCGTCGCACAGCACCACCTCGAACCGGTTTTGGAGGCGGTTGACGCGGTAGAAGTAAAGCCGCCCGTCGGGGGTCCAGCCCAAATGGGGGATGTACTGATCGGTCTCGGCGCCGGTGTCGATGCGCGTGCGGGCGCCGGTGTCGATGTCGAAGAGCCAAAGCTCCACCGTGGAGTTCCGTTCGCCGGCCTTGGGGTATTTGAAGGTGTAGGCTTCGTTGTAGAGTTTGCCGTCGAAACGCATCATTTCGAAGACGGGGACCTCGCTCTCGTCGAAACGCAGGTAGGCGATCCGGCGGCTGTCGGGCGAGAAGGCGTAGGCTTTGGTGAAGCCGAACTCCTCCTCGTAGACCCAATCGGTCGTGCCGTTGATGATGCGGTTCCAAGCGCCGTCCTGCGTGATTCGGCGCACGCTCTCGGTTTCGATGTCGTAGAGCCACAGGTCGTTGCGGCTCGAAAAGGCGATCCGACGGCCGTCGGGCGAGAACGATGCGTCGCGCGTGGAGTCGATCCCGAGCATGATGGGGCGAAGTCCCCGTGCGTCGGAAAGGTAGTAGCGCGTGGTGTAGGAGTGGCGGTAGATCGGCTCGCTGCCCGAGGCGACGAGAATGGTCCGTTCGTCGGGCGAGAGCTGGTAGTCGGCGATCGCGAAGCTGTCGGGCGTCTCGGGCAGCAGCGTCTCGCCCGCACATGCTTCGGCATAGGCGTATTTGCGGATCGTGTTGTCTTCCAAGACGGTGTAGTGTACGCCGTCGGCCATCGAGCGGATGCCCCGCACGGTCTCGTTCATCGAGCGCAGACGCACGATCTCGTCGTAGCTCTGGGCATGTGCGGCCGCGGCCGCGAGGGCCAGCGCCGCGAGGGTCAGCAGTTTTTTCATGGGTCAGATGTCTTCGGTGTCGAATTCGTATCCCAAGCGTTTGCCCGTTACGAACTTCGAGTTATCGAGTTTGGTGTTGAACTGGTCTACCGTAACACGTTTGCCGTCTTCGTACGAAGGTACCAAAAGATCGAAGCCCAGTGCGAAGGCGATGGCCGCTTCGAGAATGCCTTTGAGCGCTTCGCGCCCGATTTCGGCCGTGCCGAACGAGGCGGCCTTGACGCCCGTCTGGCCTTTGCCTTCGACGAAATAGCGCCGTTCGCGGTTGATGAAGATGCGTCCGATGAGGTAGCCTTCGTCGGCATTGCGGTTGAACTTGAACGAGTCCGAAAGGAAATTGTAGATGTTGACGATGCCGCAGTAGGAGTTGTCCGGATCGGCTTCGACGTAGGGGGTTCGCCGGACGGCGTGGTCCTCCGGGAATTCGAAGACGTCGGTGTGCATCTGGAAGATCAGAAGATCGTCGGCGATCTGCATCTGCGCTTCGAACTTGCCCCGGTCGCGGTATTCGAGCCGTACGCGGCGGTCGAGTTTGCCGTCCAGCTCGTCGTCCATCTCCGACGCCATCTCCAGCAGGGTCTCCTTCAGTTCGTTGAAAGCCGCGAACGTGTTGTCGAAAACGCGCTGCTTGAGCGTGGACTTGCGGACGATCGCGTCGAGGATTCGGCTCCTCGGGGAGGTTGGTTCCATAAAAGATTATCGTAGGTTTTGTTTTCAGCGGATTCTGACTTGCCGGCCCTTTTCGATCACCTCTCCGGGTCTGAGCCGGTTGAGCCGCTCGATCGAGCGGGTGCGGATGCCGTAGGACTGGCCGACGGCGTAGGCCGTCTCGCCTTCGCGGGCCGTGTGGACCAGTGCGTTCCCTTCCCAGCGTTTCTTCTTGCGCTCGATGTAGACCACTTCGCCCGTTACGGGCTGCGCCTTGCCCCTGAGGTCGTTGAAGCGGCGCAGGTTGCGGGCCGAGAGGCGGAAGCGTCGCCCGATGTTTTCGAACGTATCGTTCTCCTTGGCCAGCACGTAGTGCACGCCGTTGGTCATGTAGACGTTGTAGCCGTTGTGGGCATTGATCGTTACGCGGTACTGGTCGGGGTCGATGCCCGAATCGGCGGCGGCCGCGCGCTCCACGGTGCTCTGGTCGGGCAGCCAGTCGAGCGGGTCGGTGCTCGTGAGGCTGCGGGCTTCGTCGTAGCGTTTCATGCCGTCCTCGCGGTCGAGCAGGTAGAGCTGGTTCTCCTCGATGATGCGGATGAGTCGCTGCGCATAGTCCGGGGCCGTGGCGTAGCCGGCGGCCTTGAGGCCGCGCGCCCAGCTCTTGTAGTCGGTGGACGAGTAGGCGAACAGCGAGTCGTAGCGGGGCTGCGAGTCGAGAAACTCGGCATGGTCGTGGTACGAAGCCTCGACCGACGGGTAGCAGCGGAAACATTCGTCCTTGGCGTCGTCGTCGTAATAGATCTTCCGGCCGGTCCAGTTCGTCTTGCACTTGATGCCGAAGTGGTTGTTCGATTCGCGCGAGAGCCAGCTGTTGCCGGCGTCCGATTCGAGCAAGCCTTGTGCCATGGTGATGCTCGCCGGAATGCCGTAGCGTTCCATCTGCGCTACGGCGATCGCCTTGTAGCGGTCGATATACTCCTCCTTGGTGATGCGGAGCTGGGCCGCGGAGACGAGGGGCAAAGTTGCGAACAAAAAGAGGGCGGATATTGCTTTTTTGTAAATATTCATTAACTTTGTTTGGTCTTTTGGGTACAAAGTTACTACAAAAAAGTGAAATGCGGAAAGAAATAGTGATAGAATTGAGTTACAAGGGTTTCAGTCGTGCTTCCGATTATTCGTGAAGCCATCGCAATCACCGCTGAAGCCAAATCAGGACGCCGCTACGTTACTTGTCCGTAACCATGCCCGAAAGGGCGACAAACGGACACGGATAGCGAAACAAGGCGTTAAGGATTAGTGAGTTACTGACAACCCACGCAACAAATCCGGTTACGGAAAAAGATTGCGCCGTTCCTCCCCGTTTTGCGTACCGACAACGGACTCTTCACCAACTAATTTTGAACCTAAAAAAATTAAGGACGATGAAGAGTACATTTTCAGTAATCTACTACCTCAAGCGTCAGGTAGTGAAAAAGGACGGGACAGTTCCCGTCATGGGACGCATCACGGTGGACGGCAGCCAGACACAGTTCAGCTGCAAACTGACTGTCGATCCGAAACTGTGGGACACCAAAGGTGGACGTGTCACGGGCAGAAGCACGGCGGCACTCGAAACGAACCGTATGCTTGACAAGATGCGGGTACGCATCAACAGGCATTATCAGGAAATCATGGAGCGTGACAACTTCGTCACGGCGGAGAAGGTGAAGAACGCCTTTCTCGGACTGGAACACCGCTACCACACGCTGATGCAGGTGTTCCGCCAGCACAACGAGGACTACGAGAAGCAGGTGGAGGCAGGCATGAAAGCCAAAGGCACGCTGCTGAAGTACCGCACCGTTTACAAGCACATGCAAGAGTTCCTCGACATCCGCTACCATGTGAAGGACATCGCCCTAAAAGAGCTTACCCCGGCTTTCATCTCCGACTTCGAGATGTTCCTGCGCACGGACAAGCACTGCTGCACCAATACCGTGTGGCTGTACGTCTGCCCGTTACGGACGATGGTATTCATCGCCATCAACAACGAGTGGCTGACGCGCGACCCGTTCCGCGAGTATGAAATCAAGAAGGAGGAAACAACACGCAGTTTCCTGACCAAAGATGAGATCCGCCTGCTGATGGAGGGGAAACTGAAAAACGCCAAACAGGAATTGTACCGCGACCTCTACCTGTTCTGCGCCTTCACGGGGCTGTCGTTCGCGGATATGCGCAACCTTACGGAAGAGAATATCCGCACCTACTTCGACGAACACGAGTGGATAAACATCAACCGCCAGAAAACGGGCGTGGTGTCCAACATCCGCCTGCTCGACATCGCCAACCGCATAATCGGCAAATACCGGGGACTGTGCGGGGACGGCAGGATATTTCCCGTTCCGCATTATAACACGTGCCTTGCCGGTATCCGTGCCGTCGCCAAGCGTTGCGGCATCACCAAGCATATCACGTGGCATCAGAGCCGCCACACGGCAGCCACGACGGTGTTCCTCTCCAACGGCGTACCCATCGAAACGGTGAGTTCCATGCTGGGACACAAGAGCATAAAGACGACACAGATATACGCGAAAATCACCAAAGAGAAGCTCAACCAAGACATGGAAAACCTTGCGGCAAGGTTGAACGGCATCGAGGAATTTGCAGGTTGCACCATCTAAAACAGAGAAGCCATGAAACGTGATATAATCATCATAGAGGACAACACGATCAGCGTAAACGGTAACGAGATATGGATGACCGCCACAGAAATCGCCGGACTGTTCCACACGGGCGTCCCGGCAGTGAACGCCGCCATCAGAGCCGTCCGCAAGCCGGACGTGCTGAACGACTACGAAGTGTGCCGCTACATGCGGCTTGAAAACGGGCTGCACGCGGATGTTTACTCTCTTGAAATCATCATCCCCGTCGCCTTCCGGCTGAACACCTACCATGCGCATGTGTTCCGCACGTGGCTGGTAGAGAAAGCACTCTCGAAGGAAAAGCGGCAGGCATACGTGATGTTCATACAGAACGGAAAAGCCGGGTATTGCTGATAACGCATATAAATAAGAAAAAGGAAACGGACAGCCCCGTGAAGGAGTTGTCCGTTTCCTTTTTTCATGCAGCCGCCTTATTCCATCGGCTTGCGATAGTTCGCCTCCAACAATTCACGCAACCCCGATTCAGGGTAAAGCACCTTCCCTCCCAAAAGGATAAAGGGCAACACCCTGTTGTTGCGGTACTCCTGCAAGGTGCGGCGGCTGACACGGAGCAGTTCCGCCACCTCCCTGTCCGTCAGGTAACGCTCCCCGTCCAACGGCGGGCGGTAACTTTCCAGAAAGGCGGAGAGCCATTTCGAGCCTTTGCGCATGTTCTGCACAAGGGTGGCAAGCGGCTCGTCCTCCATCGTAAACACTTCATTGTTCTCGTTCATCATCATTTCGGATTCAGTGGGTTGTGAATAATAAAAATCATTTTCCGCCGGGATAGAGCGTGCCGACAAGCGGAATGAGCCTTTTGACCTCCTCCGGCTTGTAATAGAACCTGCGGTTAATCTGCGAGTAGCCGATAAGCCGCCTGTCGCGCAAGGTCTGCAACGTGCGCGGGCTGATCCTCAACTGCCCGCAGACCTCCTCGCCCGTGAGCCACCTTTCCATCCGCCCGCCGTCGCTCCTGCGCCTAAGGGTGGCTACCTTCTCCGCGAGGGCGTTGAAGGACACCACCATCATCTCGAAGGTCTTTTTCTCGATAGATACTATTTCCATAAGCAAAACATTTCAGAGTTTGCCGCAAAGGTAACGAAGCCGCCATGAACACGCACCGTTTCCCGCTAAAAGGCAGCTTGTTGCGCCGTCTGTCCGGGTTACGGAGCCATTATCCATAAAAATCTTACGTGAGCCACGTAGTGAGCTGTTAAAGCCCCTTTGGTTTATTGCCGAATTTTGCCGCAGAAACCAAAAGAAAAGACTGAATATGAAAGTGATAACGATGGAAAGTTCCGCCTTTACCGCATTGACGGAACAGATAGCCGAGATAGCGGCACACGTGCGTGCCGTTTCCGGCGGGAGGAAGGAAGAATCCCCCGACAGGCTGCTCACCACCCGCGAGGCGGCGCACCTGCTGAACGTGAGTTGCCGCACCCTCCAGCGCATGCGCAGCGAACAGCGCATCGCCTATGTCGTGCTGCGCGGCAAGTGCCGCTACCGGCAGTCGGAAATCGACCACCTGCTCGAAGACAGCACCATTACGGGTGATGCCGCGACCCCGGAACAGATGAAACGCAACCACACGCTGCGCACGGGCGGCAAACCCAAAGGAAGGAGGACGTAGGACATGGAACTGCTTACCCGCAACAATTTCGAGAACTGGATGCAGAAAGTTATGGAACGGCTCGACCGTCAGGACGAGATGCTGCTCTCCATGCAGCCGTCCGGCAAAGCCCCGAACCCGATGGACGGGATCAGGCTTTTCGACAACCAAGACCTGTGCATGCTGCTCCAGATCAGCAAGCGCACCCTGCAACGCTACCGCAGCATCGGCGCATTGCCCTACAAGACGCTCGGCAAAAAGACCTATTACAGCGAGGCGGACGTGCTGACGTTCCTCTCCGAACATGTAAAGGACTTCCGCAAGGAAGATATAGCCTTCTACAAGGCTCGTATCCATAATTTCTTTCAAAAATAACCATTAAAACATTTTTCAGATGGCAAAGAAAAAAGACGAAAAGGACGTGCTGGTTGTCCGTGACGAGAAGACGGGCGAAATCAGCGTGGTAGCCGGGCTGAACGCCGACGGCTCCCCCAAGCGTATCCCCGCGAAAGCGGAGAACTCGCAGAGCTTCCTGCAATTCGACCGGCACGGCGACGTGCTGGACAACTTCTTCAAGAACTTCTTCCGCCAGTGCAAGGAACCCAGCCGCTTCGGTTTCTACCGTGTCGCGGCGGACCAAGCCGACAAACTGCTGGAGGTTATCAAGGACTTGCTGAAAGACCCCGACGGCAACAAGGAGATGCTTGCGCCCCACAAGGTGGACACCTCCGGCTACGAAAAGAAAGTACAGGAGGAGCAGTCCGCCGAAAAGCAGGAACAACCGGAACAGAAACAAGATGACGAACCTAAAAAACAGGAAGAAATGGAACAGAAAAACGAACAGAATCAGGAAAGCCCGCAACAGACGCAGGGCAACCGGGGCTACCAGCCCATCGACGAGAGCAAGATCAACTGGCAGGAGTTGGAGGAGAAATGGGGCGTGAAGCGCGACGACCTTGAAAAGTCGGGCGATCTTAACAGGATGCTCAACTACGGCAAGTCCGACTTGGTGAGGGTGTCGCCCAATTTCGGCGGAGAGGCTTTCGAACTGGACGCCCGCCTCTCCTTCAAGAAGGACGGCGAGGGCAATGTCAGCCTTGTGCCGCACTTCATCCGCAAGGAGCAGAAGCTCGACGAGTATAAGGAACACAAGTTCTCCGACGATGACCGGAAGAACCTGCGCGAAACGGGCAACCTCGGCAGGGTCGTGGACCTCGTGGACAGGGGAACGGGCGAGATCATCCCCTCGTTCGTCAGCATCGACCGCAAGACGAACGAAATCACGGATGTCCCGGCAAACAAGGTGCGCATACCGGAGCGCATCGGCAAGACGGAAATCACCAAGCAGGAGCAGGACATGCTGCGTGCCGGGCTGCCCGTGCGTGACAAGCTCATCGAGCGCAAGGACGGCAGGAAGTTCGTCACCACCCTGCAAGTGAACGTGGAGCAGCGCGGCGTGGAGTTCGTGCCGGGAACCGGCAAGTCGCCCCGTACCGCACAGACACAGGAAACCAAAGGCGACACATCGAAAAGTCAGGCGCAGGGCGGGGAAAATGCCGCACAGACCAAGAAGGAGCAACGCCGCAACACGTGGACGAACGAGGACGGCAGCATCCGCCCCATCAGCAAATGGAGCGGCGTGAGCTTCACCGACCAGCAGAAAGCCGACTATGTGGCGGGTAAAGCCGTGAAGCTGGAGAACGTGACCGACAAGCAGGGCTTCCATGCCACGATGTATATCAAGTTCAACCCGGAGAAGGGACGCCCGTACCGCTACGACACGAACCCTGACAATGCACAGCAGGTTGCTCCGTCCAACGAGAGCCGCACGCAGGTGGCGGTGAACAACGATGGCAAGACCAACGAGGCTACAAAGAATCTGAGAGAGCCGTTGCAGAAAGGTCAGACCAACCCGAAGGACGCCCGCCAGCAACAGCAGCAGGAGAAGCCGCAGAAGAAAACGGGCAAGGGCATGAAAATGTAATCCCGTGTCCGCCACTGAATCCAAAATAAAATCCAAAGTATCAACAAAAAAGAAGAAGACATGAAGACAATCATTGCAGAAAAGCCCTCCGTGGCACGTGAAATCGCCCGCATCGTGGGCGCGACAAAGAGAGAGGAAGGATATTTCGAGGGAGGCGGTTATGCCGTGACATGGGCATTCGGACACCTCGTTCAGCTTGCCATGCCCGACGGCTACGGCGTGCGCGGATTTGTCCGTGACAACCTCCCGATTATTCCCGACACATTCACGCTCGTCCCCCGTCAGGTCAGGACGGAGAAAGGTTACAAGCCCGACAGCGGCGTGGTGTCGCAGATAAAAGTCATCAAAAGACTGTTCGACACAAGCGAACATATCATCGTGGCGACCGATGCCGGACGCGAGGGAGAGCTTATCTTCCGCTACCTCTACCACTATACGGGTTGCACCACTCCTTTCGTGCGCCTGTGGATCAGCTCTCTCACCGACAAAGCTATCCGCGAGGGACTGCGGAAACTCGAAGACGGCAGCAAATACGACAACCTCTACCTCGCCGCCAAAGCGCGGAGCGAATCCGACTGGCTCGTGGGCATCAACGGCACACAGGCGTTATCCATCGCCGCCGGACACGGCACGTATTCCGTGGGGCGGGTGCAGACACCAACGTTGGCTATGGTATGTGAACGCTACTGGGAGAACCGCCGCTTTACGTCCGAAGCATTCTGGCAGCTCCATATCGCAACGGACGGTTGCGACGGCGAAGTCGTGAAATTCTCATCCTCCGAGAAATGGAAAGAGAAAGAACCGGCGATGGAACTATATAATAAGGTAAAGGCGGCAGGTTGCGCCACTGTCACGAAAGCCGAGCGCAAGGAGAAGACGGAGGAAACTCCCTTGCTCTACGACCTGACCACGCTCCAGAAAGAAGCCAACGCCAAGCACGGCTTCACGGCGGAACAGACGCTTGAAATCGCGCAGAAACTCTACGAAAAGAAGTTGATAACCTATCCGAGAACGGGAAGCCGCTACATCCCCGAAGACGTGTTTGCCGAAATTCCCAAACTGCTCGCTTTCATCGGCACACAGCCCGAATGGAAAGACAAGGTGCGGGCAAAAGCCGCCCCGACACGCCGCAGCGTGGACGACGGCAAGGTGACAGACCACCATGCCCTGCTCGTCACGGGTGAGAAACCGCTCTTCCTCTCCAAAGAGGACAATACCATCTATCAGATGATTGCCGGGCGCATGGTCGAGGCATTCTCTGAGAAATGCGTCAAGGATGTGACCACTGTCACGGCGGAATGTGCCGGAGTGGAGTTTACCGTAAAAGGCAGCGTCGTGAAGCAAACCGGATGGCGTGCCGTCTATGGCGAGGAAAAAGAGGAAATTACCATCCCCGGCTGGCAGGAAGGCGACACGCTGACACCGAAAGGCTCGTCCATTACCGAAGGAAAGACCAAACCCAAGCCGCTGCATACCGAAGCCACCCTGCTCTCGGCAATGGAAACGGCGGGCAAGGAAATTGAGGACGACGCACTGCGGCAGGCGATGAAGGACTGTGGCATCGGTACTCCCGCCACACGCGCCTCCATCATCGAAACGCTTTTCAAGCGCGGTTACATGGAACGCTGCAAGAAGTCGCTTGTTCCCACCGAAAAAGGACTTGCCCTCAATTCCGTCGTCAAGACGATGCGCATCGCCGATGTTGCCATGACGGGCGAATGGGAAAAGGAGCTGGCGCGTATCGAGCGCGGGGAACTGTCCGACGACACCTTCCGCAAGGAGATAGAGGCGTACACACGTGAGATAACCTCCGAACTGATCTCGTGCGACAAGCTCTTCGGCAGCCGTGACTCCGGCTGCGCGTGTCCCAAGTGTGGCACGGGCAGGATGCGGTTCTACGGCAAGGTGGTACGCTGCGACAACACGGAGTGCGGACTGCCCGTGTTCCGGCTGAAAGCGGGACGCACCCTGTCCGACGATGAAATCAAAGACCTGCTCACCGAAGGGCATACCAAGCTGCTCAAAGGGTTCAAGAGCAAACAGGGCAAGAGTTTCGATGCTGTTGTCGCCTTTGACGGGGAATATAACACGACTTTTGTGTTCCCGGAGGCTAAAAAGGACAAGAAATTTTCAGGACGGAAGAAATAGTATTAACTTTGCCACTTGTTCAGAGTAATGAATTGTTCTTCGATACCGGATTACACTCATACTTTGGATTTAGTGGTGGCACTCGGAGGGATACCGAGTGCCTTTTTCTTCCTTTTTCCAACCGATTATCCCGTTAATTATCAATCCGCTAAATCCAAAGTAATGAACAACAAGAAGAAAAACGAGGGTCAGACCGACTTTTCCTATTACGGTCTGTACCTGCTGGACTACCTCCGCACGAACAGGTTTGAACAGGCTTCCGATGATGCCTTCATCCGGGAGCGTGCCGACCGTGCCGCCGAAACGTATGAGCGTGTGCGGCTCGAAGGCTATCCGCCCGAAGGGGCGCAGGAGTTGGCGATGGACACGCTCCTGCGGGGGCTTCGCTATTCCAAGTACGCCATCCTCCGCGAAGTCGTGGAAAACGAGTTTGCCAACGAAGTGCCGGAAAAGAAACGCGAAGCCTTCATCCGAAAGCTGCTGCCGCCTGTCGGTAATGTATTCTCCGCCTATGACCTTTCGGACGACAACTTCGCCCTGTCGCCCGAATACGACCTGCTCTACACGGAGCTGACGGGAGCCGCCGTCCTTTATATCGACGAGTATGGCGTTTAACCGCAAACAACGGCTGCGGGACAACATCGAGGCGATACGGACGGCATTCATCCTTGACAGGGAACGGAGGACGGCAACCGCCGAGGAACAAGCCATACTTCGGAAGTATTGCGGTTTCGGCGGATTGAAGTGCATACTGAACCCGGCAAAGGAACTGACGGATGCCGTGCATTGGGCGAAATCGGACCTCGAACTGTTTGCCCCTACGGTGGAGCTGCACAGGCTGGTGCGTGAAAACAGCAAGGACGATACGGAGTACAAGCGGTACGTGGATGCCATGAAGCAGTCCGTGCTGACCGCTTTCTACACCCCGCCGGAGATAACCGGCACTATCGCGGATGTACTGCATGAACACGGCATACGTCCCGATCGCGTATTGGAGCCGTCGGCGGGCGTGGGCGCATTCGTGGATGCCGTGCTGGAAAACAAGCCGGACGCGGATATCATGGCTTTCGAGAAAGACCTGATGACGGGCAAAATATTGGGATACCTGCATCCAGACCAAAAGGTAAGGGTGCAGGGATTCGAGAAGATAGAGAAGCCATTCACGGACTATTTCGACCTTGCTATCTCGAACATCCCGTTCGGCGACGTGGCTGTGTTCGACCCGGAGTTCACGGGCAGCCAAGACCCGGCAAGGCGTTCCGCACCGAAGGCAATACACAACTACTTCTTCCTGAAAAGCCTTGACGCGGTGCGTGAGGGCGGCATCGTGGCGTTCATCACCTCTCAAGGGGTACTGGACGCACCGTCCAACGCGCCCATACGCGAGTATATGATGCGTAATGCCAATCTGGTGGGAGTCGCACGCCTGCCGAACAACCTCTTCACGGACAACGCGGGTACGGAAGTGGGTAGCGACCTGATTATCCTGCAAAAGAACAGCGGCAAGAAACGGGAGCTGTACGATTATGAAGAGTTGTTCGTGCAGACGGAAAAGACACCGATAGGTAGTTTCCAGAACGGGTATGTCGGCAGCATCGGCATGATTCCCCACTCGGATCTGATAAGCGGCACAGACCCTTACGGGAAACCAGCCTATAAAGTCATGCACCGGGACGGCATCGAGCAAATGGCGGAGGATTTGCGGGAACATATGGATATTGAGCTGTATAAGTTGGACAAAAAGCTGTATGAAATGCACAGCCTGCATCCGGCACAGGGGAAAAGCACGGTGACAGAAACCATTTCCACACCGGTTGTCACTCCTGAGATACAGCCACGTCATGAAATGGCAGTGAAGCCCGAAGCGGCAACACCGCAGCCGGAGGAAGAAAAGTCGGAGATAGAGCCGCGCCGCCCCGATTATTCGGAGGGCGTGCAGCTCTCCCTGCTCGACCTCTGGGGCATGACGGAGGAAGTACGCAAGCAGGAAGCACCCGCCAAGAAGAAAAAGACGGCGAAAAAGGAAAGCCCGGCAAGGCGCATGCCTCCCAAACCGCAGGCGCAGGTTACGCCGAAGGTTACGACCGCACCGCCACAGCCGTCTGCCGCACCGCCGACGGAAAGCAGGGACAGCCATGAAACAAAGCCGGTGAGTGTCGCAGCCAAAGCCGATCCGGATGATATTTACGCTACTTTGGATTGGGACACCAATCCGCCCATCAACGGCTTCTATGAAATGATGATGGACCTCACGCCGGAGCGACGCAAGGAACTTCGCAGGCTGGCGGCACAGCATCAGGAGAAACGGCAGCATGTCCCGGACGTGAAAGCCGCGCCGGAGCAGGAAACACGGCAACCCGAAACACAGCCGGAAGTTGCCGCCATTCCTGTCGCTCCCGCAACGGAAGCGGCTGCAACCTCCCTTTTTCCCGAAATGGAAGCGGAAAAACCGAAAGAGGAAGCTCCCGACCTGTCGCCGCGTCCCTACCACCGCACGCCGGAAATGCACTTGCGTGAAGGCTCGTTAGTGGCTGACAGTGGGCGTCGTAACATCGGTTATCTGAAAGACATCACGCCTTACGGCGCGACATTCCAGCCGCTTGGACTGACAGGCTATCAGAAAGAGAAGGCGTTGCTGTATGTGTCGCTCCGTGACGCATACGAGCGTCTGTACCGTTATGAATCGAACAGGCGCGAGGAAAACCCGCAGTGGCGTGAGCATCTGAACACCTGCTATGACGAGTTTGTCATGCGCTACGGCAACCTCAACGCCAAGCAGAACGTGAAACTGGTGGTGATGGATGCAGGAGGACGCGACATCCTTTCGCTGGAACGTGCGGAGGACGGCAGGTTCGTCAAGGCGGACATTTTCGAGCGTCCCGTTTCCTTCTCGGTAGAGAGCCATGCCAACGTAAGCTCTCCCGAAGAGGCACTCTCCGCATCGCTCAACAAGTTCGGCACGGTCAATCTCGACTATATGCGGGAGATAACCGACAGTACGGAGGAGGGATTGCTTGACGCCCTCAAAGGACGCATCTTCTACAACCCGCTCGTAACCGGTTACGAGATAAAGGACAGGTTCATCGCCGGGAACGTGATAGAGAAGGCGGAACGCATCGAGGCATGGATGGGCGACAACCCCGAAAACGGGCGTATGCCGGAAGTGAAGCAGGCGTTGGAGGCTCTGAAAGAAGCCGAGCCGCCGCGCATCGCTTTTGAAGACCTCGACTTCAATTTCGGGGAACGCTGGATTCCGACGGGCGTATATGCCGCCTACATGAGCCGTCTTTTTGACACGGACGTGAAAATCGCCTACTCCGCAAGCATGGACGAATTTTCGGTGGCGTGCGGCTACCGCACCATGAAAATCACGGACGAGTTTTTAGTGAAGGGCTATTACCGGAACTATGACGGCATGCACCTGTTGAAACACGCCCTGCATAACACCTGCCCGGATATGATGAAGTCCATAGGAAAGGATGAACACGGAAACGACATCAAGGTACGCGACAGCGAGGGCATACAGCTCGCCAACGCCAAGATTGACGAAATCCGTAACGGGTTCTCGGAATGGCTGGAAGAGCAGTCGCCGCAGTTCAAGGAACGGCTGACGACGATGTACAACCGCAAGTTCAACTGTTTCGTGCGCCCGAAATATGACGGCTCACACCAGACCTTTCCGGACCTCAACCTCAAAGGGCTGGCAAGCAGGGGTATCAAGAGCGTCTATCCGTCGCAGATGGATTGCGTCTGGATGCTCAAACAGAACGGCGGTGGCATCTGCGACCACGAAGTCGGTACAGGCAAGACGCTGATAATGTGCATTGCAGCGCATGAGATGAAGCGTCTGAACTTGGCGCACAAACCGATGATTATCGGGCTGAAAGCCAATGTCGCGGAGATTGCCGCCACCTATCAGGCGGCATACCCGAACGCGCGGATTCTCTATGCCTCGGAGAAGGACTTTTCGACCGCCAACCGCGTGCGTTTCTTCAACAACATCAAGAACAACGACTATGATTGCGTCATCATGTCGCACGACCAGTTCGGCAAGATTCCGCAGTCGCCGGAGTTGCAGCAGCGCATCCTGCAAGCGGAGCTTGACACGGTGGAGGAAAACCTCGAAGTCTTGCGGCAGCAGGGCAAGAACGTATCGAGGGCGATGCTGAAAGGTCTGGAAAAGCGCAAGCACAACCTTGAAGCGAAGCTGGAGAAGGTGGAACACGCCATCAAGTCGCGCACGGACGACGTGGTGGACTTCAAGCAGATGGGCATCGACCATATTTTTATTGACGAATCGCATCAATTTAAGAACTTGACTTTCAACACGCGGCATGACCGTGTGGCTGGTTTGGGCAACTCGGAAGGAAGCCAGAAAGCCCTGAATATGCTTTTTGCCATCCGCACCATACAAGAGCGCACGGGTAAGGACTTGGGGGCGACGTTCCTATCCGGCACGACCATCAGCAACTCGCTGACGGAACTGTACCTGCTCTTCAAGTACCTGCGCCCGAAGGAACTGGAACGGCAGGATATCCGGTGCTTTGACGCATGGGCGGCTATCTTCGCCAAGAAGACGACCGATTTCGAGTTCAACGTGACGAACAACGTGGTGCAGAAGGAGCGTTTCCGCTACTTCATCAAAGTGCCGGAGCTTGCCGCCTTCTACAACGAGATAACCGACTACCGCACGGCAGAGGATGTGGGTGTGGATCGTCCGCACAAGAACGAGATACTGCACCATATACCGCCCACGCCGGAACAGGAGGACTTCATA
>ERZ1090866.237-NODE-237-length-21530-cov-57.382258_pt1 | contig 21530 bp, 20 predicted proteins | sample MGYA00478477_ERZ1090866 | MGnify/ENA primary metagenome ERZ1090866 (study PRJEB33644, sample SAMEA5815737) | chicken gut metagenome | biome: Chicken; feature: Gastrointestinal Tract; material: Caecum | place: Ireland | collected 2019-01-01 | study: A study of the... | reverse complement strand
CCGCTACGGGCTGACGCAGGCGGTCATCGAGGGGCGAAAGACCATGACGCGGCGGTTGGCTGCCTCGAAACGGAAATATGAGAAGATACGGTTATGGCAGCCCTGTTTAGAGTTGGAATACGGCCTGTACGGTTGTACTGAGGATGAATTCTGGGAATATATCGAACCGTATTACGCACACGGCGAGATCGTAGCTGTGGCACAGAGCTATAAAGACCTCGGTTATTCCGACTTTGCTTTGGACAGAGACCCTAAAGACGTACAGCATGTTCGAGGCACGCTGAAACAGTCGGCGGGGTGGGACAATAAGCTGTTCGTTCGGGCCGAAGCCTACAAACATCGCATCCGTATTACGGACGTTCGCTGCGAACGGTTACAGGATATTTCATACGCTGATTGCCTAAAGGAGGGTATTCGGCCTTCTTTCAGTGAATCCGTAGGCATCGGCAAGTATGGATATATAGATGACCGGGGAACCGGCTTATGGTTCGACACACCCCGTGCCGCCTTCGCCTCGCTGATCGACAAGGTTTCCGGCAAGGGTACTTGGGACGGCAACCCGTGGGTGTTTGTTTACGAATTCGAATTGTTGGGATGAAAACAAAATTATTGAAGCGCCTGCGTCGTGAATTCGGCCGATATTATCCGACGCCTGTACAGGATATATTCTACAAGCTGTGCTGTTTGAAAGACGTCAAACGCTGTTATATACAGTCTCGTGTTCGAGCGATGCGCCGTCTCCGGTTGACCGCAACTATTATACAAACGATATTGTGTATCGTTGAAGGAGTTGCCGGAAGATGGCGCGACCGTGTTGGGCAAAACCTCTGATGTGCAATACCCTTTCGTCATAGTGAGATATATCGGTTGCAGATGGTTGGTGTGGGCATTCCCCGGATGGGGCGGAGTAGAAGGAGGGATTCTCGGCTGGCGGCCGATTCTCGAAAACATGTGAAATACATTAAAATCTTTCTAAAACTTTAACAGATTATGGACATCACGAAAATGACAGCAGCTGAACGCGCCTCCCTGAAGGCGCAGCTTGAGGCCGAAGAGCGGGCCGAGAAACAGAAACGCGAGGGAGTAACTCCGGAATCAATAACGACAATAGTTTCCGTGCAAACATTAGGTAATTATTTTACGGTCATTTACCTGCCATACTCTTCTGATAAAACCCGCAGCGAAAGCGATGCGCTGGAGATTTTCGATCACTTCGAAAATCTCGTTGAAAGAATTGACAAATAATTTCTATTTTCAAAAATAGTTTCTATCTTTGCCCTTGCAGGATTCTTATTTTTCAAGGGCATAATCAATAGATTAAGAGCCTACACGAGCCGTTTGGAGCGGCGACCTTTTTGCCCGGTATGGGAAATAGGAGTCCTGCAGCGTGTAGGCTCCTTTTTTTATTTGTTCTTTATTATGCAGGACTTAAAGAGTGAAAAAGCAGTTTTATGCTGCGAACCGGTTGTCTGGAATGACAGCAACATTAGATTGACACCGGTATTGATTAACAGTGAGCCATACTTTGTGGCAGTCGAGGTTTGTAAATTATTGGATCTTTCAAATCCTACCGACAGATTGAAATCATTGGATGACGATGAGAAGCTAATCTATCCGATAGATAGGGCAGGTCAGCAACGACTTGTAAATCTGGTTAATGAAAGTGGATTTTACCATCTGATTTTTTTGTCTCGCAAGCCACAGGCCGCCGCTATCCGCAAATGGGTAACGTCGGATGTTCTGCCGGCGCTTCGCCGCACGGGTCTGTACGAGCTGAGCTCGGGTGCAACCGCGAGCACGGGGGTGGGATCGCTACGTTACCCGCGTCGCGGGGAGTCCATCACGGCCGACATCCTCCATCTGCTGTGGTTGATCGGCGAGAGTCTTCATCAGGGCGACCAGTTATCCATAGCGCTGGAGCTTGGCGTCCCCCCGTCAGGCCGTTTGGCGTGTGCTGAACGGTCATCAGAAAAGCAGCAAAATCCTGATGGCACTCTACAAGCGTGCCCAGACGAATCGAGAAGCAGACCTGCTTTATCATTCCCCGCGCGAGATGGCGCAGCTGCTTCTCGGCGAGCGGTCGACGCTTCCCGTTCCGCCGCGTCTGCCAGCGGTTCGTCTGGGCGGTCGCGGACGGACGCTCGGCAACCAGAATGCCCGCAAAGAGAAAGGAGGGCAGCAGTGATGGGACGCAATAAGATCCGCAAACGTTACATGGTAACCGAGGGCGATTTGTTCCGGCTGTACGCCGAGATCCGCCAAGTGCGACACGATGAGCGCCGGGATGCGTTCATGACCGATTTCCGGCGCCTGCTGCGCGAGGCTCAGGAGGTCGAACTGAAGATAAAGAAAGGAGGCTCGGATGGTACGCTTTGAGCAGGACCGCTATGTGATCGAAGTCCCGGTTGCAGGTTCGAGCCCCGTGGAGGACTGGCTCGATCTTCACGACGAACTTACGTACGTTTTCGAACTTCTGGATTCGGAACACGCCCCACAAAGCGGTCTCTACCGCCTCGCGGGTCTTCTGCGTGCGATGATGCCGGAATACGAACAGGCTCTTCGGCTGACGGATCCCCGCTGATCCGCTGCCTGTTTTCAGCGAGCCGCCGGACGCAGTGTCCGGCGGCTTTTGTATGAAAACGCTCTGCGAAAGCTCGCTATCGAATAAAAATGCGTATCTTTGCAGTAACGAAGATTCAATCAACCGAGCCTATGCCCCGCGGACGAAACAGACACCTCATCGAACAGCGCGATCTGGCGCTGTTGCGCCGGTATCACTACTGGACCGAGGAGCAGCGTCTCCGGTTCGACGATACGCTGAAAATCCTCTCCGAGCAGGAGTTCTTTCTGTCGGAGGAGCGGATTATGGCGATCATCCGCCGTGCGAGCCGCGTCCACCGCGAACTGGGCATCCGTCCCGTTCCGAAAGTACGCAAACCCCGCATCACGGCCACGCAGCTGGCGATGTTGCAGGAAGAGTAAATTCCCCTCCGCCGCACCTCACGACGTTTCCGCGAGACGTTCCGTCATGCGCCACCGGTAGGTGGTCTCATAGACTTTGACGCCGTAAGCCGTCGTTGCGGGGCGGCTCCGCGTGCGCTTGACAGGTTCGAGGGATCCCCGGGGCCGGTATCCGTGCAGGCAATCCGTGAGGCGCCGGAGCAAGCGCACCCGGTCGGCGATGCGGTCCGTTGTTCCCGATCCGGCATGCGTGTCGTCATAGCAGTCGATGCCGAGGCGCACGGTCATTTCGGCCGTTCCGCGCTGGATGTTGGCAGGCATTGCACCCATCTCCTCCCACTGCACCGTGAGGCCGCTCAGCAGCACACAGGGGAAGGTTACGGGATATTGGTCTCCCGCATCGGTCTCCAGTTGTCCGTAGTCCTCGTCGATGAGGCTCAGTTCGGGCATCCGCTCCCGCAGCCGCCCGATCAGTTCGATCAGTACTTCGTTCATCGTATGTTCAGTTCAATGAGTTGCGCTTCGAGTTCGTTCTCCAGCTCCTTGCGGATCGTCTCTTCCAGCCGGGCGCTCGTGCCGAGAAACTGACGCTGGGGAATGCGAACGGTGATTTTTTTCTTTTTCGTCAACGCCAGCCGCTTCCATTGCTCGGCTTCTTCGCCTCCGGCCGTTTTCCCTGTTCCGTTCTTTTTGCCGCCTCCGGCCGCATAGTATCTCCACCACGCATAGCGGCGCATCCGGGGTGTAACGGTCGGATGCGTAGTTCCGCCCCAGTTGTGAATCGGGGCGTAAGGCACTCGGTTATAGACGAGCGCCCCGTAATCGTATGTCGTATGCTCGACCGACGACATGAGGTGTTTCCGGCTGCTGAGCAGGGGGCCGTATTGGCTTTCGGCTGTGCCGGCTCCGGACTGCTGGCGGCGTGTCCGGGGCCACGGGCGCAGCTCGCGGTCGACGAATCCGCCTTGTCGGAAATTGTCGCGGAAGTGGTTTTCCGCGAGCCGTCCGACGATCACCGGCGCCGTCCGCCGGACGAAGGTCTCCAGCTCGCGGCTGAATTTTTGTGTGAGCTTCGAAAACTCTTTAGGGTCCATTTGTACGATATTTGAACGTTTGTTTGCAGAACCGGATAATATCCGTATATTTGCATACGGATAGCGGCTTCGATGCCCGATGCCGGATTGTAGTTCCGGATAAGGGCATCGGGGTCGCTACTTTTTTATTCCCTTCAAAACGGTCGGTTTATCCGATATGCTGTGTAGCAGAGTGTTCCCATCTTTATATTCATGAACAATGATCCACGAAGGATCCCCTTGTATCCGGACTTCGAAAATATGGGATTTCCGAAGACCGGGTTTCCTGTCGTTCTTATACGTCCCCCATCCTTTGTAATCGGCCTTTTCCAGCACCTCTCCGATTCGGAGCAGCATCTCGTTCTTGTAGGCCCCATGTTTATGAGGCTGATTCAGGAATTCTTTAACGCCATCTCTTGTTACTGTGATCTCCCTGTCGAATTCGGGGTTGCGGTATCGGATATTCCGCACCGTCCTCAGCGCTTCGGCTTGAATCTCCGCTCTGCGGGTGCGGTACTCCTCCATCGTTTTCGGCAGTTCGCGTCCGCCGATCCAGTCGGGGTATAGTTCGTCCAACGCTGTCTGCACGGCATCGACAGCACCTTTTCGAGCTTTGGCGACGTACGGGTGCGAAGGGCTGAATATTGCCGCCGTGTGCGCCGGGTTCGTCTCGATGCCGGGCTGTGGTTCGCTTCCGGGCATCTCCTGCGGTATCCGGTCCTCGGGCGTCCGGGGTGCTCTGGTGGCCTGCAATCCGCATTTGCAGCCCCACAGGTCTCCGGGCATGTGCCGCTGCCAGAAGGGGTGCCCGACGGGCAGCACGAGCCCGTAGAAGCGCATGTGCGAAAGGCGTGGTTCGACGCTCGTGCTGGGCATCCATTCGAGATTAGGAAATACGTCGGCCTCGGCTTCGAAGCGCTTCCAGTCGGCCGCGATGTGTGCTCGTTTGACGGCCGTGTCGTATTCTGTTCGCAGCCAGCTGCCGACCTGATGCGATGCGATGGGTTCGACCTCGCGGCGCCACTGACGGAAGGATTTGAGCCCGCCCTCCGCGTCGAGCAGCCGCGCGGCCATGTCGTGCTGCATGCGGTGGACCTTGAATGCGGCGAAGACGGCGTTGTTGTACCGCAGCTGCTCGTAGAAGGAGTACTCGGATTCTGCGAACGCACGGGTGCCGAATCCCTCGTCCACGGCCCGGTCGAAGACCTCGCGCACGGCATCGAGCATTACGGCGTCGATGCGGTTCGCGGGGTCGAACTCGCGGCCGTATATGCGGCGCATGAATCCGAGCACGAGGTCGCGGTCGATCCACCACGCTCTTGCGAACTCTTCATCCGCCTCGGCGTAGTAGAGCCTTTCGACTACCATTCTAAATCCGCCCCCGTGCTTTCGGGGGCCGAGGCGAAAAAATCGCGCAGACGACTGCCGAAGCCGTGCGCACGGCGGTTCTGCGGCACGGTCCCGGCACCTTCGACGACCTCGGTCGTCTGTGTGGAGGCCATGCGTGCCTTCTGCTGTTCGTAGTCCCGGGGGCGTTCGACGCCGTATTTTCGGTAGAGATAGTCGTCGTCCATCGGCAGGCCCATCGCCTGAAGCGTGCGGTCGATGTTGATGCTCTCTGCAAGGTCGATCTGCTTGGGCTGTTCAAATTCGAAGCTACCGCCGCGGACGTCGATTCCGAGCGTGAGGAGCAGGTCCGTAAAGTCGTAGTTCAGAACGTCGAGCACGAACTGCCGGTCCATCTGGTTGATGGACTCCTCGGCGCTTTTGTGTACGGTGCCGAGCGCCTGCGTTCCCGTATCCGTGGTCTGCGTGGTGAGCGTGTTGCCCAGCAGGGCTTTGCTTTCGGCCTCGTCGCAGTATTCCAGCAGGGTTTTGTACAACTCGGCGCTTCCGGCCTTCTGCGAAGCCTCGTGCAGGTTGACGGACGTGCCGTCGGGATGCAGAATCACGGGGCTGGCCCCCATGGCCGTGAGGTCGCGGAGCATGGCCCGCCGCGCCTCCTCGTCGTATATGGCGTAGGTGCCTTCGCGTATGGGTTGTCCGAAGAGTTCGGCATACTGTGCATAGTATCCCAAGCACAGACGTTTGTAGATGGCATAAGGCATCACCTGCGCCAGCAGCCCCAGATCTCGGGCTTTACCGACGAAGAGCAGGTCGGGATATTCGTCCCACGGTTGTCCGGTGATCTGTCCCTCGCGCGGGATGATGAGCCGCCGCACGGGATCGACGTGCTTGCGCGGGATGAGGTCGTAGGCGAGCCATTCGCCCTCGCGCCGGAACTGGAACAGAGAGAAGCCCCACAGACGGGCGTCGAAGAGGTCCAGCAGGAAGTCGTGGAACCACGGCGAGCGCAGATGCTGCTGCACGTGTTCGTCGATCTGTTCGCTTCGGCGGAATACGACGGGCTGATCGACGAGCGCCGCCCGTCGTTTGCCGATCACGGCATTCAGGTGCGCATCCGTGGTCAGCAGATCCGTATAGAGGTTGTAGAGGCGTCTTCGCTGCGGGAAGTCGATGCGATTGGCATCGCGCAGCGCCTGCATATAGTCTGCGATGTCGACTCCTCCGATGCGGGGTGCCGAGAGAATGATGGTCGAGGTCCCCTGCCCCGCCACGCCGGGCGTGCCGCCCGCAGTGATGCGTCGTGTATTTTTTTTCGCCATATCACATGTAGTTTCGGTGTTTGCGGTCGCTCGACACGAGGAGGGGCGTCAGCTTCTCGCGTCCCTGTTCAGGTGTCATTTCGGGCAGTCCGTCGACGCGGATCATTCCCTTCTGAATGCCTTTGAGCCATTCCACGGCGCGTTCGTACCGGTCGATACGGATCTGCGACATGTTGTGCGGGTTGTGGATGCAGAAGATGTGATACACGGCGATGTCGAGTGCGAACATGAGTACGAGCTGATTCCGCTCGGCTCCCTGCGCCGCGAATACTTCGTCGCAGTCGTAGACCTGCGACATGTAGCTTCTCATTTCGGCGATCGCCCGGTCTTCGCAGACCTCGATCACCTGTTTGTCGTCGCGCACCAGAGCGTCGAGAATCTCGCGGTGGAGCGTAGCGTCGTAGTCGTCGATGTCGATGAATTGGGACATGGTTACATCAGATGTTTGTTGCCGGCCCGGCCCGATGGCGGTACGATCGTAATGGGACGCATTTGACTGAGTTTGCTTCGGATCATCCGCCATGCCCCCTCGATGCAGTCGGGGCCGTCGGCCGGATAGGGCGTGCGCATGGTGAAAAGCCGGAACTGCTTGAGCAATTCCTGCATGTCGGGCGAGTCTTTTTCCGCCTCGTTGAATACGAGAAGTCCGTTCCGGTTGAGCGGTTCGAGGTTGGCTTCGATTCGTGCGGCCTTATCCCCCTTGATCGCCGCATCGGGCTGTATGGAGAGCATCACGCCCGTTTCGCGCCGCTTCCGGTCCATAAGGGGTTTGTATACCTGCTGAAAGAAGGGATCCTGCAAGGAGTTGTTCTCCATGAAGCTGAAGACGGGTACCTTCAACCCCATTCCTGCGTAGCGGAACAGGTGGAAGTAGGCTTCGATGAAGTCGTCGTTCAAACCCCGGAACAGACGTCCTTTAATGACGTAGAGCACATCGTCGAGCACACCCGTCAGCCATACGGCCTTGAACGATCCCGAGTTGCCCGTGCCGCGTCGCTGTCCGGGTGCCGGGTCTCCGTAGATCACCAGAAACGGGAATCGTCCAAGGGGCGGAACTTTGCCCAGCAACTGCGTGCCGAAGACGTTGCCCTCGGAGATCGGCGTATTGAAGTACTCTCCCATAGCGGCGACATAGCTCATCTTCGAGAGCACGCGGTCGATCATCGGCTCGGGATTTTTCTCGGGCCACACGGATTTGCCGTCGCGGTAATCCTCCACGCCGTTCGGGTGCCTTGGATCGACCATCCGGAGGTTGATGATGTCCCAATGATCGGCCAAGGCTCCTGCGCGCTTCACGCAGCAATCCTCGGCGATGAGATTTCCGTTGAAGACGATGAGCGTACCGCCCGATACGGAACGTGTCGGATAGAGATCCTTCTCCCACCACGCCCACTTTTTATCGAGAATCGAAGGATTCGCGCAGTCGGGCAGCGTGTCGAAGTCGTCGACACGGATGACATCGGGTCGTGCGGCTTTGTTCTTGACGCCTCGGGGTGTCTCTCCGGCACCCAGCGCCATGAACGTAGCACCGCATTTCGCACTGAAAAAATCTTCGGTCCAGTGTCCGAGCGTCTGCTGTCGGCCGTAGTACTGTTGTATGCGACGATTGGCTTCGAGTTCGATTTTATATGGCGTGAGCAGCCGCGTTGCGGCCTCGTGCGTATTGCCGGCCATTATGAAGAAGCGTTTGCGGCGCGTCAGGGCCAGATAGAGATCCTCGAACATGCCGATCGTAGACTTGGCCAGCTCGCGGCTCCAGCTGCGCACCTCGAACCATTCGTCGTGCGCGAGCACGCGGCGGAACGCCCGCCGCTGGAACGGCGCGAAGGGATAGCCCGCATAATGCGGCAGGAAAAACCGCACCCACGCCTCGAAATCGGATTCGAGCCGTGTGCGATGTCGTTCGATCTCGGCTTCGGACATTGCCTCGTCGATCGTCGTGGCGTTGTAAACGGATTCGCGCAGGCGCTCCCAATAGCGCAGGGCATCGCGGTCGGTCTGTTTCATCGTCTCTCGATCTTGGATTTGATGAACGCATCGAACAGACGCGCAAACTCCTTCGTTTTCTCCAGATCCATAGGCCGCAGAAAGTCGATGAACGCCGCGCCGACATTCACGATGTCGTGAATGCCCGCCTCGGTTTGCAGGCGGTTGACGGCCGTGGTGAGTTTGACGATCGTATCGGCCTCTTTGGCATTGGCGAAGCGCCGGCCCTGCTCGCGGCCGAGGATAGTCTCGTTTATTTCGGCGATCTGACGCTGGAAATTACGGATCTGCTCCTCGGTGGTCATCGACATCGTGGTGCGCAGCTCTTCCCAATGCCCCTCGGCCGCCCAACGGACGATCGTCGTGCGTGCGACACCCGCCCGTTCGGCGATTTCCGCCTGCGTGAGGCTCTCGCGCAAATACAATGTACGAGCGTAGTCTTTGAGTTGCTGACGTGGATTTCGGGGCATTTTCTTGCGGTTTTACGATGCAAAAGTGGGGCTCGGCATCCGAAGTCGCAAACGGAGAAAACAGCACGGAACGATGTAATTATATTATTTATATATAAAATGTTATGATGTAATTCCGATTTGCAAAAAGGCGGAATGAGGTTCAATTTTGCGGCGACGAACACACACGACATCCGCCATGACACATCATCGCATCTCGAATATCATCGACGACGAAAACGGCTGCTGCATCATGCTCTACGGAGACATCGGCGACTGGGGCGCCGTGCGGCCCGAGGACATTGTCCGCGAGCTGATGTCGGCCGAGCACGAAGGGCGCCGCATCGACGTCCGCATCAACAGCGTCGGCGGCGAAGTCTATGCCGCCTTGGCGATCTTCAACGCTTTGCGGTCCTCGCGCGCGGAGATAACGATCTATATAGATTGTCTGGCTGCGAGCGCAGCCTCGATCATCGCCGGCTGCGGCCGTCCGGTGCAGATCGCCGACAACGGACGCCTGATGATTCATCGGATCCGGACCGAAACTTTCGGCACGGCCGACGAGATCCGCACCTGCGCGACGGAAGTGGAATCGCTCGAATCGGTGCTCGTAGACATCTATGCCCGACGCACGGGCCTCGCACCGGAAGCGATCCGTGCGACCTATTTCGACGGGCAGGATCATTGGCTCACGGCCGAAGAGGCTTTGCATTTGGGCTTCGTGGACGGGATCTTTGCCGCCGGTGATCCGGTGTCCGATGCCGCCGCCACACCGCGCCAGATCTGCGACGCCTATACGCAACGGTATCTCAATTCTCTGAATACGCAAATATCAAAATCCAAGACCACCATGTTGAATCAACTCAGAAGCCGCCCGCGCTTCACGGACTGCGCGGACGAGGCTGGGGCTCTCGCGCGCATCGCCGAATTGGAACAGCAGGCCGCTGCCGCGGATGCGCTCCGCAGCGAACGGGACGCCTTGCAGTCCGAACGCGACAGATTGCAGGCCGAGAACGAGGAGCTGCGGCAGCGACAGCAGCAAGCCGAGGAGGCCGAAACGGAGCAAGCCCTTTCCGATCTCGAAGCCCGCGGGCTCGTTCCTGCCGGACAGAAAGAAAATGCCCGCGCCATGCTGCGGGCCGACAAAGCGGCCGCCATGGCCTATTTCGGAGCGCTCAAGCCGGGCCGTCGGATCGTCAATGAACTCGAAGCATCCGCAGGCGGCGAAGACGCACTCGAAAAACGCAAGGAGGAGGTCCGCAAAAAACTCGGACGCTGAACCTTTTTACAATTCACATTATGGCAAACAATCCTCAAATCCAGACCAATTACGGCGGTGAATTTCTCAACCGCCTGCTGACGCTCGTAACGACGGGCAACGAACTCTTCGAGCGCGGACTGCTGCACATGGAGCAGAACGTCGGCGACCGCTTCTCGCTTCCGCGGATGCGGCTTTCGAAAATCCTTCAGAAGCGCGTCGAACAGCCTACGTCGGAAAACTCCAAAGGGCAGTTCACCATCGACGAGCGCGTTCTGCGTCCGCAGGACGTCATGGCATACACGGAGTTCAACCCGCGGCTTTTCGAGAAGTTCTGGAAGCCCTTCCAGCCCACGGGCGAGCTGGTTTTCCGCGAACTACCGTCCGACGTGCAGGAGCAGATGCTGCTCGAAGTGGCGAAAGTCGCACGCAACGAGTTGGGTTTCCACTTCATCCAAGGCGTACAGGGCGATGGCGAAGAACAGTTCTTTAACGGCATTCTGACGCGCATCGTGAACGATGCGGACACGATCAAAGCCACCACGTCGGAGAAGACGATGCTGGCACGTCTGCGCGCCGTATGGCAGAAAGTCCCGGCCGTGATGCGCAACGATCCTAACTTCTGCTTTCTGATGTCGGCGAACGACATCGACAAATACGACGACGAAATCACCGATTCGTCGAAAGGGGCCGATCCCACGTCGGCCAACGCCGTCCGATTCAAAGGCAAACGCATCGAAGGACTCGCCGACTGGCCCGACGACGTGATCGTGGCGACCGTGGCGAGTCTGGACATCGACTCGAACCTCTGGGCGGCCTGCAACCTCGTGGACGATACGACGGCCATCAAGGTCGAGCGCGTAACCAACGCCGGCGAACGCTACTTCTTCAAGATGTTGATGAAGATCGACACCAACATCGTCTGGGGGCAGCTGGCCGTGCTGCTCGACGCGCGTCAGACGACGCTGAGCGTCTCGCCGACGACCGTGCCGGAGTTCGCCAAGAGCGGCGGCGAGAAAACCGTAACGGTTACCTCCTCCTCCGAGAACTGGACCGCTGCGGTCGATGGCGGGACGGACTGGTTTTCCGTAGCGAAATCCGGCGACAAAGTCAAGGTTACGGCACAGGCCAATGCCGAAGGTGCGCGCAGCGGGTCTTTCACGGTCAGCGTGAACGGAAAAACGCAGAAGGTCGCGGTGTCGCAAGCCGCAGGTAATGCGTGATGCCATGAGGCCCGCAGAATTCAAACGCACGTACTATCCGGCCATCGAGCGTGTCTGCGCCCGAACGGGGCTCAATCCCCTGTTCGTTGCGGCGCAGGCAGCGCTCGAAACCGGCTGGGGCGAACGTGCCATCGGCTGCAACCTCTTCGGCATTACGGCCGGAGACAAATGGACCGGCAAACGGCAAAGGGTACGGACGACCGAATACTTTCCGGACGACCAGCAGGCGGAACGCTTCCCGAAGGTATACTCCATCGTGCGGATGCGCGACGGACGCTGGCGCTACGATGTGGAGCGCGACTTCCGCGACTACGATTCCGTCGAGGAGTGCCTCGAAGATCACTTCCGCATACTCTCGGCCGAACGTTACCGACGGGCGATGGATTATCGGGACGACGTGAAACGCTTCGCATACGAAGTGGCGAAGGCCGGATACTGCACGGCACAACCCGAGGTATACGCCGAGACGATCGGCAAAGTGGCCGCAATGATTTCCGAACTCTGATTTAATCGATGAACGACGATGGACGAAGTATGGAACATACTCGCATGGGCGATTCCCAGCGGGTTCCTCTCCTCCGTTGCGACGTGGCTCATCACCCGCCGCAAACAGAACAACGATTTTCTGTCCGAGCTTCAGAGCTCGATCAATCTTCTGTCGAGCGAGAACAAGAAGATTCTGGCCGAGAACATCCAGCTCAGGCGTGAGAACGTAGACCTCAAGGCCAATCAGGAGGAGATGCTCCAACGCATAGACCGCCTGACGGGAGAGGTCGCACGACTTCGCAAAGCCATCGGGAAACACACGACACGAAATGACGATACGCATGCTTCCGATGTTCGCGGCTCTGCTGCTGGCGGCGTGCTCGGTGAACAGGAGGACACTCAGCAGCAAAACACAGGTGCGGGCCGACACGGCATCGCACGCCTTCGCGGACGCCGGGGACGTCGTCCGGCAGACGAACATCCGGACACGGAATCACTGGAAAACGCACGAGCGGATGATACGCTCGGAGCTGGCGGAGCCGATACCGGCCCGGACAGCTTCGGTGAATCTGACGGCGGCGAACCTCCGTAACCTGCCCGACGGGGCATCGTACGTCGCACGCGACGGGCGGCTCACGCTCGAAGCACGCCGCGACGGAGATACGCTCCGCATCGTCGCACATGCCGATTCGCTCGCCCGCCGCACGGTTCGACATGAATACCGGCAATGCGACAGCATGGTGCAGGACACCGCTTTCCGGCGGATTCTCGACAGCCTCGCACGCACCTGTGAACGGGTGCAGCGCACGACGCGCGGAACCGAATCGCAGGCCGCCGAAGAGCGGAGCCGCAAACCGGCGCATCTTCTCTGGCTGTCGGCAGCCCTTCTGGCCGCAGGTCTTGCAGGATGGTGGCGGGTACACAGAAAATAAACAAACCTTAAAAAACGACATTTTATGAAACGATCGGTTACACAAACCAACGACGGTTACTATGTGCTGCTCGACGCTTTCTATTTCAACGGCAAGCGTCTGGGCAACATCTCCGAAGAGGGTGTCAACTGGGGCGGCGACGATGCCCAGACTTTCGAGCTGTGGGCGGCGCAGATCCGCAGCAACCCCGTACTGGACATCGAGACGCGGGCCGCGACGAACGAGATTACGGGCAAGATGATCGAGATGGTGCCCTCCAACTGCGTCGATCTGATGGGCGGCAAGGCCGTAGGTGAGGAATGGCAGATGCCTGCCAACTCGCTGCGAGCCGAAGGCGACGTGCGCATCCTGACAGGTACGGGCAAGACCATCAAGATCAAACGGGCGTCGCTGCGCGCTTCGAAGATCCGCGGCGGACTGGGCGGCGAGAAGAACATCGGCATCGAGTTCGGCCTCAAGATGCTCGCCCCCAAGGACGGCTCCTCGCCCGGTTCCATGCTTCCCACGGAGCCCTTCATCGAGGCCGAACCCACGGCGTTGACCTTCGGGGCCGACGGCGGCAGCAAGGCTGTGGCTATCGAAGCATCGGGACCTTTCTCGGTCGGCGTCGTGCCCGAGGGATTCAGCGTCGAACTCGTGAACGGACGCGTAACGGTGATTGCCGAAGCAAATGCTACGGGTTCGCCGCGCTCGGGGAAACTCGAATTCATCCTCGAAAGCGATGTCGAAACCAAAGCGTCGGTTACTCTTTCGCAGCCTAACAACGCCTAAGCCGTGAAACGGGACACTGCGCGGGAGGCGGCGGAGGCGTTGTTGGATGCAGGGCTTTCGCTGCCTCTGCTGCGCCTCCGTTTGCCGTGGATGCGGCCGCGGACCATCCGCATCGTCATGCGCCGCCCCTTTTTGGGCGACATCATCCGTCTGGCCAAAGAGCGCCGGGCCCTCGGCGTAACATACGCGCAGATGGCGCGATTCACGCCCGACGAAGCCGCGGACTTTCTGGCCGAACACGGGTACCGCCTCGCGCGCATGGTGGCGCGGACCGTCTGCCGGGGCCTCGTCTCAGGACCGCTGCTGAGACCGTTGCTCGCGTGGATCATCCTGCACGGCATGCCGCGCGAGTATTTGCTCGAAGCACAGTCGAAGTTCATCGCTCTGCTATTCGAAGTAAGGGATTTTCAGAATATTATCGCATCGGTCGAAAGCCTCGATCCGCTTCGGCCCGTGTCGAGCCGCGAAAAAACAACAAACAGGAGTTAAAGAGCCGTTCGGAAGGTTCCCATAGCCTGTTCGGGATCATCTGGCAGATTGCGTCGGCTACCGGCTGGAGCGTCCGCCACATCCTCTGGAAAATACCCTACACGACCTTGATGCTCATGCTTGCGGACGCTCCTCATCTCGAAGACGGGCCGCCGCCCGAAGCACAATCCGAGACCCGCTGCGGAGGCGTGAAATCCGCAGAAACCGTTTTCCAAACCCTGTTGTCCCCGAAACCGTGAAACCTGTCGAAATAGAATTCCTGCTCCGCAACCGCACGCGCGACGGCCTCTCCGGCATCTCCTCCGATGTCGGACGGGTCGGAGCGCAGGCGGACGCCGTGCAGAAGGGACTCGAACGGTTGCGCTCGAAAGCCGGACAGACCGCAGCCTCCGTGTCGGGCATCTTCCCGAAGATCGGCGAAGGGATACCCAAAGAGACGCTCGCTCTGTTCGACCGTATGAGCGACGAACTCTTCGGCGGCATGTCGCACAAGGCGCGGCAGCTGGTGGAGGATATACAGGAGGACACGCTCTCGCTGCGGCAGGTGGAGCAGATGCAGCATGCCCTGAACGACGCCTACGAACAGGGCACGCTCTCGCTCGGCGAGTATCTGGCCACGCAGGCGCGGCTCTCCGTGCTGCACGACCGGATCGCGCAGGTCGTGTCCGCAAACGAGCAGGCGCTTCGGCGAGAAGCGGCCGCTGCGGATGTCGCCGAAGACAGCATCGCGGCTCTTCAGATGCGCGTAACGCTCCTTACGACGGAGTACATGCACCTCTCGCAGGCGCAGCGGGAAGGGGCCGAGGGAACGGAATTGCTGAAAAACATCTCCGAGGTACAGGGAAGGCTCGAAACGGCGACCGTCGCCATGAACCGCTACGGCGGTACGGCACGCACGCAGTTCAACAGCCTCGGCATGTCCATCCAGCAGATCGTGCGCGAGGCGCCGTCGCTGGCCATGGGGCCGCAGATGTTCTTTCTGGCCATATCCAACAATCTGCCCATCTTCGCCGATGCCGTGGCTCGCGCACGGCAGGAGTATCAGATGCTCGTCGCGGCCAACAGGCAGGCCGTGCCCGTCTGGCGGCAGATCCTCTCGTCGCTGCTGAGCTGGCAGACCGTCATGGTCGGAGGGATCACCGCACTGGTCTTGTACGGAGACCGGATCACCGGATTCGTCGCCGATCTGTTCCGCGGCAAGCAGGCATTCGACTCCACGGCTGCCGCTGCGGAAAGGTTTCATGCCGTGATGACCGAGGGTGCACAGGGCGCGCAGGCCGAGATCACGAAGTTGCAGCTCCTATACGATGCAGCCACCGATGCGGCCAAGCCCTACGAAGAGCGCGCAACCGCTGTCGAAAAACTGCAACGGATCTATCCGGCCTACTTCGACAGCCTCTCCTCGGAGGCCATCATGGCCGGAACGGCCGAAGCGGCCTACCGAAACCTCACGACCGCCATCCTCGAAACCGCACAGGCGCGGGCCGCCGAGAATCAGTTGACCGAAATTGCCGAAGACGAACTGCTTTTGCGGCGGGCCAAATCCTATAAGGACTATGTCGACGCTTTCTCGAAATACGCAGAGGCTGAGCAAATATTTGACGAAAAAATCGATGCGTATCGACGAAGCGACTATGATGATGAATGGGCGAAAAGCGATGTGGCGTTCGCACTTGCGCAATTAAGGCGATCACGCGATGTCATGCAGCAGATGCGCGAGCGTCTGTTCGAAGAAGTCGGATCTTCAAAAGGTGGCGATGAGCTCATAACCCGAATCGAAAATGAGTTCGAAGGAAGTGTTGCAAAATTCCTTCGACACAACGAAGAGAGCAGACGACTGCTTGAGGATGTCGCTAAGAAACAATACACGCGCCTGACGCCCGAGGAGCTCAATGCCGGAAGCGAAGGGAGGGGCGGAGGCGCCGCCTCGCGCGATCAGCGGCTGGACGAGCAGCTGTTGCAAGAACGCCGCCGCATAGAGGAGCAGGAGTTGGAGATCTTGCAGGAGGGATTCGCCAAGCGCCGTGCCGAGGCCGGTGCGGCCTATGACCGCGAATTGCAGGATATAGAGGCACACCGCCGGCAGCTGCTCGCCTCGGCAGCCGAAGACCGCCGGCAAGGCAAAACGACACCGACGGACAGCCAGATCGATGCGCTCTTCGCGCAGCAGCGGCAGAACGAACTGGAGATCTATCGGCAAACCTCCGAGGCGATCGACCGGGAGGAGACGGCCGCACGTCAGCAGCGCCTGCAACGCGAAGAGGAAGCGTGGGACGAATACCTGCGCTCCTACGGCAACTTCGAGGAGCGGGTGCTGGCCACGACCCGCGAATACGATCGCAAGATCGCAGACGCAGGCACGGCCGGCGAGCGTGCACGTCTCGAAGCCGAAAAGCAGCAGGCGCTGGCTGAACTCGAAACCGAAGGTTCGGCATGGGCCAAATCGCTGGCCGACAAATCGGCCGACGAACTGCGGAAGATGCTCGAAGAGGTGCGGCGTCAGTTCGACGAAGCTCAAGAACTCTTCGAGCAGATCGGCTCCTCCTCGCCGGCAACCGCCGCACTGCTGCGCTATATCGCTCAGCTCGAAGCGCAGATCGAGGAACTTCGGGAACGCCTCGAAGGTTCCCGGCAGCCGAACGAGGCGTCGGATGTTGAGCAGGCGCCGGGCCGCGACTGGGCCATGACGGCCGCAGGGCTCGAAGCCGTGGCCTCGGGAGCCCGCAAAGCGGCCGAAGCCGTGCGGGAGGTCGATGCGGGGCTGGCCGACGTACTGACAGCGCTGGTCGATGTTTCGAGCGGTGCCGCGCAGTTCGCAAACAGCGTGGCAGCCATCATAGCGAAAGCCTCGTTCGGCAGCATCATGGGCGGCATCTCCGCCGGAGTCGGGCTCATCTCGTCGATTATCGGCCTGTTCGAGCGCGGCGAGAGTTCCATGGAGCGCAACCTCCGCGTAGCACGGGAGTTCAACGAGGAGCTGCGCGTGATGAACGAACGGGCGCGGATCAACGCCGACGAGGGCGGCATCTTCGGCGATTTCGCTTACAGGAACTTTCTGTCCAACGTCTCCGCGCTGCGCGACGCGCAGGCCGCCTACCGCCAGACGCAGGAGCAGATCCGCAATCGCGGCGAAGAGGTATACAAAGGTCGGGATATAGATGCCAAGACCGAGGGGCTGATGAACGGCACTTATACGGGTCTGTCGGGTCTCTACCGCAGCGACCGCAGCTGGGAGACGGACGCCGAATCCGTGGCCAACATGCAGGTGCAGACGCAGCATTCGACCAAAGGATTTTTAGGTATAGGACGTCGTTCGGCCAAATACGACTCCCTGCGCAATCAGCTGCCGGAGCTCTTCGACGAGAACGGCGAACTGGTCATGGAGAATCTGCGCGAGTTCGTCGACAGCGAAAACGAGGTCTACCAGCATCTCTCGGAGGAGAACCGTGCGTACCTGCGGCGCATGGCCGACGACTGGGAGACCTACGAGCAGGCCGTCGATGCGGTTGGCGACTATCTGACGTCGGTTTTCGGTGAACTGGGCGATACGCTGACCGATGCGCTCGTTTCGGCCGCAGCTGCCGGGACGGACGCCCTCGAATCGGTTAAGGACGCTGTATCCGGTGTGATCGAGCAGCTGGCCACGGATATGTTGCAGACGATGTTTCTCGCTCCGATTCTCGAAAAAGCCGAACAGCAAATGCAAGAGGTGATGACCGGAGATTTGTCGGACGAGGAACGGTTCTCCGCAATGTTAAATATTTTCGGTGATCTGGTTACAAAGGTGTATGGCCAACAAGAAGCGATGGAAAATTGGATGGCTGATGCAAAAGATATTGCTGCGAAGGAGGGCATCACGATCTTCGACGACGATGAAGGCGGCACGACGCAGCAAGGCAAGGCCGGAGCACTCTACACGGTCAGTCAGGACAGCTTTTCACGCATCGAAGGTCTCGCTACGTCGATCCAGATGCACGCCGCGGCCTCCGATCTCAAGCTGGGAAATATCGTCGATGCGATGAGCGAAAGCCTCGATGCGCTCAATGCCCTCGTGCGCAACACGGATGTCCTGCCCCGCATGTATGCGTTGTGGGAAAAGATCCGGCGGGACGGTTTGAAAGCCAAATAAACAGCATTATGAAGATACTCGAAGGACTTCTGACGATCAACGGCAGCGATCCGTACCTCGATTTCGGCGCCTTTCTGGCCGAAGAGGAAGCCGGTGGCCATGCCAATTACGACGCCCTGCTCAAAGGACCGAAACTCAAAGAACAGCGTACGGTCTCCTACCGCGACAGGGACGGAGTGCGGCTGCCGGCCAAGCTCGTGCAGCGCTGGGAAGCCCGCACGGTCGCCCTTCGCTTCGCCATCGTGGCGCCCGACGCCGCAACATTCGAACGCCGGTACTACGGCTTCCTCGATTTTCTGCGGCAAGGCGAAGACGGCTATCTCATGCTGCACCTGAAGGAACTCTCGCGCACTTGGAGGTTCTATCTCACGGAGTGCTCGGATTACAGCCAGCTCACCGCTTTCGACAGCGAGGTCGTAGGGACGTTCACCGCGACCTTTTGCGAACCTGTGCCGGACTTCTCGGCGCTTGTTCGAACAAACCCTGAAAACCGATCCGACAATGGATGAACTGAAGATATACGACCGCACGGGCGCGGTGAAGCTGACTGCGTACGTCGAAGAAGATTCGACGCACGACTGGGGAATCATGGAAGACAACCGGCTCTCGCTCACGTTCCATACGGAAGAGTGCGTCCTGCTCCTGCCCGGAGATTGGGTGGTGTTCGACGGCGAGCGCTTTTGGCTTACGCAGGAGTATAAACCCCAGCAGTCGGCAGAGACCGAATGGAAATACGACCTCTCCTTCGGAGGTGTCGAAGCGCTTCTGGCGCAGACGCTCGTGCTCGACACCACGGACGGTGCCGACCGTCCGCTGTTCGTGCTCACGGCGCCGGCACGCGAACACATGGCGCTCATCGTCGCAAACATCAACCGCCGTCTTGCCACGACCGAGTGGAAGGTCGGCGAGGTCGTACCCTCGGAGAATATCGAGATCGACTACTCGGGCAAGAGCTGTGCCGAAGCGCTCGCAGAGCTGGCCGAAACGTGCCGGACCGAATACTGGGCGGACGGCATCACACTCAATCTGAGCCGCTGCGAGTTCGGAGAAGCCATCGAACTGGGATACGGACGCGGACTGACCGCCGAGATCGAATGTTCGATGGCCGACGACCTTCGTTCGTATGCCTACCTCTACCCGGTGGGTTCGACCCGAAACATCGACCCCCAAAAATACGGCCACGACCGGCTGCAACTGCCCGGCGGCGAGACGCGCATCGACATGAACCCCGAACAGGGATTCGGTGAACTGGTCGAGTCGGAGGCATTCGAAGACATCTATCCGCGCTATGTCGGACAGGTCTATTCCGTGCTTCGGACCGAAGCTAAGGACGACGAGGGCAACACCTACTACATCTATCGTTTCGACGACCGATCTTTGCCGTTCAACCCGAACGACTATGAGATCGCGGGTCTCGTAAAGCGCGTAACGTTTCAAACCGGCGAACTCGCAGGACGCGAATTCGAAGTCAACTACGACCCCGACTGGGACGAAGGCATGTTCGAAATCATCACGCAATGGCCCTATGACGACGATACGCAGCTGCCGGGCGGACTGCTCGAACCCGAACCCGGAGATGAATACGTCCTGTGGAATATCCGCATGCCGGACGAATACTATCCCTTGGCGGAACAGGAGTTCCTGCAAGCCGCCCAGAAGTTCGCCGCGGAAGCACGACGCGACGTAAGCGTATACAAGGCGCCGCTCGACTACATCGATGTCCAAGAGCGAGGGCTCGTGCTACGCCCCGGGCAACGGGTGCGGCTGCTCAGCAAAGAGTACTTTCCCCAAACGGGTTACTACGACAGCCGCATCATTCGCATTTCGCGTCCTGTTCTCTATCCCGACGAAGTGAGCGTCGAGATCAGCGCCGTGCGGTCCACGGGGTTTGTCTCGCGCATCGAAAACGACATCAAAGCCATTCGGCATTCCGTGAAACTCGTCTCGTCGGAGTACCCCGATCTGATCCGCTCGTGGGAGGAGACGCCCGCAAGCGACACGACGGTCTATACCTCGCGGAAGAGCGAACGGGAATTCCTCAATCGCCGGCGCGGCGGAACTGTCGAAGGCGACCTCTTTCTTCGGAAAGGAGCCGTCTTCGGCGACTTCGCTTCGGGTCTGACGGGTTTCGGAGGTCTGATCGACGGCGCCGGCAACGCCGAGCTTCAGAACATCACGGTGCGCGAATCTCTGACCGTTCCCTCTCTGAACTACAACCGGGTGGATATTTCCGTCGGGGACGACTGGTCCGCCCCGGGCGGAGGCATCGTCGCGGAAGCGGATCCGACCGAGCAGCTCGTAACGCTCAAGCTCGAAGAGGGCGAAATCGGAGCCGTCAAGGCGGGCGACATCTGCATGGGTATCTTCCACAGCCCCGTCGCCTCGGAGAATGCCTCGGAGGATAAGGACGACGGCCGGGGCAACCGAACCTTCGCGGGATTCGCCACGTCCTATTTCCGCATCACGGAAGTGCTGGGCGACCGGAACGAGCGCTTCCGCTACGAACTGCGGCCCGTGTCGGAGCGGTATCCCCGTCGAATTTCCCCGATGGATGCGATGAAGTTCGTAGCCTACGGCTCCTTCACGGATGCTGCGCGCCGCACGTCGCGCTACTCGACGCGCACCTACCAGCGTTATCTGCGCAACGTCTCCGACTGGGAGTTCACCGGGGAGAATATCGCCGCACAGTTCGGAGACCTCTCGAATCTCGCCCTCTTCGGGCTTCAGATGTCGGGTTATTCGGCCTATCTGGACAACATCTACTTGCAGGGACTTATGCGGAGCCTCGACGGCACGTTCGTCATCGACACGAAAACGAAGTCGCTGCTTCTGGCCTCTTCCGAATCCGGCATGGGTATCGCCTACAATCCCGAGCAGGGTTTCGTGCAGGGCAAAATCTACGATCCCGCCACGGGACGTTTCCAAAAAGAGTTCGACCTCGATGCGATCGAGCAGACGGCCAACACGGCGCAGCAGACAGCCACGAACGCCGAGGATGCAGCCAGCACGGCGCAGCAGGCGGCCACGAACGCCGAGGATGCAGCCAACACGGCGCAGCAGGCGGCGGATTCCGCGTCCCGCAAGGCTCAGGAGGCGAAGGACTACAT
>ERZ1090866.233-NODE-233-length-21978-cov-8.653606_pt1 | contig 21978 bp, 16 predicted proteins | sample MGYA00478477_ERZ1090866 | MGnify/ENA primary metagenome ERZ1090866 (study PRJEB33644, sample SAMEA5815737) | chicken gut metagenome | biome: Chicken; feature: Gastrointestinal Tract; material: Caecum | place: Ireland | collected 2019-01-01 | study: A study of the... | reverse complement strand
ATTAACACCATTATCATTTACGACTTTTTCGTTCAGAATCATCAGATCATCTGAACCACTTGTCCAAGTATAAGAATTTTTCATTGAAACATCATGCCAAGCACCATGACCTGACGTCACAGTTACTTTTTTTCCTATATTTGGCTTTGAAAGTTCATTGCCATTCATAAAGATATGGGCCATTTAAAATTCTCCTTTGCAAATAAAAAAGCGACAGCCTAATACTGTCGTTTAATCATCATCGTTAGTCGTCTACAATTACAAAATACGCATCTTGATTTGCTACATCATCAACTGAACTCACATGAACAGGTGTTAGCTTTGTTACTTGTTGCTTCAGCGTTGTGTTTTCTGATGTCAAAGTATCAACTTTTGTCTTCAGCTGCGAATTTTCTTGTCTAAACGCTGTCAATTGACTGCTAAGCGACTCAATTTGTGATTTATCAGCTTTTGCGTTTTGAAGCTGATTTTTTGCGTCATTAACCATCTGGTTAACTTCTGACTTGGTATAGTGGTTCTTGTCTAAAATTGCATCAGCAAAGGTTTGAATGATTGCACCTAAAACTGTTGAATCAACTAGACCTGCCCCAGAGCCGCTATTGCTTGCAGGTGTGCCATCAATATTGCTCGTTGTTGTATCTACTGCCATAACATAATCACCCCTCAATCCTCTTACTTTCAAACCCGAAGCCTTTTTCGCCATTGCTTCTTTAAACTGATCATCGGTTACGAATTTAGTGAAATCTAGGCTATCAAGCTGTTTAGCCATATCAGCCAGTTCTTGTTTGGTGTAATCGAGCTTTTTATCAAAATCTTTTAACGTGGATTGATCATTGCTGAGATTGGTCTTGATGTCAGCTAATTGCTTAGTGAAGTCAGCCAATGTGGTTGACTTCCATGCATCATAGTCTTTTTGAAAGGCATCAATCTTAAGCTTAAAGTCAGTATTTGCTTGATTAATTGCGGCATCCCTTTGAGATGTGATCTCTGCAATTGCATCATTTTTAGCTTTTTCGATTTGATCATGTTGAGCTTCTGCATCAGACTTAATTTTCGCAATTTCAGTATCACTTGCAGATTGATTATTTTTAAGTTGCTGATCAGCTGCAGCTTGAATCGAGTTGTGCTGAGATTGAGCTTGTGTGTTAATTTCATTGATCTTAGCTTGATAACTGTCCGAAATGGTCTTAGATTGCGCCTGCCACTGAGACTGTAAAGTGGCAAAATTTTGCTTTTGAGTATTTAACTCGGTTGTCCAGCTAGCAATTAGCTTATTTTCTTGGTCTTGGATAGCTTGAAGCTTAGTTCTTGCATCACTTAATTCATTTACTACGTCTCTTTGCCCATTAGAAATAGCCTGATTGATTTTATCGGTCAGGCTATTAATTAGGTTTTGAGTGCTAGTCTCAGTATTCTTGATTACACCTTGATAATGTGCTTGCAAGGCATTCAATGTGGAAGAATAATTATCATCATTCACATGCATAGTTGGTGCTGGAATTACGACGAATCGAAAACTTACCGTTGTATCAAGTACTGTACCATCTGCACTTACGATATCAAACCAAGCAGTCCCCGATTCTGGATAAACTTGTTCTTGTAATGTGTAAGAAAACTTACCATTTTTAGAATCAGTAAAGGTAAACTTTCCAGATCGACTGTCTTTACCATCGTCAACAACATACTTGCCGGAATCTTTTGACTCCGAAAAAACTATTTTTTTATCAGATAGGTCGTAAGGTGTTCCGGTTGCATCCACAACGATGACTGGCAAAACTTGGCCTCGTTCATCTTGTCCAATCTTCCGAATATAGTCACCAACATTACTTACTGTCTTGTTTGTTGTCAGTGTTATTTGCGCTAGACTCATGTGCATTCACCTTCTTTCGTAGCGCAGCATTTTCAATTTTAAGTTGATCATTTTCAGCTTTCAGATCTTCAATTTGTTGTTCTTGCTCTTCATGACTTACTTGCAACTGTGCAACTTGAACGTTTAAAGATGCAATCATGTTACCCGAATTAACTGCCAATGTTTCTGCTACTTTATTTTTCATAAAATTCTCCTTAATCATTAACTACGACAAAGCCAGAAGCCTTATACCAGTGCTTGTTACCAGTTCCTGTATATGTTTCTAGGACATAGACATTGCCATCATTACCATACTTTGCAGTTCCAACAGGCTCTGGATAATAGCCGCCTGGGTCACCTAAGCCAAGTCTCCCAGCCTGAGTATAAGTAAGCATACCTACTTTAGAATCAGAACTAGTTGGGTTTTGACTAGGCGTAATAGATGGAAGTGGTGGATTAGGGTCAGGTACAGGCTCAGGTATAGTAATGTTACCAGTACTAGGATCATAAGTGCCTCCCATTGAACTTGCTAAGTTACTCATTTTATCGTTCATTTGCTGAATTGAATTACTAATTTGAATACCCAGACTTTGTAAATCGGCATCAGTAGCGAAATCGCCTAAATCTGTACCATCACCTGAATCACCAACATCAGCACCATAATCATCATTACTACCTGGTACGTAACTATAATCATTACGACCTTGACCCGGTAAATCTCTTAATTTACCCATATAGGCTCCTTTATCGACACCTTTCCAAATATAGTGACGCTTTTTATTAATCGTGATCCAATCAGCGACCCATAGTCTCACCCAAGATTTAATTCTGCGGTAAGCATGTGCCGCAAAATTACGTTGTGTTAAGACCTGATTATCATCATCATCCACAGTGATTGCCGATGGGTGGATACGAGTAGTACTACCACCAGATGTAGTAGCAATTTGACCTGACGACATCATCGAACTGTAATTATCAGATACAGCCCAGATGACTCGACCACTCTTCCAAGGATTTAAGGTAGAGCCAGGGTTATTTGTTCCAATGTAGATCTTCATGTTTTTACCAGGATCAGAACTAATTAAATGACCATGCATTTCCATGGCGTCAATATCCATTGCCTTGACATGTACTCCTTCAATACTGTCAGCATAGAGCTTTCCTCTTGAATCCATACCAGTTAAAAGCTTCTGTGATCGTTCATCATAGAATTCCAAACCGTTACCACCAAATACCATTTTGCCACCGTTAGAACTTCTAGCAGTTAATTGCTGTGGAGCTTGCCAATTAGGTATAGCTTGAATTACACCATCACCAGGTGCATCAATCCAGGACTTAATGTCATTTGCATCATCATCTAATTGCTGAAAGTGTTCTTCAAAATCTTTACGACTTTCAAGAAATACGTCTTTTAACTTGTGCTCCTTGCCTTTGTCATCTTTCCAAGTAACATCATGTTGTAGCATTCCCAAGTCTTCCATCATGGCATTTTCTTTGGCTCGACGATCCGATTTTTCAGAATGCATCATATCTTCAAAACGATTAAGCCAACCTTGAGTACGTCTAGTATATGAACCAACTGCACTGCTTGTTTGTTCTTTTGCTTGTTGAAGCAATAAGTGTTGCCATGCAATTGGCAATTTACCGATCGTAATTTGCTGATAGTGGTGAGCTAGTCCATCCCAGACAAACGAATTTATTTCTTCCATTTCATCAAGATGATATTTGTCATACTTAACATGAACATAATCGTAAAGACTTAACTGGACCTTATCAGCATTTATTGCCGACATTTCTTGGTAGCTAATAGTATCTTGAATTTCAAGATGACCAAAGCGATGTTCAATTAAATAATTCTTACCAGCTTCAGTTACTTGCCTGATATCATCTTCAGTTGGTGCAAATGAACCATCAGCCTGCTGACCAGATAAATCTTGATCATCATGCTTGATGTATGAGCTGACATCCACAGTAGTAACCTTGTCCACATTAGGATCATTGCCAAACCCTTCAGCATAAAGGGGACCAACCTTAACAGTGACTTCATTATGCGTAGTCGCGTCAATGTTGGGATTAGGATTGGAGCTATCATCACCATCATTAGCATCAGGTGCAACTAAATCAGACTTATCAGAATCGATGTTATCTTCAGGTAACCAACCGGTCTTACCAGCATAAGTCACTTCAACATAAGTTTTACCATCTCCACCTTTAGCTTCATGACCAGCGTTGATTGAAATTTGAGTGCCAGACGGAATACTCCAATTAAGAGCATTATTTTTATCCGGCGTTGCATAAATCTCAACTTTACTGTGATCTTTCAACCGATCTTTAAGAATCTGATCTGTGGATGAGGGTTTGACTGATCCATTATGTTTATAGTCAATTGAACCTGCTGCTACCCAACCGTACTTAGTATGATGATAAGTTTTACCACCTTGAATAATTGTTTTATCAATCGTTACTCGACCGGATTTTACATGGACTTTTTCTTTCTTTTTCTTAGAAGCCCAGTATCTTCCCGATCTATGATTTTTAGAATTACCCCCAGTGGTCACTGTATGGGTAGTAGCGACCATCTTATGATTCTTGCTATCCCAATGATACTTTGTCTGATTTTTTTTAATGTAACCATAGCCAAAATTACTGTATGACTGATAGGAACCATTTTGAGTCAAAGACAAGTGTGGGCCGTAAAGCCACTGACCAGGACCAATTCGATACCACATATCACCTTTCTGATTACGTTCAATCATGTCATAGTGAATGGATGTTCCATTTTTCACAGTCCATCCATGTACAGGAACATGATCTGGTCCAATTTCTGGAGATTTGAACACTCGAATTTCTCCGCCAGGTTTATATGCAACAACGGCATTACCTGACATACTTATACGTGATCCAGCTCCACTAGAGTCATTAGGATCTTGAGCTTGAACGGTTAAAGTACCAGTGATGTCATTGACCATATATGAACCAGATTTGTCAAAACTGATCCATCTAGCATCCACAAAGCCACCACCATCTTCAGGACTTACTGGATACCAATCGTCACCGTTAACAGTGTTGATTTGATATTTGCCATCCGGTGTAAAGTCACCGTCATGAATTGCAGTGCCCAGATGTAGTTTCATTCCAGTAGTTAATGTACTAATTGCCTGATGTCCTTCAACTGGTGAATTAAAAATCTCAACTGTTCCACCTGCAGCATAAATCCCAACACTGGAATAGTCACTGGACCAACTAGCCCAACCACCCCAATCTGCTTTAGCTACGGCTTGACCTGGAGTGTACTTAGCGATAAATACTGCACCAGTCCACATATTTTCAGTAGAAATATCATGCTGGAATTCTTTCATGTTCTTGCCATAATCAATGACGATGCCCGTGTCTATACCAGCATGCTCGCTGTGATGGATTTCAGTATTATCAAATTCTAGCTCACCGCCATACAAACCAAGAACGGAATTAACGGCCTGATCCCCCTCTTGATCAGGATTAATCAAAATAGCACCGGCTTGCTGACCACCTTCTACATTGACATTGCTTACTTTTGATACCTTAGAATCAAAAGTAAAGTCTTTTTGTGGTTGCATCGTATTCAAAACTTGATTCATCAAATCTTGAGCACTCGCATTAGCAAACTGGATTGGACCAGAAACGGTGCAATCGTTTAAAACAGCTGCTATATGTTCCCCACTCACAACAACTTGATCTAGTTCTTGTGTTACATGAGTGATTTTAAAAAGTTGATGTGGAAACTTAAAGCCACAATCTTGCATAATCCAGCGATTCTGCTGAATTTCAATCATATGACTTCCGTTGCATGGATAAGTCATCTGCAGTGTCGGATACTCATTTCTATTCCAAGTAACTAGGCATGTCAAAGCATCTTTTAAAGTAATGCCAGGTCTGAAAATGTCATCATTAACGCTGTTATATAAATGAGGGAAATCTAGTAATTCATCATATTGAGCATAATTAATCTCAGGTATCTTTGCTACCGTTATTGATGCCATTAAATCAACCTCCTCCATCGTGGCATATACTCTGCTTTAGTAATAGTTCCGCCTGATTCTGCAGTAATCGTGATAGTATTTTTTCCTGGTTGAAGCTCAGGAACTGAGAGATTAGGCATTTTTACTTGATTGTTATAAAGCTTATTGTCTTTATCGTAAGTGTCTTGAGTATCACCAGATAGCCAAAATTCGCCAGACATATTGTCAAACTCGTAAGGTAAGCCATTTACATATAAGATAAATGTTCCATTAGCAATGAAATGCCAATTAGGGATTGAGATTCTGGATTCTTGGTTATAAACCGTACCAGTGTCCGGCAACGGAATATATTCAATCCCATCAACTCGGTACTGGAATGGCTCACAGTAAAATGGGATCGTTCCCGTGGCATGGTAAGGATCACTCTCGTCCCACTGCAGACTAAACGGGTCTTTTTGAATCGCACTATAGGCATACTCAGGATCAGCATCAAATTGTAAATATTGATACTTTCTTTGAGTCATTGTTACAGGTGAAGCCAGCCAGTCTGTCAAAGTTCGCTCATAGTCAAATTGAGATACGTTTGTAGGACGCACCACGTCAATAGTGAAAGTTTCAGTGACATTCTGATAAGAGTTATCATCTTGCAAAAAATCACCATTTCGACCTTTGATGTGAGTTGCATCAAGGTCAGCTACCGGATGAACCAGGTTAAACGGATATTGAACCGTAAAACCAAGATCACGTGAATTTTTGCCTTGAAAAATTAAACCTGAATACTCAACGTCCACTTAATCCCCTCCTTAGTTTGATCATTGCAGCTCTTTGTTCTGCCTTACTAAACGGCTCGACAACTTCCCACAAGGTTCTGCCCGCAGGAGTTGTGAGCTTGATGTCAGCAACAGACGACTTATTAAAGATCTGGCGTAATAATAAAAGCACGCCTTGCATAAAGTCGTGCTCTTCCTTCTCTTTTTTATCATCTTTTTGTGCTACAAGTTGCTGCAGGAGCAATACAACTGTTTCTCTAAATTCTCGGCTTTCCTCATCAGATTTGCTGTTTCTTCTATCTACTACATCATTTCCATCTTCATGCTTAAATTGAGCTAATGTCGCATTCATAAGCTGATATGCTCTGGAACGCTTACTGATATCCCAAGGAATGACTGTTTCAGGTCCACGACCTTCACCAATCATTGCAAGTTGGGGCGTATTGACAATTCCACCATTAGCATAACCTTGATATGGTCCACCATTTCGCATAGATACAATCCCTGGAACATGAGCAATACCACCATATTTTCTTTGAATGTATCTAATTGCAGAAATGGCTTGATCAAGTGGATTTCTCCATTTGTTATAGCCTGGTTTCGCATTAGCTTTAAAAGTTGGCTCAATCATTTGGAACCAGCCTGCACTTGGAGTACCTGCTTTTGCATTACTATCCCAAGTATTCACGATATCTCTAAAACCAGATTCATGTTGTGCAATTGTTGCTAAACCATTCACCCAGTTTTGACCATGAACGCCTGCGATTTCCATGGCACGCTGAATTACTTGACGAGCTTGCTTTGGTGTAGCTGTTCCAGGAATAGAAGATTCGCCGTATTTATCAGCAATCTTTTGAACTGTTCTCCAAAAACCTTGACCTACTTGATTCTTAATATGCTTTTGTAAGCTACTATTCGTTTTAACTTTTACATCTTTAGATTCACTGTCTTGTTTTAAGCCCTTAACACGTCCAAATAAAGGCGAACCATATCCAACAACACTTGATAAAGTGTTCATATGAATTCCTTGACTAGGACTTTCAGCTGAATAGTACTTACTTCCACCGGCGTAAACACCAACGTGTTCACTACCACCGTGACCCCAGAATACTAAGTCACCTGGCTTAGCTTGTGATTTAGAAATATGTTGAGTTAATGCATATTGAGCACCAGAAAAGTGAGGATAATCAATACCATATGCATGCTTTAAAGCATACATGACCAATCCTGAACAGTCGAAAGTTGTTGGCCCGCCAGCACCCCACACATAGCGATGCCCTTCACCGTACTTTTCAACGGCTTTAAGCAAGCCAGTTGCTGGTCCAAGATCATCATCGTCAACTTTATCCTCAACCATCTTCCACAGTTGAGACCACCAGGCTACTCCTTGATCTTTACTCTTAGAGCGCATCCCTGAAGCCAATTCTTTCATAGCACCAGTTAAGCCAGAGACAGCACTAAACATTAAATTACCAGTTTTAGTAGGATTGCTCCAATTATGCTTAGCAATTTCATAAAGTTTCTTTAATGCACCTGTACCTGAAGCAAAATGGGTAAAACCTAAAAGCTTTGATTCGGTTGCATTGAAAACTTCATGCTGAGGGCCAAGCAGCATCGGAGTATTTCTACCTTGCACGACTCCGAAAGTATTCGTTGCTTTGTTCCAAATAGTTTCTTTATTGCCAGTCTCTGGCGAGTCATTTCCGTCATTTAATACAGCAAGGGTAGGTCCAGTAATCGCTCTTCTCATTGAGGAGCCAAATACACCAGTACCTGAAGCATAGTGAACTAAGCCAACTTGCTTAACTGCAGTCTTGGAACCACCAAAATCTGAGATGACATTGTCAATTTTACCAACTGCAGAGTTAACAATTCTAAGAACATTGTTCACTCCTCGACCAGCAGCAGTTTTCATCTTAGCCCAGAATTGACCGAATGTCCGATGCACACCATTTTCAAGTGAAGTCCAATCTTTCTTGTAGTGACTTGAAAAATTACTCATTTCATGAGTAAGTCGGCTTTGTCCAGTCTTAGATTGATGCTCAATATCTGACCACATTGACTTGAATTCTTTCTTGGAATTCTTGGTCATGTTCTTTAAGTCTTTATTGAACTTTTTGGTCATTGACTCGAACTGCTTAGCAAAGTTGCCTTTACCCTTTAAGGATTTAACAGCCTCTTCTGCTTGCTTAGCAATGTCTTTACCAAATTTATCTTTCTTTGTTGCTTTAGCTAAGGAATCAATGCGTTTGTGAACTGAAGTGACGTTCTTTTGTAAAGATTTCAGCCCCTTAGTGCCCGAAGTCTTTACTCTAACTTTATGAGTCTTGCCTTTAATCTTTTTGGTAGCCTTATAAAGTTTAGTAAGGGCTTTAACTCCTACAGCTTTAACAGCAACTTTATGACTACTGCCCTTAATTTTTCTAGCAGCTTTAGCCAGTGACACTACTGCCTTGGTCCCTGAAGCTTTAGCAGTGATTTTCACCGACTTTGACTTAAGAGCCTTAATGGCAGAAGCTAATGAAGTAACTGCAGAACCGCCAGATACAGAAGCCTTAATTGATACACCAGAACTAGTAGATCTTGTTCTAGTAGACGTTGAACGTCTTCTGGTGGTTGTCCGTCTTCGTGTAGCTCTAGTTGATCTGGTAGTTCTACGACGAGTACTTCTACGTTTTCTAGTTGATCTGGTCTTTTTGCGCTTAGTCTTTTTAGATTTTTTATTCAGGTTAGCAATAAGTTGCTTGAATAACTTCTTACTAATGTAAACTGAGTGACCAATTCTTGATTTAGCACCAATCAGTAAACCTTGGTCAACAAGAACTTTGCCCGCATGAGGGTCTGGCTTCTTAGCAGCCTTTTTATCTGCAGAGTATTTTTTGGTTAAACGATTAAATTCAGCAGTCAGCCGGTGAACTTCATTACCATTCTTATGCTTTAATGCTGACGAAATTCTGTCGCCTAACTTTTTAAGCTGCTCTTGCTCCTTTTTGGCTCTCGCTGCTGCTTTTGCTCTTTCAGCCTTGGAACTGGAATTCTTCTGCTCACGTTTGCGATCAAGTTTATTTCTATGATCTTTACGATCTTTGTTTCGCTTATCGCGTTTCTTTACCTCAGCCTTATAAAGCTTTAAAGCTCTTTCAATTAAGCTATTATTCTTAGATAATAATTTGCTTGATTTATTATTACGTAATTTAACAGTGCCATTAGCAAGATGTACACCACGACCAAATAAGGTAGCGAGGTCATGCGCATTGATTACGTCTTCGCCAGGAAAAATCCAACGTTTAATATTCGTACCACGCAAGATTTCCAAGGAACCATCGGCGTGAATCAATCCTTCACGATTCCCTGTTGCCGGTGAATCATGGCCATCATTCAAAATAGCAGGATAGCCATACTTCTTTTTCCAATCGGTTCCGCTTGCTAAATGCAAATTGCCGACTTTTAATTTACCAGTAAAGAATTTCTGGATATTACCTGCAGCATCTTGAAGACCTTTGACAGTATCATCAAAAGTCTTAGTAATGCCTTTCCATAAGCCATCCCAAAAGTTTTTGATATTTTTGCCAAAATCTTTGAAGCCATTAAAGACCTTACCTAAGCCTCCATGCGTGGCAGTATCAAGCTTCTTGTACATACCAGAGGCGTTTTGATTCAACCCTTTCCAAATACCAGTTGCAGTAGTCTTGATATTCTTCCAGTTTGAACTCCAACGTTTCTGCTCAATTTTTAATTGAGTTTTAGCGGTCTGACCAAGCGTTTTGAAAAGATTACCATGATTTTTCTTTAATCTCTTACTAAAGCTACCAAAGTTTTTGACTGTTTCGGAATTTGCCTTCTTTTGAGTTTGAACGTATTTCTTAGCAAAAGAAGCAGTACTACGCATAATTTGCTTAGTACCTTTAGAGGCATGCTTATATGCCGCATCCCAGCCTTTTTTAAATTCTTTACCAATATCAGTGGTAACCTGCTTATATTTCTTACCGACTGATTTGTTAAAGTTGCTTATATTTTTAGAAACAGACTTATTGAAATTAGTTACTGACTTTTTAGCAGTGTTAAATCCCTGCTTGAAGTTTTTGCCAACACTATCAGCCCATTTCTTAAACTTAGGGTTGTTCTTATAAAGAAGTGCCGGAATACCAGCAATTGGAGAAACTGCAGTTAAAGCCAGTTCTTTTGAATTCTTCTTAACAAAGGATTTTCCTTTATTTAAGCTCTGGCCAAACTTTTTGCCAACGTCTGAACCCCATTTGCCAATTTGGGTAAATGTATCACGAGTAGACCAACCAAGGTTTTCTAAGCTCCAGAAATTCTTAGGCGGCTTTTTCTTATTCCAGCCGTTCTGAAAACTCTTGACAGCATCGCCGCCCCATTTACCGACAATGCCACCAATCTTGGCACCAACTGCAGCGCCCAAAGGACCACCAAACCAGAGACCAATACCACCACCGATAGCTTTACCAGCTCCAGTACCGATATCTTCATATTGTTTGCGAGAGCCAACTTTGTCTTTGATACCTTTGACAATTGAAGTTGCGGCATCTACAGCAACGCCAACACCAGCAGCTGCAGTACCAACTTTACCTGCAGCAGTAAGGTTTTTGAATCCACCTGCAGATTTAGCAGATTGAAGCGCACCACCTAAAGACTTGCCACTAATTGCTTTAGAGATACCTGTTTTGATTTTTGAAAAGACCGTAGAAGCAGTTTTGCCTAATTTGTTAAAAGCACCTTCTGCACCTTTAAATTCTTTAACGCTATCAATACCTTTAAGACCAGATCTAAATGCTTTTATATTTTTATAGGCTTTAATACTGCCACTAGCTATGCTTAAAAAGCCACCACCTATTTTGCTAATACCTTTAGCCGCGGCCATCGCGATGATTGCTTTACTGATCCATTGAATGGCAGTTTTATTTTTGGCCAAGCCATCCATCGCAAGCTTAACTATGTGAAGCGGATCAGCAGATTTCTTGGCATTACCATGAATCAGACCAAAAGATTTTCCAATATCTCCGATAATGCCAGAGACATCTTTCCACAAATCCTTTCCTAGTTCAGTACCAATGTGAGTAACATCTGAAGTAATACCAGCAATATCTTTTTTATGCTTATCAATGTAGCCTATTGTTGAAGACAAGGCATTACCAATTGCTGCAGCACCTTTAAGTAGCTCTGGACTAGCCATGATATCTTTTAATGCTTGCAAGCCTGAGGTCTTAGCATCAAAAAGAGGCTTAGTCATTGTTTGCTCAAGTTTCTGCCATCTAACCTGCATAAACTTAAGTGCCCCACCCTGAGTGGAACTGAAGCCTTTGAAAGCAGTATCAGAGTACTTTCCCGCAGCTGCCATCCACTTCTGGAACTGAGTTTGTGTAACTTTGCCAGTCTTAAGCATTGCCTTAAGCTTGTCTTCCGACATGCCGGCACCTTTGGCCAACTGTGCCATGAAGGTTGGTGCTGACTTAGTAACTCTGTTTAAAGCGGAATAAGTTACTTTACCGGTTGACCCGACACGCATCAAACTAGCGCCCATTTGCTCAATTTGATCACCAGATAGCTTAGATGAATCACCAACACCAGCGATCATCTTTGTCATCTGCATGGCACCTTTAGTACCAATGTTTGACCAGTTAAGCATCTTAGTCTGCAAGTTGGCCACATTGTCGCCAGTCATGTTGGTTTTAGCCTTTAGATCACCTATTTGCTTATCAAGATCAGCAATTGTCTTAGTAGACATACCCATGCTCTTAAACCGAGCATTAATCTTAGCAGTAGCGGCATTAAGCGCCATACCTTCAGTAACTGCGCCTTTAAGCTTACCAGTCAGATTAGATACAGCATTTGAGAGTGCATTACCAATAAAGGATCCAGCAAAAACTTCTTTAAAAGTTTTATGAGTTTGACCAGCTTCCTTATTGACGCTACCAATTTTAGTTTTTAAGCGATCAAAAAAAGTCGGGTTTGCTTTACGCATTGATCCCGACAATTCATTCATCTCATTTTTAGTTTTAGCTAAAGTAGTTGAAGTTTGGTTTAAGCGAATTTGTTGACGCTTGTAAGCTTCACTGGCTTCACCAGAAGCTTTGCCAATCTTTACAAGCTCATCTGCTTGCAGTTTTTGTTGCTTGGTTAAGCTTTCAATTGAAGCGCGATATGTACTTAACTTAGTTTTATTAGCTTCATACTGTCGTCCTTCAGCTTCAAGTCGTTGAATGCGGCTAGTACCTAACTCATTTAGTAATTTATATGAAGACTGCAGTCCAGCCAAACCAGTTTTCTGATAGTCCATTGATCGCTTAGCTCTATCTTGTTGAGCGGTCATTGAAGCAAGCTGTTTCTCTGCAGAAGCTAGCTTATTAGCATATTTGTTGTACTCTTCTTGTCCTTGCTGAGTAGTTCGGTCTAGTTTAGATTGTTGTTCTGTTAAGTAGCTAATTTTTGACTTAACATTTTCAATGTTTTTACCTAAACCCTCATACCGTGACTTAGATGCTTCAAGAGCACTACCAACTGATTTAGCACGTGCTTCATTGGCTTTCCATGCATTAGTTGTGGCTCTAATTGCCGTATCAAGAGATTTTAGCGAGTTTGAAGCCTTAATCGTGTTAATGTCGATCGTTGTCGACATTATATTGCTGATTTTTACCATATTTACCTCCTTTCTACTTACTCATCAGCCCAAATGTCGTCCTGATCGTAAAAACTTTGTTCAGTATTTGAAGATGGCTTTAAAAGCTCTGAAGCTGAGAATATTGGGTCTTCATCTGGAGTACTTAAAAGCTCCATTAGATCAAAATAATCAGTATTATCGATTAATTTTGGATCCGTACCATGCATTAAAAACATGTCTCGCTTTAGTCGCTTATAATGCAGACCTTGAACCTTTAAATCATTGATTTGCTTTAATCTTCGTCTTCTTTTGATTTTGGGTCTGTAACTTCCTCGTTATCTTCATCTTGTTCCTTAACAAAGTCAGCATATGAACCAGTAGCTAAACCTTGAAGTAAGGACTCAACGTAACCAACATAATTATCAATAGTGCTTTCTTCCAATTCTGAATTGATCTTGTCAATTTGTTTAGTTGATAAACCTAGGACTAACTTTAACAAGTCAAGTGCAGCTTTTTTGGCATCTGCTTGTCGCTTAATGAAGTCAACATACTCTTCATTTTCCTTAGGATCAGCTGATTCCAAAAGCTTAATCATGGTCTCTCTTGAAATGTCACCTACTGCACCCGTAGGAACGACTTCAACTTGATCAACTTTAATTGGCAAAATTTTAGTATCGATAATAATTTTTGACATTTTTATAATCCTTTCGAAAGAAAAGGAACGGGTTACCCGTTCCTTGATAAATAGTTATTAGTTTTCCTACCACACCCACCCTACTTTTCAATTACTTATCTGACTTAGGTTGGACACTTGGAGTAGCAACTGACGTGCCATTCCAAGTAGGTACCACAATCTTCATTGTGTCATCCGGTTTATACCCAGGGAAAACTTGTGCCATCATCTTTTCAGGATCAAACTTTGAATCTAAAGAATTCCAGCGTCTATAAGGCATTTGATGCCCATTCTTAAGCTTAAAAACATCAGGATTAATTGGTTGGAATGCATCAACAGTTAAAGCAACATTTGCATCTTGTTCTGAGTCATTATCAGTTTGGTGTTGGCCAGTTGGTAAAATTGCAGTAGCACATGCAAAAGCTTCATATAAAGAAGAACCATCCAAGAAAGTTGCACGTGTGAGCATTGCAAAATATGGCTTAGCGCCACCAGAAAGTGAGTAACCACCATCTTCACCTTGTTCATATCCAGTTAACTTGTTAAGAGTGTCCCAAGCAATGTCGAGAAACGTTAAGTTTGCAGTAGGTGCTTGAGTAGGGCGAGTAACACGCTTAGGCGTGTCATTAGCATATTGCTTAGCACCTTCACGCTCTAGGTTTTGATATTCGGCTTGTGTAGCACCTTGAACACCTTGATAAATTGGCTTAATCCCGTTATCACTCAAACCATCAGGGCCGGTTAAAACAGTACCAGTTGAAGGATTAAGCAATGCAAAAGTAACGAGATTAATACCATGACTTGATGACCCTAATTCTTGAGTCGTTTGTGTATCTGCCATTCTAATTCTCCATTTCTAAAATTTTTGTAACATAAATAGTCGCAGTTTTTTGACCAGTATCAGGATCAGGTGTGTCAGGATTCAAAGGATTTTGAATCTTCCAACCATTAGCCTGCAACTTCTTCAAAACTGCGACTTTTGCATCATAAATTGTTAAATTTTCATCTTTGGTCAACTTTGACCATTTGTTGCTGAAAAATATTTGAACCTCTACACCAACAACTTGTGCAAAGGCTACATCATTAGCATAGTAAGCCATTCGGCCTACAGCGTCTTGAATGCGAATAAATGTTGTTTTACCAGAATCATCTTCATCGGGAGTGACATTTGTAGTATAGATGTGTTCTGGATCAACCCAACCAAAGTTAGCAGCTTCAAGTAAGTCAGCAACTTGTACAATTGGCAACTTCATAACTAGCCGCCTTTCTTAAAGCCCAATGCCTTAGCTTGAGCTTCAACAACTGCATCATTACTTTCTTCACGAGTAATATCAACAAAGTGATCAGCCTTAATGTGAACAGTTCCATCATTTAAACGCATCGCATTCATTGCATGATATCGATTTGGCCAACCAACGGTTGCACTGCCATCAGCTACTTCATCACTATTTTTATCGGAAATTTCAATATGATCAGCCATGTGACCATACTTTTCATCTTTTTTGTTTGAATAGTGTTTTGCTTTTGTAACCTCAGCAAGACGTTTTTGGTAGACCTCCGCACCTGCTTTATTAGCTTTAAGCTTTTGTTCAGTATTCGGTACCAATTTAGACAATTGTTTACGATAATTATCTAATTGATCTTCAAAGCTAGCCATCTTCACTCACCTCTTCTGGCATTTCAATATCTTCAGCTAATTGCAAACTCAAAATATCAACACCATTAGGGTTATCTGTTTGATCAGAACCATTATCAACAATTTGATAAATTTCACCATCAAGCAACGCAAATTTCATTTTGCGAGTCAGTTTGCTACCAACCCATTGATGATTGATTGATACTTGCCGAGTATTTGAAAATTTAGTGCCCATAAGCTCAAAATTCTGGTGTATAGTTCGAATATACGGAGCACAATGAAAAGGCCCTAGAAGACGTTTAAACGTCATTTTTTCAGAGCCATCATTTTCATCTCTTGTCTTTACACTTGTACCAAAAACAATTGATTTATTGAAGCTGCGTCCTGTAAATTTATTCAGAGCCATCTGCATTCCTCCTCAATGTCCATTTGCATTGATTCATGCGATAAAGGAAGCTTCTTGGATAAGCATGAGCTTGAGAATCTTGAGCACCCCTTGAGGCATTGTCAAAATCAGCAAGGATTCTAACTGCTTGATTGAAATCGGAATTTTTTCTACAAAGCTCAATATCCACGTCATCACCAACAATATGATGTGCGTTTGATTCAGCCTCCTCAATCAGACGTTGCAAAAATTCAGCTGGAGCATCACTAGCAAGATAATCTCTTAAATCTTCGACTGTAACTCCATTTGTATCTGCAGTCATATGCATCAACTCCTAGCTAATTAAGCTTTGGTTGAGTGTCCTTCTTTTCTTCTTCGCCTGCACCTTGAGTCATCACAATTTTAGGCTTAACAATTTGATTAGTTGGAATATCTGCAGTTAAGAAGTAACCAGCCTTGGCATCTGCAGTAACCGTATCAAATCTAAGTGCAGCAGCTAAATATTGGCCATAAACTTCATTATATTGCCAACTCAATGTGATTTTTTGACGATCAGCAAAGAAGATAGAACGAGACATATCACCAATAAATGCATGAGCTTCACCATTATTGCCAAACAAATCATCATTAATCTTGAATACTGGAATACCAAGCAAAGTTGATGCTGAAGCGCCAGTAACATCTTGGTGGAAAATGTATTGGCCATTCTTATCCTTCAAGGTATCAAGTGCATTGTACATTGATTGTGAAGCAACAATTACTGGATGATATGCTGAATCCAAGCCAACGTTAATTAAATATTTGTAAGCATCAACTAAATTATCAGTATTTGCATCGGCAGCATTGAAAGCCTTTAAAATTGATGAAATCTTGGCATTATAGGTATTAACTTTAGCATCTCCCATTTGGTCAAGGATCAGTTGAGAAACATCAATAGCAGAATCCTGAATTGATTCATTTGAAATTGCTAAAGCACCACGGTGAGTTTGAACCTTCCAATTAACGTTAGTAAATTCAGGCTTACCCAAATTAGGATTTTGTTTTAGTTCTTCCACTGTTGGGAATACATAGTTAGCACGCTTAACAACTGGTGAAGTTCCGCTACCTGTATTAACTGGAGTCTTTGTAAGTAAAGTTGATAAGTCAACTACAGAATTTACTTCCTTAGATGGATCATAAATAATTTCTTCAGGAATAGTTGGTTCCATGGTGGTTGTAGTTACACCATCAAGACCACTATTATCACTACCACCAGCTGCATTAACGATTTGACTTGGTGAAAAAGGATTATGAACAAAATTATTAATCATATCCCTAATTGCTTGTTTATCAATACCTTGCTTAGGCTTAGTATCTTTGAGATCTGTTGTGTGCATTTCTGATACATTAGTTGAAGAAAATTGCTTTAATTGTTCTTGCGCAGTATCACGAATAACAACAGTTTTATCTCTTTCATTTTTCATTTCTTGAATTTGATCTGTTGTAACATTGTCATCTTGAAGAGCGATATTAATCTTATTGTTCAAGTCGGCAACTTTAGCAGCAGAAACTTTCCAGGTGTTTTCAACCTGATCTTTTGTAATTACATTAGTTTCCATCATTTTCTCCCTTTAAAATTGCTAATTTAGATTTAAAAAGAGCCATATTTCTAACTTCTTTATTAGAAGTATCAGAAATATCGCTCTTTTCTTCATTTTCAGTTTTTTCTTTGGACAGCATATCTAGGAACTTCTTTACTTTGGCTTTATCAGGAATAGTTCCTACAGAATTAACAACCTGTGGAGCTGTAGCATTTACGTCTAGGATTTCATCAGCAAAGCCTTGTTCTACCGCATCTTGAGGTGTTAACCAAGTCTCAGCTTTCATTAAATCGAGAATTTCATCCCTGGATTTACCGGTTTTTGATTGATAAACGTTGACCAAAGTTTGATCAATCTTAGATAGCATATTACCGGTTTTACCCATAACTTCAGTATTACCACTAGCATCAGTCGCAGCACGGTGAATCATCATACTTGCAGCTGGTGAAATTACCAAATGTTCACAGGCTTCAGCAATAATACTTGCTGCACTAGCTGCAGTTCCTTGAATAGTGCCAGTTACTTGTCCTGGATATTGTTGAAGCATTGTATAAATTTCAGCAGCCGCAAAAACATCTCCACCAGTACTTGCAATACTTAAGTCAATATCTTTACCATCTGCATTTTTTAATGCTTTTTGAATATCCTGAGGATTAGTATTCTGAACGCCAAACCAATTCAGCATTGCACCGTCTTCACTGTCAACTACCATTCCTTTGATATCAATTTGCATTAGTATCACCTCCTTCCGGTGGTACTAAGTTCATTGGTAAAGCTCCTGATCGTTTTAGCAAATCTTGAGCTTGGTTTTGAGTGATTATTCCAGCTTGCATTAATGAATTGATTTGATTAATTGCAATTGAATCATCAACGTCCAATGCTGACTTGATATCAAGTTTCAAATCAGGACATTCCATCTTTAATTTGATTTCATCAAGAATTGGATAAGTATATGAGTTCAAATCTGAGATATAAGCACCTTTTACCGAATCAATATTGCTATGAACTGATTCAGTAGACTTACCACCACCCAGCATATCAACTGGAATACCAAAAGCTTTCGATATTTGAGCTGCAGAATAGTCAGCATTCTCAGTTAAAGCTTTAAAAACATCAGCTTTTACATCCAATTGAGAAAACTTTGAATCATCTGTCAAAAGCATCAATCTTCCAGAATTTTCACCAGAATTCATCTTTTCAAATGCTGTTCTAGCAGTCTCTAAATCTTCTTCATTAAGTTGGGATGCAGGAACTGTAAGAATTCCAATTGGTGAAATCTGATTTTTAACAGAATTAAGAGTGGCTTTTTTGCTCTGATCACTGATTGTCATTTCATAAGCTAGTGATTCCAGTGGCGAACGTCCAATTAAATACTGATAACTAGCATCTGGTGCAATTCTAAAATGCAGCATTTGATTTTCTCTTACCGTGAATTCTTTTGAACCATCTAGCGGTGTAATCGTGTATTGCATCCCTTCATTATCACCAAGCACTTTAATACTGGATACTTCAGTTGGTCTCCATTGGTGCAGCTTCATTCCTTTAATGGTCGCATATGCGTTACCACTTAAAAGCAATTGAAATAATAAAGCTTGCCAAAAAGAAAAACGGCCAATAATGTTACTTGGCTGGTTTAAAATTGCTGAAATATAAGTATTATCGGTTTTGAATTTAGCAGATGCTACATCCGATGCAATTCGATGAACTGTGCTAAAAACATCACTATTTTGCAAGGCTTTTAATGCTGAAACGGTAGTAGAAACTAATTGAACTGGTGTGCCATTGACCATTTGAACTACTAATCCATGAGTAGAAGGTACATTAACATCATTTTTAATTTTAACCTTAGGTGATGCTCTACTTAAAAGCCCCATTTAATCACCTCCCAGATTGTTGATCACGATTGATAATTATTCCGAATAAAATTAATGTAAATCCTGTAATAAAAAGGCCTGCCGTCACATTTAAGCGATAGCAGGCCACATTAAGCACTATAAAGCCTGCAACAAAAAGAATTGCTTGTATATAAAGGCTATATAGTTGCCCTAAGATTCTTAAAAATTTATTTATCATATCAAACTCCAAACAAATTTTTGAAATAATTGTTTCTTTGCTTCTGATCCATATTGTCTAATAACTTGGTATCCTTGCCATCATTAAAATCTTCATAGTAATTTTGGGCTTGCGACCAAGCGTTAATTACAGCATCAGCGGTATCAATGTGTTGTGAGACACGGTTTTGACGGTCAATTTTGACCATTCCACCCTTATCAGTGACCATAATCGCATTGTTTAAACCATCAATTAGCAAAGGATCCTTAATTTGAGTAACAATTCCATCAATATAAGCTTTTTGTAAGCCTTTTGTTGGTTGATTAAGTTGCAAAGAAGTTTGTTTGAAAGGAATATATGGCCAATCCGGTTCATAATTTTCCACTCTTTTTGCAAACCATGTTAGAAAAGCAGGGTCAACTACAATAGCTTTCAAATTTAGCTCATTTGAAGAAATATACCGCTCTAGCCAGTCCCAAATCTGATCATAGTTAATCGTACCTGATGGATTAGAAGTAATCTCACAGAAGCCCTCACGAGCTAATTCACAATAATTGAGATTATCTTGTTTTTCCTTTGCTTCAATGCTCTTAGCTTGAGCAAAAGGAATGAAACTGTACTGCTCAATGTGAAATTTTCCTTTTTTATAAGGAAAAATCATGCCAAAAGCAGTATTATCGTTTGTCATTGAAGCATCAATGCCAATAAATACATCCCTACCATGGATATCAAAGCTATCAACGATGTTTTTATTGATATCACGCAAAGCAAGATAACTGTCTTGGAACTGTCTGCTCCACATATTCATGGATTTATTGGAAAAATCGCTCAATTTTCCCTGTCTTTCCAGGTTATTTTTAAGCTCAATCAAGCCATTTAAGCGTTTATCATGTGTTTTTTCATCATGTAGCAAAGGATTGGATTTTTCCCACAGTTCAGGATGAAAGACTTCATCTTCACTATCTTGAGCAAAATTAAGGAAAAATGTGTCATCAGCATCATGAGAATCAGTTTCAATTGCCTTTCTAAGCCCATCTTCTTCATGTTTAAATGAGCAGTTTGGATTTGGATAAGCAGTTGAAATCTTAACAAGTAATCTATTTGGATTATCACCTTGACCCATCATGATATCTGATACTTTTTTATCGTATTTTGGCTCTAGGCCACCGATTTCGTCAAAAATAGCAAACAAATCATGCTTTGAATCAAAGGAATTACGGCCTGATGCAGTACCTTTTCTAACAATATTTCTACTGTTATGGCTGATTATTTGTGTTGCTTGAACTTCCACATCTTGTTGCTTACAGATTTCAGCAAATTGAGGCAAAGAAATGATTTGCCTTGCTTGAAGTGAAATATAATCAAACAATTTATTGACGTGTTCAGAATCAACCGATGCTACCAAGAAATCTTGAGCGGATCCTTGAAGTCCCATCACAAAGTAGCCAAAATTTAGCAAGCAAGCAGCGCAAAATGTTTTAGCTTGCTTTCTTGCAGTTGAAAAATGAACAACATGGAATCTTGATCCATTCGTTTCCAAATCTCTCCAGCCAATTGCCGAGTCAAATAGAAAAGATTCAAAACCATACGGCTTAATTTTTTGAGATAAATCCAAAGGATTAGGTAATATTCCAACAAAATATTCAATTGCATTCACATAATCTTCTGAGTAGACATAAGGAAAATTATCAGTTCCTTGGAGAGTTAAATCATTCAAGTGTCTAAATGCTGCAAGTTGTACATCTCTACCGGTAACATACTTATCTGTCAGCAATACATCAGCGGCAAATCTAGTGCCTTTATCGTGTAGTTCATTAGCAATATCAGTGAACTTGGCCTTACAATCGCTCTCTCGTACAAACTTTTTAATGTCTTTTTCTTCGGTCAGATCATACATTGAATTTCACCAATCCTAAAGGAGTTACTTTACCAGCATCTTCATTTTTCTTTTGAGCATGATAATTTTCACTTTCAATGTTGGCTACCGCTCTAGCATTAAAACTCATACCCAAATCAGCCATTAATGTTTTCATGGTTCGCTCTGCAGTATTTTTTACTGCAAACATTGGATTAGGTCGACTCTTATCTTCAACTTCAATGCCTTGCTTACTGATGAAATGAGAATATGGGCCATTTTTAGCAATTTCTTCTTCGGCTGTACGAAAATCTGAATATGCTGAACAAAGATTAGCAATGTTAAGTTGATCTAAATATTTCACATTGCCAACCTTTTTTAGCTCTGGGACAATTTGCCTCCATAGCCATTTACCATGCTTATCTAAATGACTTGGTGGAGTAACCTGAACTTCCTTCAAATCAGAATTTAGCTTTTTAAATTTCTTTGTTTGCCGTTTTTGGTATGGACGGTCACCATCTGTAGCATTTAATTTACGTTTACGGCCTGCATGTTTTGGAT
>ERZ1090866.231-NODE-231-length-22076-cov-6.607329_pt1 | contig 22076 bp, 29 predicted proteins | sample MGYA00478477_ERZ1090866 | MGnify/ENA primary metagenome ERZ1090866 (study PRJEB33644, sample SAMEA5815737) | chicken gut metagenome | biome: Chicken; feature: Gastrointestinal Tract; material: Caecum | place: Ireland | collected 2019-01-01 | study: A study of the... | reverse complement strand
ATTTTAATCTCCCCTAAATCTCCGCCATTTCCACATCCGGCTCCGCCGCCACCAACGCCGACGTATCCGCCGCCGACACCGCCCCCACCAGCCCATCTATTCGATTAATTACTATCGTCTGTTTCTCCACCCATTCCAGCATCGCCTCCGTTCGCCACTTCTCCGTAACCTCCACCGCCGCCACCACCGACGGCGATAACCTGGATGAGGTCTCCAGCCTGCAACCCGTACATGGTCGGGTCAAACGATCCGGATTCCTCAAAAATTGCCAGTCCCATAACTCAAAACCTCCGTTTCGGTAAAATAAAAGAGCCGAACGCATCCGTTCGACTCCGTTTGGTCCTTCCCGCTCGCCGTTTCGAGCAGGGCAAATGTGAATTTGATATATCCTGCGCTTAGAATGCTCCGCCTTGAATGAGGTTCTGGAATGTGGTAACTCCCAGACCGTACCGGCGTTTGAGGTATCCAAAAGACACCGCATCCGGATTATTTACCGGGTCAGGCAGTCCGGTGACCGTTGACCCACCCGACATGGTAATGTTTCCGGTCATGGTGCCGCCAGTCAGCTTGAGATACTGTGTCAGCGTGTTTGCGTCCGGCAGATTGGTAAACGCATCATTGATGGTGTTGATCGCCGTGCGCGCCTCGTTGACTTTTGCCATGAGGTAGTTATAGCCGTAGTTGTTCGGCAAGCCTACCTCCTGCCCGGTCGGGGCAACGGTCTGGCCGTATGTCCAGTTTTCGGGCAGGTCTGCGGTCAGCGGACTGGGTAAGGGTTTATTTGCCATTATGCCGTCCCTCCTAACGTAACAGGGATTGTATGCTTGAATACCGCCGATCCGGTCACCGGGACATAAACGCCTGCGGTTTCCAGTACATTGCCCGAAGCGTCCAATAGCTCTACCTGGGTAATCGGGTTAGCCTGTGATTCGAGCACGGTATAGGTGATGGTTGCAATATTAGCGTCTGTCGTTTTGCTCAGGCTGGTAATGGATATCGTGCCGTTGAGCCGTGCGCTTGCCACGTCGGACGCGACAAAGGACGCGGTCTGGTTCAAAAGTTCCTGCTGAATGCTTCTTTGTGTCGGCGTAACAATCACCCCTTGATCTTGTTCGCTGGCAAATGGGAGCACGCCAAGGCCCCAACTGCCAAGTCTATAGTTGTAGATCAGCCGCGACAGGTGCACCGTCTCGCTCATCTGGATGGGCGTGGACAGCAGCGGCCGGGACGTGTAGACAATGTGCGCCGGTTTGATGGTGTTGAGCGTGACGGCCAGCTCAGACCAGTAATTTTTATCTGCGGCGGATGCTTCAATGTACAGCGTGTAATTGGGATAATCCACCTCGACCTGCCACTGTCCGGGGCCTATGATCTGATCGAGTTTTTGATAGAGGAAGCCCAATGTAAACGGCGGGCGGGTCGAAATGCGGTTAATGACGCGCGCCCGGCGGAAATCTAACGTTTCCGTCTGCGGGTTTGGAATGATGGAAAAGATTTTTTCCCATTGCGCAATTGACTGCGCGTCCATCGTCTGAAAAAAGAAGTTGGCCGCAATGGCCTGGATCGCGTTCTGTAGTGCCGTAAACTGTTCGGTCTCGCTCTGGCAAAGTGCCTGATACTCTAGGATATCGCGGAACCAGGTCGGCACATATTTGCAAATCTGGTCGTTAAAATCATACACTGAGGCTCACCGTCCCCATAGTCGGCACCTGCTGTACGGTGCCAGATTCGGTCAACATGATATCGGACGTGCCGCCGTTAAGCTGTAAATTCTGTACGTTCACTACGCCATCCACCGTCAGCATGGCGGCAATCACGCGGGAAACATACACATCTGCGGCATATTCCACATGGTCAGTTGCCAGCATATTGCCCCAGCTCTGCCGCACAGACAGCAGGTAATTGGAGATTGCTGTCTCGACCGGCTCTTGCACCTGCGCCAATTCGACGCCGGATGCCAGCATGATGGTTGCGGTCACGTTAATCTCAACCTCGGTTGGAGCGACCACTGTGACTTGTGCGCCGATGGGAGCCGTGCCAAGGCCAAGGCCCTGATTGGGCGGCGGATCTACGGCGTTCTGGACGTTCTCGACTAGTGTTGGGGATGCCGGGTTGAAATCCGCGCCCAGGATCGAGAGCTTAACCGTGCCGCCGCCGTTCCAGGTCGGCCACACCTGCACCGCGCCTACGCCGTCAATGGCAAGAACTTTGGTGCGGTAGTCTGCAATATTGCCGCCAAACGGCTTGTTGTTCAGCGCTTCGATGATGCGCGCCCGGAATTCGTCGTCAGTTTCGGTATCGTCGCCGGGCACCAAAATATCAGTGATCTGAGCCGAATCCAGACCAGAAATTGGAGTAATGGGCAGGATCGGGCCGACGTAGCTGTTTCCGATGGTGCCGGGCGTCTCGGCGGTCATCTGATATTGCCCGGTTGAGACCTTTTCCGTTGCGACGAGATTAATCGAGTTGTCGCCGTCGATGGTCGAGAATCGAGACCCCAGCGGGATATCGATGTTAAACACGCCCAGGCGTACCGCCGCACTGGCCGGGTAACGGCTGACGCTGGCAATGATTGCGATATAGTCCAGCGATTGCCCGGAAGCTGTTTGTACAAACGCCTGTAGCTGTACCATGTTCAAGGACTGGTAGGCGTCGGACAGGGCAAGCGCAGGCGGGCCAAGCGCAGTCTGAATCATCGAGCCCTCGCGTTTATCAATCGTGTTTGGCACCTGATCCAGCATAGCCGCCAGGATATTGGCATAGGTTTGTGAGGTAAAATCGATCACGTAAGCGTCACCTCCAAAGTCTGGATGATATCGCCAAAAATAGTTTTGACTGTGAAGGAGGCGGACAAAACCCCGTCATTGTTGTAGGTATACTGGTAGTCCTCGACCGCGACCACACGGGAATCGATAGACAGCGCGTCCCGTACCCGGCGTAACAACTCAGTGGCGACATAACCGGAATCCAGGCCCACAAGGCCGTCCAGTTCGCTCCCAAAATACGGGCCGTAAATCTGCCATCGGTACCGCTCCATGCGCAGCATGATTTCTACGGCCTGCTGCATAGCCGTGAGGCCGTCTGCCATGCCGCGAATGCGCCGGGTGGCCGGGTCTACGTAATATGTAAGCGTCGGCTGCTCGACGATCTGCAAAGTATTCGACAGGCTCACCGGCCCATCGAGCGGCGTAATTGCCATGGGATCGCCTCCTATTTGTGTTCAAAAATACGGGACAGCACGATAAATTGCTGGCCGTGCATGACGCGCAGCAGCAGTACCTTGTCCCCCACTTCCAGCTTGCGGTTCAAAATGATAAACCCGTTCTCAATTGGAAGTTCTTCTTCATGCTCCCAGCACACAATATCCTGTGTCTGTAAGGTAGGATCGTACCCGTCCGACACCAGCGACGTTTCGCCCAGATAGGAACCGGTTAGGTCGGTCGTGGTCGCGCCGCACTGGGAACATGTATGATGATGCCCTAGCGTCTGGATGTAGTGTTTATGGTTCAGGATCGGGATCTTCTTTTCCACGACGGGCTCCGTAAGGATAAGGCTTTGTTCTCGCAGCGGGGCCATTGCGACTTTTGTCGTGATTTCCAGCGGGCTTTCTGATGTGACGGTGCCGATGGTCATATCGGTCAGGCCGCCCGCGTCCATGCTGTCCTGCGCCATGCGGTAAATCAGTTCTGCGAGTTCCATTTAAATCTCCATCGTTTCCAGGCTCATGGTGTGTACGTTCTGCTGGAATGTGTGCGTGACTTTTTCCAGCAATACCCACTGTTCTAGGTTGATGTCTCCTAGCTGGTAAATGTGCATGTACACCATCTGCCCTGCCCGCAGGCCGGGTACGCCTAACGCCTCGACCTTGAGCGTGCGCAATCGCCGATTGTAATACTCAAGCATCTGTTTGCCTTGCTCGGCAATCTGCGCTTCGTTCAGGTTTTCGTCCACCTGCGCATAATATTCCAGCAGACCCCATTTCCCAATATTGGTGCTGTCCTGGAACTGGTACACGTCAGCATGCCCGGTTTCTTCGTTCGGGCGCGCCAACGTGATGCAGTTGTACGTCTGTTCATCGATATCGGTCTTGTAGGTGTAGTCGGTTGCATAGGAGGCGTCACCGATCATAATCTCGGATTTCATGTTTTCCGGCGACCGCAGGCAAATGCCGTTGCCGTCGTCGTACAGCACATAGATTTTCCCGGTATTCAAAAGCACCTGTTCAAGCACGTCGCTGATGATGTCTAAGCAGCTCGTTTCCTGATCTTCGGTATACTGTGGGATGGTGTAGCCGGTGCTCTCCATCGTGCCCGTCTCAACCTGCAAGTCGGCGCAAATCTGCTGGATGATCGATTCGGCGGTTTGGTCGTAAAAGTTGTACACGGCGCTCGCCTTGAGGTATCGCAGGCGGTCGTAGCATGTCGTTTCGATGGTGCCCCAGCGGTCTTTGGATTTGGTGAATACCCAGCCATAAAATATGAGCTGGCCGTCTACCGAAAACCGCACGGTGTCGCCCTCGAGGTAGTCAAGCTGCCCGGCCTTTTGCAGCGTAAATTTGAGTTCGCCCGGCTGGCCGGTGCGGTTGGTCGTGTACGTCACCTCGGTTGTCACCGTCGTCACGTCGAAGATTTGCCCGGTGCGCTTGTTCGCAATCAACAGCTCATATACCATTGGTATTCACCACCTGACAATCCTCAGCCTTGACCCAGCCTACAAAATTGCCCTGATTATCCCGCAACATGACCGGGTAGGGCGTTAGCGGGTCTTCGGTAACAATACGGCTGACCGTACCAATCAGGCCGGATAGCTGTGCGGACGGGGATTCTCCGTTATTACTGCCGTATACCGGGCCAGTCGCCTTAACCGCAGCACCGACATAGAGCTGACCGGGGGCGATTGACCGCGGCTGTGACACCGTGGCCGTCTGTACGCCCCCTGTCAGCGCAACAGTGCCGTCGGCCTGCTGCTGTAGCACGCGCGGCGTATAGTCTCGATATTCGGTAATCTCTAGCGAATAGTAGAAATCGCCGGTCTCTGCGCCGCGTTCCTCATATTCAAACGAGGTGACCAACACCGGCATACCGGTTTCGCTGGTCATGTACGCTGTGCCGTCCTCATAGTACCGGACAGGCGTATAGATTACCGGGACGCGGTCGTTCATGGCCGATTCAAAAAACTGGATGTAAAATTCGGGTTCCCGGAATTCGTTCGGGGTTACAACAAACGGGTCGTCCGGCCTGCCCGGAAAAAGCCCGTCCCACGAAATGACCTTCAAGGCCGGGATGCGCGGGATCATAATCGGGCCGAGCGCCAACACGTTATAGTCGTCGTTCTCGTTGTCCTTGCTGACGTTGACTTTCTCCGGGTTGACCGGCATGCGGATTACCTGCCCGTCCCGCGCGAAAAAGAGGCCATAATTATTTGCCATTGTCCCGCCTCCTTAAACTCTCGCGTAGGCGCGATAGGTGCCGGACGCACGCTGTTCAAGCAGTACGGTCTTGATCGCGTCTGCAAGTGCGGTGCGGTCGGCTGCTGTGTTGCCAGTGTTCTGGCCTGTGACGTTGATGACAGGGGTTTGCGACGTAAGGTTTACCTGCGCGACGTATTGCCGTTCGGCCAGGTCAACGAGCATTTGCAGGTCTTCGTTGGTCATATCGACCGATTTTTTGAGCGCGCCGGTATTGTCTGCGGTTTTTCCGCTGCTCTTACCGATATCTCCCAACAGGCTGCTCGGGTCTGCGGCAGCCGGAACGGACACGGATGGCATTTCCCCACCGCTCGGCAGTCCACCAAAGCTTAAATTAGACCCCCAATCATAGCCCGCGCTGAATGCGTCTCCATAATTGAACCGGTCCATATGAAGGGATTCTGCGTCAAACGGTTCGATCACAACGTCAAGGTCTCCCCATTTCTCGTTTACCCATCCGCTGAGCGTGCTTCTCCAACTGCTGACGGCTCCGGCGAGGTTAGAACCAAAAAGTGTATCAATTGCCGATGCAATCCCTTCCAGGATGCTTAAAATTGCGTCGGCCATGCCATGGATGATTCCCACGGCGGCGCGGGCTGGATTGCTAAAGACCGTTGCAATGATATTTGCAACACCGATAAATCCATTCACGACAAACACAAGCCCGTCCATAATCAAATTGAACGCGGCCACAAAAATATTGCCGATAAATGCCAGCGCGACCGCAATTGCGCCGGTAATCAGGCCCGTCGCCGAAATCGTTGACCCTGTAAGCTTATTAATGGCTGCTACAACTGCATAGATCGCCGCTATAACAAGCACAATCACGATAACGATCGGCCCCCACACCGTTGCCATAACAGCACCAAGCATAGCCTGTGCTGTCGTCAAAAAGTTTGTAACAGCCGCGCAAATCTGTATCCAGTTGGCTGCTATCAGGAAAACGCCGAACGCGGTTGCAAGCCCTAACACGATTGGAGCAATAATTTGAATGTTGTTTGCCAACCAGTTGATGGCGTTTAAAACCGGTTGGAGCGCCATTGTCGCAGTATTTTGAAACGACTGCCAAACTTGCGCCCAGGTCATCGGCATTTCTTCAAATTTAGCGTTCGTTTCGTCTGCCGCCCAGAACATAGCGTTCTTGACCACTTCGGCCGTAATCTGGCCCTCTGCGGCCATTTCGCGCAGTTTTCCGGTGCTGACGCCGAGATATTCCGCAATCGTGTTTGCAATCATCGGCGTTTGCTCCATGACGGAATTCAGCTCTTCGCCGCGCAGAACACCCGAAGACATTGCCTGCGTGAGCTGTAGCATAGCGGCTGACCCTTCCTGCGCCGATGTGCCAGAAATCGCCATCTGTTTGTTGAGTTGTTCAGCAAACGCCACGATCTCCTGCGTATTATCAAACGCATTCCCGGCCAGTGTGCCGAGTTTGGCAACCATGTTGGCCGTCTCGGTAAACGAACCGCGCGACGCCTGTGCAGACTGGTAAATCATCTGCGTCAGTTCTTGCGTGGTTTGCAATCCGTCGTTCATCAGGTCGAGCCGGGCCGTTGTTTGCGTGAATGTATCAGAGAGATTGACTAGGCCAGATACCGTTTGAATACCCACATATGCGGAAGCTAGGCCCAACAACCGCCTTGTCAGCCCGTCAACAGCTGTGCTTGTGCTTGCGCTAGACGCGGTAGACCGAGAAAACGATGTTCCGAGGTTTTCAGTCGCCAGCGCCGTGCGTGCTGTTGCCGTCTCGATGTTGGACAGTGACCCTTGCAACGTGTCCATAGAGGATGCCGCGCGCTGTGCAAATTGAATGAATTCGGTAAATGATTGAGTAAAGTGATCTTCCAGAATTAGTTGTTCTCGAATCTGCGGCACGGTCTCACCTCTTTAGCTTTGCCATAGATTTTTTGCGGTCTTGTATCTCACGCTGGATGAAAAGACACAACAATGTTTTTTCCCGGAATGGTAATGAATCAAACTTCGACGGGGGCCAACCATGATTGACAAACATGTAATACGCACAATCAGTTTCCAGGTCGCCCCCGTTTATCAGTTTTTTGCCTGTGCTCCGATGTCCTCCGGCTCAGAAAATCCGCAAAAATCTTGGATTTCTCGCACTAGGCGCGCATGCTCCCCCACGAGCAGCATTTTCCCGGGTACGAGGGACGGGTCAACTACGCCATAGCTCCGACACAATTCGGCGTCCGAAAAATCAGGCACTTTAACCGCTGCGCAAATCAGCTGCCTGGAATACGCAATATTATCCACCGTATCCGGCTGTCCGTTTTTCCCCTTTTTAGTACATCTGGCTAAGAGTTTTTCGTTTTCCTCCTGCGACAGTGCACGAATAACGAACGGGACAGGGTTGCCCTGTTCGTCTTGGAATCGCGTGGAAATGATGACCTCTTTCTCCTGGTTAGCGGATACCGGATGAAGAAATGCCGAAAGAGTTGCCATAAGTAGAATCCTCCTTTAAGAACCAAGCTGCGCGGGGTCGGTGAAGCCTTCAAGCTTCTGAACGTCGCCTACACTGAACGAAATTTCCACATCAAGCATGGATGTTTCTGCATCCAATTTGGACAGCGGAATCTCACCGGACAGCTTGCAGCGATAATACGCCATGACGCGGGTGCCGATTGTTGTCGTCGGGTCGTTGTTCGTAATCTGTAGATCGAAATACGGCATACGGCCCGTGTGAATGTATTCCAGCACCATATCCAGGAAATAGTCCGTGCAGTAGTACAGCGTCGCCGTGCCGGACAATTTCGCGCCTGCCGCCTTTTCCTGGATGATGCGCGTGCCGACAACCTTCATGTCCTCGGACTGGATGTCTGCGCTGGTGTTGATATTTTTGAGCATGAACAAAAGGTGTTGCTTACCGCCCTCATCAGTCAGGAACGCCGAGCCCTCTGCGCCCATGACGGTATCACGGGCAAGTAAGTACTGAGTATTCGCCATGTCTGCCTCCTTACGATACCGTGACGGTCATGTAAATCTTTTCGACCGAGTCTACTGCCTGGATTGCGACGTTAACCACAATCGAATCCACATCATCACCCGGAAAAACTTCCACGTCCTCAGCCGTGAAATTCTGGATGGCGCGGGCATTTTGCAGCGTGGTCATATAGCCGACAATCGCCGTGCGGAACTGCATGCGGCCCGTGTCGTCGTTATCTACAACACCGATGAAATTGTCAGAGAACTGTTTGTAAATGTCGTTTGCAATCGAGTTGCACAAGCGGATCACGCGGTTTTTGCGGTAAACCTTGCCGATATCCTGTGTATAGGTCACGAGGCTGTTAATATCGGTCTCGACCTTGACCACGTTATCCTCTGCGAACAGGGTAAACTGCCCAGCATTGATCGCGGCAACGGCCTGCGAATTGGTCAGCACCGGAGACACCGTGACCGCGTCCGGGTATGCCGCGTACGTGAGCGACTGATTGTACTGTGCGCCCGCCTGTGCGCCGCCCAGCCACCAGCAGACCTGCTGCTTGGTCAGTTCGGTGCCATCGGACAGTGTGACGCCGGTCTCGTTATCAATTACAAAACGGCTGTCCGGGTTGGTCATGCCTGCCGCTACGAGCTGGCAGTACTGGCCGTTTTCGTCCGCTAAGCGCTTGACAAACGACTGCATAGCCGTGAGCACCGTGCTGTCCGTACCGTCATAGATCAAAATATCGAAGTCATACGGCTCGATTACGGACAGGAATGCACTGTATGCCGTGGCTTCTACCGTTCCGTCTGCGCCACCGGTCAGTGCCGTGCCGGTGTTGGCCGCAAGCGCGCCCGTGCCCGAGAACGTGACCCAGGCATTTGCCGTCAGCTCTTGGACTGTCTGAGCCTGCTGAGAATCTACGATTTCACCGTCTACGACCGTGGATACGGTGAAAGTGCCCTCGTTATCCGCATCCTCTGTCACAATTACCGTGATGCTATTGCCACGGGCGCCGGGATACAGTGCGGTCGCGGTCAGCGGGCTAATCTTGGCAGATGCCTGGGAAGAACTGGTTGCCGAGGGGCGATACAAAAGCACCTGCCGAGGCGCGCTTGTCCGGTTCGTGCCCTTGAAAATCTCTCGCAGAAACATTGCGCCGGGTTCGGTGATGGGATAGCCGCAATACGGGGTTGTGTCGGCCCCATTGTCTACGGCCATGACCTGCCCAACCGGGCCCCAGCTCATAGGTTCGCAGATTGCAACAACGCCACGGTCGCCTACAGTTAGGCCCAGTCCAGTGCCGGACTTAAAACGGATATATACGCCGGGACGGACTTTCGATTGTGTTGTCCATACTCCGCCAGCCATATTTTCACGCTCCTTTTCTCTTGTTTGAAATTCTTCCTAATTTCCATCCGCTCTCCAAATAGGATGAAAGTGTTTCTATGGAGACAACTTTTTCCTTCTCTCCGTTGTTAATTCGTTTTCTTCCTTTTGTGGGAGGCGCTTGCTTAGCCCGGCTTTCGCGTAACTTTTTGCGCCGATCCTCTCTGTTAAAGACTTTTCGCATACTTTCCTTATATTCCGGATCGGCAAAACGCGCCTTCATCCGCTCTGAGCTACGTGCGCGCTCTTCTTCTCTGGAATATCTTCTTTTTTGTCCCGCACTTACATTTTCTTTTGAAATAAGTCCGGTTTGGAACGCATGCACAATATTTTCTTGATTGGTGACCCATTCGAGATTTTCAACACGATTATCTGTTTTTATCCCATTTTTATGGTTTACTTGCCTTTTATGGTTGGGATTTTCTAAAAATGCAGAGGCTACCAGCCGGTGTACCGACAGAGACTCGCACCGGTTATCCGGCCTACTTCGTAAGCACACAACCTGGTATCCGTCTCGATCGATTTTAGGTTTAAGCTCGTGAACCAACTCAATCTTGCCGAGGCGTTTTGCGAAGCTTCTAACTCGACCTGTAGAGGATATTTCGTAACGGCCTTCCCATGTGGAAATCGGGGCCCACCTTTCCGCCATTATTTGTCACCTCCGAAAAATTTCTTGACGAGGTTCACGGCCTCGCCCATGGTGTATTCCTCTTTTGTGAGGATAGCCCGCAAAAAATCGGGCTGGATGTGTGCAAAACGCTTGCTTTTCAGAAGCGATTCGCGGGAATATTTCTTACGATTCGTCAAGTGCGTTGACCTCCTCATTGAGTTCGTCAATGCGCCGCATTTTGACGCTGCCCTTGTCCGGGAACACAAACACACGCAGCTCAAATTTGTAATGCAGAGCATCCAGATCAATGGTCGCCTCGCGGTCATACGTGCGGACAAGTCCGGTATTTGTGCCATCGGTATAGAGAAACGTCTCCATGACCATGTCCAGCGCTTCGGCCGCCGTCGTATAGCGCCGCTGCAAGTCGGGCAGGTTGTAGTCCTCCAAATAGGTAAGGTCTATGCCAATCTCGCGCAGAAAACGGTTTGCCGGGTATTTGTGAATGCGGGAATAGCGCTGCTGCAAAAACGCGCACGGGCATTTCGTCCCCTGCTGGTTTGGGTCGGCATAAAACGTCACGCCGGGAAGGATGTCTTTGAGGTATGTTGCCAGGGATTTCGCTACGGTCTCGATTGTGAAGTTCATCTAAATAAATCCTCCAATCCGCGCAACTCAATTCCTAGTACGCGCTCAAACTCCTTTTTTGCCTCATCAGACATGTGCAGGCCGGGGACATAGCTGGTTTTAGTTCCGACCACAATGCCAACATTTGCGCCTGGTGTATATTCCAACAGGCCGGATGCCGGATTGACATGCAGCCCTGGGACAAAGTGCCGATCCATACGGTGCCCATCGTTGACATAGGATGCATAGCTCTTGTTATTGGCTAGGACCGCCACAAGGTCTGCGCCGCGCCGTTGCGGGGTTACTTGGCTATCTGTCGCCCAGTGCTGTTTGAGTTCGCCGGTGCGCGTGCCCGTGCCGGTCAGACTTCCGCTTGTGGGCGGGGTCAGCTCTGTGGCCTTTTCTACCGCCCGCATGGCGGCATTGCGCACAGAGTTCTCTAACTTTGCTTCAATCTCTGGCTGCATGCGCCGCAATCTGGATACATATTCGCTTAGCCTCATAGATTGACACGCTCCTGTTGCAGCAGCCGGATTTCCTGATGGGCCAAGCCGGGCATGATCGCACCGAACGGCTCATAGAACAGATTCGGATCGGCTGCAAACGCACGAATCACCGGGCCCGCCCGGCCAAGCCGCCCGCCGCGCGTGATCATCAGCTCATCCCCCGCCCGGACATCTATCGAGATGTCGCACGCCAGGTGGTCGTTCTGCTGCACGTCTGCGGCGGTAGTGGTCATGTTGATGGGCTTGTTGTCGCTCTGATAGACCCGGCAGGGGATTCCCGTCTGCACCTGCTGTCTCTCATGTCGCGTGAGCGCGCCATCCTGCACATCCTGCACGCGGTAGATATCCATAGTATCCGTATACCAGTCAGTCCAGTTCATGGTTTCACCTCGTTCAAATTACATAAGTGCCACTCATGCCAATCAACTTTGCCCGGTTAGCCAAAATTTGTCCATACGTCGTCGAATTGAGATCGCCCCAGTCCTCTGTCCCTGCCGTGATTGCGGCGGTATCATAGGTCACAGAGGCATCGCCCAATTTTGCGGACTTAACCATGCCGACCAGCGCGCCGGATGCGGCCGCAGCGGCGGGTGTTTCATTGCTCGCCGCATAGCCTCTCAGTGAGATCGTGACATAGTGCGCGACATACAGCCCGACGGCATACCGCCAACCATCCAGCCATTTGTCCGGTTGAATGGACACGTTCGCCATCCGGATAATCTGCGCCAGCATGGCCGGGGAACCCAGGAATTCACCCTCAGAATTGAAAAACTGCGGGTAGTCCTCCTGAAATTCCTCCACCGTGTAATTCCCTACGCTCGACCCAATATTGGCCGCAGTGGATTTTACGCCGAAAAATTGAGGTTTCATGCAAAACATACCCGCAATCCTCCTTTATTCCTCAGAAATTGCCTTGCCTCGGCGCGTCCTGACTTTCTTTTCGGCCGCTTTCTGGCTCTCCCTGTCCGAGGTGCCGGTGGGGACGATCTTGCCGTCCCGCACAAGCGCCTGGAAATAGTCGGTCTGCGCTGCCCATTCGGGAATATCGGTCATCACATCACGCCGCAGCGCAATAGCGGTAGAGCCGTCGGGCGCGGGAACGATGACGTTCCGTTTGCTCAGTACAAACATCTAGCGGCCTCCGTTTAAATTCCGTCCCAGTAGGTGAGGGACGTGGGGTAAAAGAGCTGCACTTCGGAGATATTTGCCATGTATGCAGTGTCGTAGCAGACATTTGCAACGTTGGGCTGGGACATGATGCGAGACAACGGAACCAGCTCGTCCATCTTGACGAATCGGCGGTCATTGTTGTACACAACCATGCGGTCAGCATCCGCTGTGCCAGCGCCCTTGCACCAGACCGTTGCACCAATGAACAGATCGCCGCCGTTTTTGGTTGCGACGTTGTTTTTCATCACATAGTCGTAGATGGTTTCGGTTGCCAGGTCGGTAACCTTGGTAGTCAGGATGTAGTTGTACTGCTCATAGGGGAGCAGAATGTGGTTGGGCATTGCGCTCGGGTCGTACTCATTTGCCGCCCAGGCTGTGGTCAGCGCCGTATTGATGTCGGTCAAAATCTGGTCTGCGGTCTTGGTGCTCCACTTCGTTCCAGAAGCCGTACCGGTCGCGGCAACCGTGGTCTCTACAGCATCCGGGTTGTTTACCAGACCGGTCGTGCCGTATTCCTCCAAGCCGACGTAGACGTTCGCGTCCATATGCTTATCATATGCCATACGCACTCCGTCGGACAGCAGGTTGTCCAGCGAACGGCCGATATAGTTCGAGCGCTGCATATCCTGGAACATGACGCGCAGGGCTGCCGCAAACACGTGCGCCTTGTATACGCCCTTATCTACAGATGCCTGAACGGTCGGAATGCCGTTCGCCCCGCCTGCGGTTACAGGGGAATTGACCGCGCCGCCGGTAATACCGTAGCTCACAGCCATGGCAGACACATAATCCACCCAACCGCCGCCGGTCTCGATGACGATATCACGAGGATAAGTAAAGTTCATCAGCGGCTTGCGAATCATGGGGTCGCGCTTTTCCAGCTCAGATGTCAGGAATGCGCCGCCGGTCGCAATGCCCGCCGCGTCCATGACGGGCATATCATTCATGGGCGAGGTTGCCTTGCCACCAATCACGCCCGCGTTAAAGGTGCCAATATTCGTAAAACTCATGTGTTTGTCCTCCTTTAGGCGTTCAGCTTGGTCAGAATGACAAGCTCGGCAACGCCGTTTGCGTCAGCCGGGCCGCCCCACCGGCAGTTAGTCAGCTCGACGGTGTTTGCAGGGGTCGTGCTGTCAGCCGATGCAACAAACGAACCGACCGGCGCGTTTGTCAGGTCGCCCTGTACACTCTTAGCCGCGAGAATGTAAACCTTACCGCCGACAGCCGGGGTACCGCCAGCACACTTGACGTTGATCGAGCCGCGCTGGAACACAGACACCGCCTCGCCGGGCGCATACTGGCCGACCTGCTGCTCGAGATACGTGAGGGCGGTCTTGATCTCAAATCCTGCGACACCCGCAAATGCAGCCGCCGTAAATCCTGCGCCGGCCGCTACGACTGCGGGCTTGGTCGCGTCATATACCAGCGGGGTGCCGAACGGGATCGCGGCCTCTCCGCCCGCCGGTCTGGTCTCTACGATCATATCCGGCTGTCTGGCATAGCAGCCCGCAAAGCCGTGGGGCATGTCCTTGCCAATCACCTGGGGATTCAGTCCCATAAAAAAATCACTCCTTTAAGTTGCGGCCAACAGTCCGGCAGTCCGAAGTGCGGCCAGAAGATTGTTGAAATCCTGTTGTGTGGGGGCGGCGGATAGATCCGCAATAGCGGCCATCTGAAGGACTCCGCCTCTCACCGATGTCGTGGCATCCGGTAGGGTATAACTGGGGCCTGCCGGGCCTTGCGGCCCTTCTGGGCCCCGCTCCCCTTGCGGGCCTTGTGCGCCGGGCGCTCCATCTGCACCAGCCGGGCCTCGTGGGCCGGTCTCGCCGGGATCGCCTTTAGCTCCCTGCGGGCCTGCTGGGCCCATGATATTGGCGCTTGCAACGGCGGGCATTCCGGATTTGCTGGCCGTCCAGGTCAGTTCCCCAGATTCGCTGACAGTGGGCTTATAATAGCCGCCGTCCTCTCCGGCGGAACCGGAAACAGCAGGTACGGGGCCAACGTATGCAATGCGCAGTTCCGCTACGCCGTTGTTATCTGCTGGGCCATTCCATTGGGCGTTAGAGAGCGCCACGACATTTGTGCCGTCGGCCTCTGCCTCAAATCCGCCCACAGAATAGCCCTCAGAGGCGGCGACGCGAACATATATTGTTCCGTCAATAGCGGGTTCGCCCTTCTGACATTTCACGTTGATGCAGCCGCGTTGGAAAACGGAGACTGGTTCCTTCGGGGCGTATTGGCCTACATCCTGGTTGAAAAACTCTGCCGGGCTCTTGACCTCTCGCCCCGCCACGCCGATGAACTGGTTTCCGGTATTTCCGTCCCCCATAGGAAGAACTGCACCGTTTTCCCCGCGTACCAGCGGCGTACCGAACGCAATAACCTCCGTACCGCCTAACGGGGCCGTGTTGACGATCATATCGGGCTGTCTGGCGTAGGAGCCTGCAAACCCGTGGGACATATTCCGCCCAATCGTCTGAGGTTTCAGGGGCATTGTTAGCCCTCCTTCTTGTTGTGCGGGTTTCTTGCAGCGTAGGCGTTCGCAGATTCCGCGCACACCTGCTCATAGGTGGTCTTACTTGTCTTGTGCGCATTCGCCTGGGCGCTGTCCATGGCCGCCTTAACGATATCCGGCATAGCGTCCTTGCCCTGTACGGCGGACAGCAATGCGTCAGTGACTTTGGCGCGCTGCTGCTTGTCTGCAATGGCGGCAACCGCCGGGCGTACCTTTTTCAGCAGCTCTACGGCTGCATCTCTTGCCGGGCCTGCCGCGCAATCGTTCTCAACCGGGATGGTCAGCGCGCTGCCCTCCTTCTGTTCGCCCGATAGTCTCTCGATCATGTCATCGAGGTCGGTCTCGTCGTGGAGGGGGTGCTCTCCCCGTCCGCCTCGTGCCTTGGCCTCCAACATTTCGAGGATGCGATCCAGCTTAGACCCGATGTCGTCCCCCTTGGGGGCCTTCTCGACCATCTCATCCGCTTCGGGCTTGGCTTCTGCGGGTGCCGCCTCCTGCGCGGGCTTCTCGCCTGCGGGTTCAGCGTCCAGCGCGGTTGCCGTGGTCTGCACCATCTGGTCGAGCTCTTCCGGGCTTGCGTCCCTCGCCGCCATGCCAAAGGCGGTTAGGATCGACTTCCAAAATTCTTTCATGGTGTTAATTCCTTTCTCCGCCTCTGTGGCGGCGTCCTTTATCGCTACCTCGTGGCCTGCGCGCCCCTTTGGCACGATTGCCACGTGATTGCCTCTGATATGTTCCTGCCGGTATCCGTCCCCATCTGGGACGTAATTGCACAGATACCCGCACGAGACCTCCCGTTTGACAGCGTTCCTCACCTCATTGGCGAGGTTTGCGTCATTGATATACAGGTCGGCCACGATGTGATCCCCATCCTGCCGCACGTTCTGCGCATGGCCCTTGGTGTATGCGGCATAGTTCTCCGGGCTTACGTTTTCGGGCGGGTGCCCGTCCGTGACCGGTTTCCCCTCAAAACTGGCAATTGTCGCATTTTCAAACACGTCCGCTGGATATCGCTGCACTGTGACAACCCTCTCAGGGTCTCCATCCAGCATCAGTTCCCGCGCCAAATAGTTCTGCGGCCCTGTGCGGGCGATTGGCACGTCCTTGCAGATCAAAAAACCTTCGGGCGTGTCTACCAGGTGGGGGCTAATCTGCGAGCCGTAATATGCAATCTGCATCACTCCACCCCCGGAACCAGTTGTTCTTGGTCGGCGCTCTGGCCGCTCATAGCCTCGGTCAGGAGGTCTCCGATTACAGCAATGTGGTCTAATTCGTCTGTCATAACCTCCAGCAGCTTGGGAATCGCGCTGTTTGGAGCCAGCGCCATAACGGCCAGATACAGGCGAACGGTTTCGTTTTCCCCGGCCAGGGAGCGTTTCAGCAGGTCGATGTATTCTTGGTTGTAGTCCATGTGTCATCACCTCTTTCGGGCAAATAAAAAGGAGCCAACCACCGAGAATTTCTCAGCAGTTGACCCCGTTTGGTCCGTCCGCTTCAACATTTAGAAGTGGGAACAATGTTCAGTTATGCAGCCCCTGAAATCAGCAGTCGAAATGTTTCCCTACCCTTCGGCGTGACCATGGTTTGTGTTCCTCCCCACCGGGTTTTGTCGTTGAAACACTCTTTTAGCTCAAACAACCCATCGTCAACGTGCCGCTGATAAGGCATTAACTTTTTCTTTTTGTCCCGGTAAAGATATTTTCCGTCCAAAAGAAAATTTACGAACTGTTTCGGCGGCACATTCAGCTCCTTCGCGGTCTCTCGCAGTCCGGTCAACAGGTTACGGTCAACCAGTTCATCAAAATATGCTGCTTTAGGGGCCATGATCTGGTTTTCCACCGTCAGAGCTGAGAGCCGGGCTTCGCGGTCGGCCAGGGTCTTTTGCGCTACCATCAGCGCTTTTGCCATCAGCTCTTCCGGGGAAAGTTCATCCTGATTGATGATGTACCCGCCGTTCTTTCGGATGGATGGCAAAACTTCGTCGAAAACCCAGCTCTCAAATTTGTCTGCGCCGGGGAGCTCGGATTTTGCCGCGAGGCGATAAACGTCTCCCTCTGGAATAAAATTGGTGATCTGGTCTCTACCCAAGCCGTCGGTGAGGTGGCGTTTCACCACCCCACGGCAATGTTGCTTAATTGCGTTGGTGGGGTCCTTGTATCCCAGGGCTATCGCCACATCTTTGGCGCAAAACAGCACTTTTCCGTTTTCCTCAATAGTGCGGATTTTCCCAAACTCTGGGTTGTCGAAAATCATTAAATCGGTCATTGCGTTCGCTCCTTTCAGCATTCCGAGCACTCCTTTATGTGCTCTGTTTTTAATGTTTTCCGCTTGATATGTATGATTTTTACAGAGCCATTCGGCCCTGGAATCAGCTCAACCCTATCCCCTTTGGATAAGACCGTTTCAATTGCTCTAATCGATGTCGGCGTCAGATTCACGGTTTGCCTCCCTATACAGCCGTTTCCACTCTCTGTATTTCGCGTCATCTGCCTGTTTGTGCTTTTGGAATGTCGCAAATGTTTTCGGCGTCGCGTCTGGAATTGTGATTCTATATTTTTCCCACTGGCGGTAATCTGCCAGCCACTTGCGCCGTCCAGCTTCTTTTTTGCGGTACGCCTCGACCTGTTTTTGTGTCCGTGGGTCTACGCTGTACGGGTTTTTGGCCGGGTTGGAAAAGTCCTTGATTTTCTGAATTTCCTCCGGTGTCCGGCCTGCGGCTGTCCACGGATAGACGCTATGCAAACAACCAGGATGGATATTTAACCATGTATTCGATAATATATCCGGCCCCGCCGGGTCAACCTTTCCAAACGCATCGGCCAACGGCGGAAAATCCGGATCATTGCCGCTTTTGGAATACACGCGGCCCTCGTACGGCGCGCATAATTTACAGGTCGTTCCGTGGGAGGATATCTGGTATAGGTCGTGCGCGTCATCTGCGGTTAGTACTGCCATGACCTCTGCCTGCCGGTTGGTGGTGCGCAGTACCATGCTGCCGTAGGTGTGTAGGCTCCAATCACGGCCAGCCCTGTCCGTAAACGCCCGGATCCCCTCGCGCCTGAGCCGGTCAACAAACGCCGGTAAGCCCGTGCGCGGGTCGCCCGCCTGCATGCCCGCAGAGATTTCCAGCGCAATATTGCGGATTACTCCGGGCTGTTGTGGCCCAATAATGGCGCCTCGCAGCGTTGTATCTACGGTATTGCATGCGTCCACGATCTCGCCCATCAGATTGCCGACCAGGACATCCACGACCGCGTGCTGGGTAGATGTCAGCACACGCGCATTGTAGTAGCCTGCCTGGTGTTTCTCTCGGGGCTGTAATAGGCGGTACGCCTCCGGGACACGCTCATAAAATGTCTGCTCGATCATTTTGGGGACGTATTTCCAGCTCTCGGTTTGCAACTCGTTTAGGATCGCCTGCACCCGTTCTAGGGCTGCCACTGTGTGGTAGTCGATCAGCTGTTTGGCGCGCAGGCGTGCAATCTCGTTGATAATATCGGTCTCTGCCCGCAGGAACAGCGCAATCAGGCGTTCCAATAACCGTTTGGATTCAGGTTGTCGGATTTTCTTCGCCATAGCCTAACCCCATCAGCGGGTCGCGCAGCGCCGTGACATCCGAATAGGATCGCCCTGCATTGGTGTCGATCGCCTCATCGGTAATGCTGTCAAACAGCCCGGTTTCATCGGATAATTTTTTGAGTTCCTTCTGCGCCGTCCCCGCATCCAACAGGCCAGACTGAAACGCCGCAATGATCGTCTCAGATTTGGATTTTCCGATCTCTGCGACTTCCTTAGCCGTCGGCGTCCAGAGCGGCGGAAAGCTGAAATCCAGATCATCCGGGACGTATCCCCATGCGCTCATTGCCATGATGGGCAACAGCTTTTGCAGCGCGGGTCGTAATTTTGCCTCACGTTGGCTGTCTACGTAGTCGTAGTAATTGCGCAGATCGCTCTCTCCCGTGGCGTTCATTCCGCTCGGAGACCGGCCAAATAGTTTTGTCATGGGGTAATGGCTCGCGCCGCACAGGTTGAGCGCCATGCTCTCGTATACCTCTTGCAGGCCGGTAAATGTATACTGGGTATTGGTGAGTTTTGTCCCCTCTTCCACAACCTGTGTACCGAAATTGGAGCGCAACACGCTCTGCGCCTGCATAACCTGCCAAAACCGTCTTTGCGCCTGGCTAGAGCCGATGGAAAACAGTTGTTCCAGGCCCTTGACCTCCATCGTATTGATGTTTGCCTGGAAGGTCAGGGCGGCCATGTTGGCGCTCACATTGTCGTGGGCCACAACCTCTTTGTACAGGGCCTCCACCTCGGATTCGCCCCAATACATTTCGGCGATACGCTCGATTTCAGGCAACTCGCGGCCTGTAAACCGGATTACGTGAGAGTGGTGCACACGCGCCACTGTATTGCCCTGCGCATCGGTAATGGAGTAATATTCCGGCACAGGCTCCCCGGCCTCCATGACCAGGCCGTTGGTGGTGGTAATCCCCATCCATCTATCCAGGATGTATAGGCCCTGGAAACTGCCAGGATATACCATATCTAGGTCGAGCGGCGCTTCCAGATCGTCTTGCCCCTTGACCATGATGAGCCCCGCCGCGCCGCCGTACAGACGGCCCCAGCGCAATCCCGCGTTAATACGGTCTCGCAGGCGGGTGTCTCGCTCCAATCGTTCCAGAGCATCCTGCATTTCCGGCGTCACGGAACCTTTGACCCGGAACCACTCGCGCAGCATGTCATCTACCATGAGGCCGACCACATTCTGCACCACCCAGTTATCTCGATACAGGCTGTTGAGCAGGGCATAGTTGTCCGTCATGCGGGTCAGCGGGTATTCTGTTGCCTCTAGCGGGGATTGACTACCCCATCCCAACCGAAATAGCGGGTTTGCAAATGCATCCTGTACGCTGACCGCCTCGGTGTTTGGTTTTGCTCCCGTCTGGCGGGCCTTATTACGTCTGGACACTCTCAAACCTCCAATCAGGCAAATAATTTACAAAATATCGGAGCGCATCCGGCCCGTGATCTTGCTGTTTTACCGGGCGTTCCTCGCCTCGTAGGGCGGCTTTCTCATCCCACAGATACGTTCCCAGTTCATCGATCAGCCCAGTGCATCTCTCATGGATACGGATTTCTCGCCGGGCCAGCAATGCGCCGGTCTTGCGTATCCCATCTAGCACCTCATTATCGGCCTCTCGGACGTATACGCCACGCTGACGTAACGCCACGATAAATGACGCGGCGGACGGATCAACAAGAACCGTTGCCGGGATATCTCCCATAAACTCCATAAAATCATCAGCGTATTGCTGGTCGGTTTTCTGTTTGCGCTGTTTGCGGCTGTCCCATCGATATTCCCGATCTACGCGGATGAGCTCGCCGTTGTCGTAGATATCTAAAAACACCGTGGGGTTGGTTGTGCCGTAGTCGCACGCAATATACCGCTCGCAGGAATACGGTAGGTTGGGAATGTCCTCGCGGTATGTGTTTTCTGTGGGGTCGAACATGTCATAGATCAGGCCCTCGGACATAACCCACCGGCCCATAATGTACCGCTCGTAAAACAAACCGGCGTACATGGATTTATACCGCGTCTTGGTGGCGTCATCCAGGGACGGGTTGTCGTCCATCAGGAAATGCAGATATAACACATTGTGTTTTTCCGGCTGCAAAATCCATTCCTGCCGGAACCAGTGTTGCGGATTCTCTGGATTACAATTGAACCATAATTTCGCGCCGCGCACCGAGCAACGGGCGAGCGCCTGCTCTACAAATGACCGAGGCATCAATGCTACCTCGTCCAGCAGCACACCGGCCAGCGTCACGCCCTGGATCAGGGCCGCGCTTGATTCGTCTTTACCGCCGAACAGATAAATAAAATTGGTGCGTTTGCCGCGTGTGACGATAATCATGTGCTCGCCCCGGCGGTACTGCATGGAAAAATTGCGCCGCAAATACTGGATGCCGAGCAGCGGCCGCACAACGTTGCGCTCAACCGCGCCCACGGATTTGCCGCATATCGCAAATGCACACTGGTCAAAATTCCCCATGGCCCACAGCACAAACGATAGAGACATGATCGATGTCTTGCCAGAGCGCACAGCCCCGTCGCAAATCAGCGCATCATACCGGCTGTACGGGAAACGCATAATCTGCTCCTGCTTATGGCTCAGCATTGTCTATATACTCCTTGAGTGATTTTGTGATGGGATCATCCTCAGCACTCTGCGTCGCACGCCCATTGGCTGTGATGGCTGTCCATTTATCAATCAGCGTTCCCATTGCCGTTGTGACCTCAGACGCGGTTTTCGCGTTCTCGATTTTGTCCGGCAGTACGCGCAGCCCGGTTTCTAGGATGTCGCACACCCGGTTGCGTTTGCTCTCCATGTATGCGAGGATATCCGCAGTGTTTTCAGCCTTTTTTTGTTCGAGTTTCTCCGAAAATTCTGGACATTCGGCGACGATCCGCTTAACAGTATGACCGCAAACCCCGTTTCGCTCTGCGGTAGCGTTATAGCTCCCCGTGTCTAGATAATCGGCCAATATTTTCTTTTTCTGTTTATCCGTCAATCTGGAGGCCACAGATCGTCCCCTCCCTTCTATACGGCTTTGGCCGGGCATTGCGCCCGGCTTCTGCCTGTCAGATAAAATCTCACCCGCACGAACGGGTCGAAAGCCCCAGGAGTCGAACCCGGCGCGGCCCTGTCGCGGCTCTCAAAAAAAATATTACTCGATTAACTCCCAGCCCGGCCTAGAGACCGGGCTTTTGTCATCCTCCGCCCTCGTGCGGGCCTTTGGGTGATATACCTCTTGCGAGGTATGCGCCGTTTTCGCCCGGCATACGCCCGGCTGGA
>ERZ1090866.228-NODE-228-length-22191-cov-30.588860_pt1 | contig 22191 bp, 31 predicted proteins | sample MGYA00478477_ERZ1090866 | MGnify/ENA primary metagenome ERZ1090866 (study PRJEB33644, sample SAMEA5815737) | chicken gut metagenome | biome: Chicken; feature: Gastrointestinal Tract; material: Caecum | place: Ireland | collected 2019-01-01 | study: A study of the... | reverse complement strand
TACCAGATGAGCGCTAGTCTCGTGGGCTCGGAGATGTGTATAAGAGACAGAGATTTAATAGTTACTTTCTGTTTTAAATATTTCGACTACAACAGAAATATTAGAAATAATCAAATTGAAAGAGCAAAAAAAAGCATTGAAACAAATCAAGTCACTAGAAAAGGCAAAAATCAAAATGATTATAGAAGATTTATTAATTCTTTAAACTCTACTGATGAAGGTGAAATTGCAGAAAATACAACCTATTCTATTAATCAAGATATTATAGATGAAGAAGAAAAATATGATGGTTATTATGCACTTACAACAAACCTAATTGGTGATATTAATGAAATACTTAAAATAGTTAAAGGTAGATGGGAAATTGAAGAATCTTTTAGAATTATGAAAAGTGACTTTCTTGCAAGACCTGTTAATCTATCTAGAGAAGAGCGAATAAAAGCACACTTTATGACTTGCTTCATATCACTATTTATTTGCAGACTATTAGAAAAGAAACTTAACTACAAATATACTACATCACAAATTTTAGAAACTTTAAGAAATATGAAAGTATTGGAATCTAAAGGAGATGGTTATATTCCTGAATATACAAGAACAGATTTAACTGATGATTTACATGAACTATTTGGTTTTAGAACTGATTATGAATTAAATACTTACAAAGATTTTAAAAAAATTTTTGAACATATAAAATAGGCTTCATGGTACGCTTTTTTTGCTACAAAAAAATCTCTCTAAGCCCTTATAAAATAAGTGCCGGAGAGATTTTGTCTTTATAAAACTGTCAAAGTCAGGATTCTATCAAAAATCAGTATCCATGGCAACACTTTTTTCACTTTTTTCGATTTCAAACTTCTTTTCCGTTTCTGCTTATGTTATACTTATTCTATAATCTAGGAGGGAATTACATGGAAGAGAAAAAGAAAACGTTTCCCATGAAACGACTTGCTGAAATCATTTCTATTATGAAGAAGCATCAGTTAATAAAGAACATGAATCCAGTTTCCTTAAGAGAAGCTTTAGAAGAATTAGGACCTACTTTTATTAAAATTGGACAAATCATGGCTGATCGAGAAGATTTACTTGATCCTGCTTACTGTGATGAATTACGAAAGTTAAGAAGTCAAGTTCGGCCAATGAGTGAAGAAGTTATCATTCGGATTCTTAAAAACGAACTACAAGAAAAACGGTTTGAATTTACAGATATTGAAGCGATACCGGTTGGTTCTGCTTCCATCGCTCAAGTACACCGTGCCAAACTAAACGGAAAAGATGTCGCTTTAAAAATTGAAAGAGAAAACATTGAATATCAAATGGAAACCGATATTTCTTTACTAAAAAAAATTGTTCATCTTGTTCCTATTGAAAGAATCTTTCATATTTCCGTTGATTTTGATCTTGTCTTAGATGAAATGTTAGAGTCCGCAAAAAAAGAAATGGATTTTGAAGAAGAAGCAAAATTTATGGAAGAGTTTCGGGAAAAGAACAAAGACGTTTCTTATATCGGAGTTCCGCTTGTCTATCACGATTATACAACAAAGCATCTTTTAGTGATGGAATATATTGATGCTCCGAAAATTAATGAAGTGGCTCTTTTAGAAATGCAGGGCTATCAAATGGATCAAGTGGCTCTTCTACTAGCAAAAAATTATTTAAAACAAACCCTAGACGATGGATTCTATCACGCTGACCCTCATCCTGACAACATCAAATTAAAAGATGGCAAAATTGTTTACCTTGACTTTGGCATGATGGGACGCTTAACCGAAGAAAACAAGGCCCTTCTAAAAAAATGTGTCGAAGCAATCCTTTGGCAAGATCATGAAAAGCTAGCGCAAAATGTCATATTATTAGGGCATGCGGAACATATCAATCAAAGTGCCCTTGCTGAAGATCTTGCTATCTTGTTAGACCAAAACCAAAATACCGAAATTGGAAGTATCGATCTTAAAACTTTCGCTCCTCAGTTAATGTCTATTTTTCAAAAATATCAAATTAGTGTCCCTCGTGATATCATTCTACTGTTAAGAGGCATTGTCGTCATTGAAGGAGTACTTGAAGATATCGATCCAAATATCAGCTTGATGGAAGCTTTAAAAACCCAGTTTGATCCCTCTTCTCTTCTTACTCCCGATAACATGAAAAAACAGCTTATGGAACTAGCGCAAAATATTTCGGCATTTAGCAAATTACCCAAAGAAATCTTATCCTTTCATAATGCCATTCAAAATGGAAATGTCACTTTCCAAGTAGAAACTTCCCCTAGTAAAGAAGCATTAAAAACCAAAAAGGACCAAACGATCTGTCTTGTCCTTGCTCTTCTTGATTGCTGTTTCTTAATTGGAATTTGCTTTACCCTTCTTTCAACCAAAGAAATTGCTCTTTTCTTCACAATTCTTTTTACCAACTGTTTTCTTGTCACTAGCTTTCTTCTTCTTCTTAAAATTCTCTTCAGTTTTCAAAAAAAAGGTTAAAATTCGTATAAAATAGCTTTTTCTCTTCATACTAAAAGCGAAGGAAAAAAATCCTAAAAAAGTCCAAAAAAAGTTAGCACTCTCTATTGACAATTGCTAAAATGCGTGCTATAACTAAATGTAAGAAAGGAAAGGTGATAACATATGATGTTACCAAGAAGATTTTATTTTGATAATGCATTAGATGATTTTTTTGAGGAGGAAGGTGCTAAAATGAAATGCGATATTTATGAAAAAGATAATAAGTATCATGTTGAAATGGACCTACCTGGATTCACAAAGGATGAAATTAAAATAGAATGTAACAAAGGAAACTTAATTGTTACAGCAGAAAAAGAAGAAGATGAAGAAAATAAGGATAAGAAATATCTTCGTCGTGAAAGATCTTATGGAAAATATTCTAGAAGTTTCTATTTAGGAGATATTGAAGAAGATGGAATTAATGCTGAATTTAGTAACGGTACTCTTCATATTACAGTTCCTAAAGTAGATGAAAACAAAGACAAAAAATACATCGACATTAAATAATAAAGAAAAAAGCTTATCGTTTGATAGGCTTTTTTTGTTTGGTCTCATTATCACTTAAGAATAGAACCATCGTATTTAATAAAATTCCAATTAAGACAAAGCTTAAAATGATAAAGTTCGTTTTGCAATATTCCATATTTAAAATATATAGATTACTATTATATTGATGAACAGCTTCTAAACAACGAACAACCACAATTGCCAAATAAACAACTGCTGCTATGATCACAATATTATAACTAATCGTCTTTTGAAATATTTCCTTATGCGATAACAAAGTAACAAGGGTTACCACGATAAAAGCAAGTGATAAAATAAGAAAAACCATCCCCTGCCAACCGCTTTCAAAAATAATATTTAATAGAAGATAAATCAAAACAACATAAAGAAAAGAAGCGATCAATCTTAACCCATAAATAATTTTAGTTAGTCGCATGATTCAACCCCTGATCAATACCATCTTCAATTTCTTGTTTAAATATCTCTTGAAAGTGAGGCATTTCTTTTTTTATTACATCGGGATAAACATTTTTGGTATTTAAAACAGCTCTTTCAATATCAAAAATATTTACTTCTTTTCGGTTATCATATACAGCAAAAGAAAAGGCTTGTTGTAATAAAGTTAGAGTAATATCGGGATAACGAGAGCCAATTTCATAAATGCGACGATATTCACTGGTTAAATCGGTTAAGAAAGCCATGATTTTTTGTTGAACATAAGGATCATACATTAATTTCGCTCCGGTCTGTTTTTCAATCTTTGGTAAAGTTCCCATGCAAATGGCAATGACTTGTTCTCTTGTTGGCTCGGGTACATCTACTTTTTGGAACCGCCGCACAAAGGCTTTATCTCTTAAAATATAACGTTCATATTCATCGGAAGTAGTCGCTCCAATCACTTTAATATCACCACGGTCCAGACCTGGCTTAAACATATTAGCAAAATCAAGCGCTTCTCCCTTACTTCCCATTAATGTATGAATTTCATCAATAAATAAAATAAGATTGTTATATTCTTTCAATTCATCCAATAAAATTTGAATTTTACTCTCACCAGAGTCTGGATCCACTCCGAGTAAAGCCGAGGTATTAATTTTTATGATCTGATAATTTTTTAAAGCATCTGGGACATTGCCAATTTGAATACGATAAGCAAGTCCTTCCACAATAGCGGTTTTACCAACACCAGGTTTACCAACTAAAATAGCAGATTTCTCTGGTGTCAATAAGATCAAAACTAATTGTTTGATCTCTTCTTCTCTTCCAATGGCCGGATTGGTAATGAATTTTCTTTGTGTAAAATTATCCCCATAACTTTTCAAGATACTTACTTTACTTTTTCTTATGATTTCTTCTCCCATATCCATTCTCCTTTATCAGTAAAATTATATCATAGAATGAAAGGATAGAAAACACTAAATTGGTGAAACGAGGAAGTCTTTCTTCTGTAGCATTTGATAATCTTCCTTATGAATTAATACTGTTATTTCTGCTAAAGGGGCACCTACTCTTTTCATCTTTTCTAAATCTTCCTCTAGCCCAAATCTTGTTAATATGGCTTGATAATCTCTTTCTACTTTAGTTAAATTTCTTACTTTTAAAGCTTCCAATTGTTTTAGAATCGTTTCATCTTGATATCTTAAATTTATTTTTACTTTGCCCCCAAAAAGTTTATAAGAAATATTGCCTAATTTTTGATTTACATTTTTTGTGGTAACGCCTTGTCCTTGAAAGTCTATTTTAACTAAGATCTCTTCCCCTAACTCTTTTTTTGATAATCCTTTTGCCTCTAAGCTTAAAGCCAAAACAAGCACCACACTACAAAAAAGAATAAGAATTTTTTTCATTTTTCGACACCTCATTTTTAATGTGGCTCAAAAAGTGACTTTCTTATTCAAAAAAATATTCTTTTTATTACCAATTTTTGTAATTTATTTTTTAAAATCTTTTAGCATTCTTAGTTCCAAGATGCTTTAAGACGAATTCTCTTCCATCATTTCTTTTTTTAACCAAGCTAGGATGATTTCAACGACATCATCTTGTTCTGCTTCGCTCAAATTTTTTCCTTTGGCTATTTTATGCCATTTAAAAAGACAGCCTCTACAGCAAGTGGCGGTGGCATGTTGAGCAATAAAAACTGGATGTCCTCTCATAGGAGTCTGTTTTCCATCATTGGGAAGATTGGCAGGAGCAAGGCGTTTTGCTATAAAATCTTGTGCATGCATCTTGATGGTAGCCCAACCTTTTTCTTTTATATAAGCTTTATCTTTTTCGGTAAGATGAAACCGACTACGAAATTTAGAACGTTCTAAGCGTTGAAAAAGCTCTCTTTGTTTCATTTCTTGATATTCTTGCTTTGTCATTTTTTGATCCTCCTAGAAAAGAGATACTACTTTCGGAAAGAAAATAATTCCACCCACAATAACTGATCCCAAAGCTAGCACTAACACGGCTCCGGCTGCTATATCTTTGGCCTTCTTTGCTAACTCATTTTTTTCGGGCATCGCCATATCTACTACCGTTTCGATAGCAGTATTAAACATCTCTCCTGCTATCACCAAAAGAAACATCATCAAGCATAACATCCATTCTAAAAAATTAATTTGAAAGAAAATTCCCGCTAATACCACTAGGATCATAACGAAAAGATGAATTTTCATATTTCGCTCCGATTGAATCGCATTACCAATCCCTCTAAATGCATAATAAAATGCTTTTTTCATTTCTCTCTCCTTATTCAGAACCCCAAGGAATCACTTTCAATAAAGGCCATTTCTTAGTCCATTTTGCTACTTTTTCCTCGTAAAACTTCTTCCTAAAATCCTTTTTTACCGGTCTAATCACTAACTCAAATAAATCATTCAAGCCATAAGGCGCCGTCACAACCAAAGAGCCTTGTTCCAAGCAAATGCCAAGACAAGTAACCGTTGTTCCCCATCTACTAATCGCTTCTTCTACATTATGATAGGGTTTGATCGCTTTGCCATATTTTTCTTGATACCATAAATAGACACGAGCTTCATTCTTAATATCCACTTCTATCTTTAACTCTTGAAGCATGGCTTAAAGCTTTTTAATCCATTCATCTTCTTTCTCATAACTAACATCCGGATCAAAATAAACAATATCAAAATCTTTAATTCCTTGATCAAGAGGAAAATCATGATAATAATTAAATACCGTCTGATTTACCGCTCCGGCTGCTAAATAATAATTCTTCAAACCACTTTGTTCTAATATTTGTAAGGTTTGATATAACTTTTTGTTTTGCTTTAAAATAGCTTACAAGATTTCAATTTGTTCTTGAAGTGATTTATCTTTTCCATCTAACTTCATCATCTGATCCCTTTTCTTTCTCTTCTTATCTTACTATTAGAACAAATGTTTGTCAATTATATTCCTTTCTATTTTTTATTTTTTCTTCTACTTTACTTTATTTCCAACGGATCAAGATAAGTAGCGATAATCTCTTTCAAATCTTCTACCGCTTCTTCATAATGAAAAGTACCATTCCCAACCGGATAGAAAACAGGAAATACTTTATAAGTTTTCGTCCCAATTTTCTTTTCAAAATATTTTTTCCGGCAACTAGAAACCGAAATCTTTTGATGTAAAAAAATAGAAGAAACTTGATTGCCAAAGGCAATAATCATTTGAGGTTTGATGATATCAATTTCTTGCTCTAATAACGCTAAATAACTTTTTAAGACTTCATCTTTCAAAGCTCTCGCATCTACTTGGGTACATTTTCCTAAATTCGTAATAAATATATGATTTTTAGCTACTTCTTGATAAACTTCTTTTGCAAAAAGAGGATCCCAATCCTTCGCTCTTTTCGTTTTGATCTCTTGCATTAACTTCGGATCAAACAAACCAATCTCCGTAAACAACTTCCAAATATTCTTTGTTCCTAACCAAGGAGCTCGGATCCCTTTCCACGCTTTATCGCTGGCAATGTTTCTGCCCGTAGGATTCATAAAAATAAAACAGACCTTTGGATGATCCGAATCTCCACCATTGTAAATAGAATTTAAATCTTCGGCACCATATAGTTTCTGCAAAGCATCATATTCTACTTCTAATTTTTTTAATTTTTGTTGATTTTTCATATCTTTTTCTTTCTAAATTTCTATCTCATAATATTTTGTAGGAAGCGTCATATTTCGTAGTGGCTGAGCCATCACTTGAAGAATCGTATCATCTCTCATATGAGTAACAATCACTCTTTTATCTGGGTAGTCTTCACATATTTTGCAAATATCCTTATATCCCATATGTTCTCCATTTCCAGTTCTTTTTAAACTCATATCTAAAATAGAAAGGGAAGCATGTTCTACTAAATAAAGGACATTCGAGCAAAAAGAGGTATCACCAGAATAAGCCAAAGTCTTATTCCCGATGGTAATCAAATATCCCAATGCTGGTTTTAGAGAACCATGTTCTACTTCTTTCGCTTCTACTTTGATGGTTTTATCTTGATAAATGTCATCCGGCTTTAACTCTATCCACTGAATGGTAACAAGAGAAAGGACTTTTTGCAAAACTTGAGGAAAGCCAAATTCAAATAAGGTTTCGACTTTCTCTTTTAAACCAACCGGACCGATAATCTTTATTTTCTTTTTTTTTCGATGAAAATAAAACTCTAGCAAATAGAAAGGAAGATCAAAGAAATGATCCCCATGAAAATGAGTAATAAGAATGGTATCTATTTGCATGATATCATGTTCTTGATTCTTTAAATATTTAATAATGCCATTGGGCACCTCAATTAAGATATGATCATCCATTAATGTACAAGCACTCATTCTAACGGACCCAATTGAGCCACTTCCTATCATATTTATCTTCATTTCTTTTCCTCCATATTTTCTTTTCCTAATAATTCTTTTAATTTCGGTAGCATTCTTTTAAAATTACGGTTTTCTTCGATTTCTTCCCAAGAAGCCCAATGAAAGTTGCTTAATTCATGTTTATCATAAGACACTGGTTGAATTTCTTCTATCGTAAATAGATAGCGAAAATCAAAGTGATAATGTTCTTTTAAATGCAATCGTGTGTTATAAGCGATCTTATGAGTATCAATATCAAAAGGGACTTCTTCCTCTTCGGCTATTTTGACTAGCTTAAAATCTTTGAGGCCTGTCTCTTCTATCACTTCTCTTTTGGCCGCAGATAAAATACTTGCATCTTCTAAATCAATATGCCTGCCAGGATAAATGTAAGTTTTCATATCTTTATGATATAAAACTAAAAACTCTTGTTCTTTCTTGGCATAAAGAATACCACTAGCCACTATATGGCCATCAAAATTATTCCAATCAAAATATTCTTCTTTCCTATGCGTTTTTAAAAAGTCTAATAGTTTTTCTTGCCTTTTTTCTTCTTGAAAAATGCTTAAATATTCTTTTACAATGGTTAAAACATCTTGGGTCATTTTCCCCCTCCTTACGATTCCTCTTTCTTCCAATTATAACAAGAAAAGGAAGAAAGTCGCAACAAAAAAGCAAGGACTATCCTTACTTTTATGCAATCGAAATGAATTCATATTCCCGAGTTCCCACACCAAGGTCAGCAGCTGCTTCTACGGTATGTACACCATGAAGAGATTCAATTCTAGCGATCAATTTATCTTTACCTGGGTCCGTAGAGTTATATACTAAATCAAGACAAGCTTGATCGACCGCTACCGGATCGGTCGAAGCTAATATTCCAATATCTTGCATACATGGCGCAGAAGCATTGCCATCACAATCGCAATCAACAGAGATATTTTTCATAATATTAATGTAAACAGCATTGCCATGGAAATAATTTACCACACTACTAGCAGCATCAGCCATTGCTTCCAAGAACCTATCTTGTTCGGGTAAGTTACCAAATAATTTTGTTTGATCATCTGTAACACCTGCTGTATGAATTAAAGTTTTACCAGCACTTGAGGCACAACCAATTGATAATTGTTTTAAAGCTCCACCATATCCTCCCATAGCATGACCTTTAAAGTGAGATAATACAAGTAATGAATCATATTTTGCTAAATCTTTTCCGACATAATTTTTCTTTAATACTTTACCATTCGGTACATCAAGTTCCATATCAGGCCCTTCCGCATCTAATAAGTCAAATGGAAAATATTTATCCCATTCATGTTCTTTAATTAATTCCCGATGCTTCTCGGTAGAGTTTCTCGCTCCTTCATAAGCCGTATTACATTCAACGACGGTTCCATGAACATAGTTCACCATATCTTTTACAAATTCTGGTCTTAAATAGTTTTGATTACCTTTTTCCCCAGAATGCATTTTAACCGCTACATTTCCTTCTAATTTTTTACCTACAACATTATAGGCTTTAATAATATTTTCGGGAGTAATCTCCTTAATAAAATATACTTTAGCTTTTTCCATAATCTTTTTCTCCTTATTTAATATACCAATAAATTACATTTCAAGTTTCTTAATTTTAATTTTGGGATTCTTTCTTTTTTGATAAATAGCTTTTGCGACATGATAAACCTCAAAGTCTAAATCATCTAATTTGAAAATTGAGTGAAATGATTCATCATTACCTTTCAAAAGATACTCAGCCATTTGATAAGCTAGAATGAATATTTTAGCTTCCGGATCACTAATTGAACTACTAATAGAAATTACCCTTTGCTTTTCACATATATCAGTAAAAGCAAGACAATTAAATGGAAATACATCTTTCTTTACCATAAGATAAACATTTATTTTTAACAAATTAGCATATTCAATTATATCTAATTTTTTTCCGGTAGTATTATATATCACTACCAAACGAATCAATAAAATCAACTAAATTGCGTGATTCATTATTATTGAAATGTTTATTAAATTCAGAATGTTCCATTTAAATCCCCTCAATTCTTTATCTAATTTGTTATACCCATCATCACTAACTACTTCACACCATTCATTGGAAGTTTCCTCTCCTAGGCCTACAATCGCAATAGGACTAAACCAAGAATCTTTCTTCGCTCCATGCCAGTGCTTTCCGTTAGCTGGAATCGTAATCACCATACACGATTTTAGACTAGCCACTTCTTTTTCGTTCTTTTAATAAGAAATTGATATTTTTAAAAGCATGATTTAACTAAGAAAATTCATAACCAGATCAATTATAATTTCTTTTTCTTTTGGGGTTAACTCCGCAATGAGTAATGTTAACGCCGTTAATGTGTTATTATCAATAACTTGCTTACCATCTTTATACAAAATATCATAATAATTTAAGAAATAAATAAACAATGTTGCTGCGATCCTTTTACTACCATCGATAAAAACATGGTTTTTAACAATCATATATAAGAAATTAGAGGCTTTTTCTTCTATACTTTGATAAACATCTTTATTATCAAATGTTTGATAAATGTCTCCTATGATTGCTTCTAAACCTTGATTTCTTTCAATAGCAAAAATATCACTTTCTTCATTAACTCTTAATTTATTAATTATTTTTAAACAATCCTCATATTTTATTCACTTCTGACTATTATTTCCTTTAGGTTTTAACAATGTTCTATGATCATAATTATCTAATAGATCAAGAGCTTTCGAATAACTTCCTATTACCTTTAAAACTTCTTTGGCATCATTATCTTCTAATTTTTCATCAATTCTATTTGCAATATCTATTAATTTAACCGTCTTTTCTAAATATTCTAGCCTTTTTTGATTAACAGCATATCCTTTTATCATAAAATCTTTTAAAACTTTTGTTGCCCATTTTCTGAAGATAACACCATTTGGTGATTTCACGCGATAGCCAACTGATATAATTACATCTAAATTATAATAATCTAATTCTCTTGTTTGAGTTTTATCTAGAGAAAATCCATGTTTAGTGGTATGTGCAGATTTTGCACACACCTCATTTTTATCTAATTCTTTTTCTTTAAAAATGTTGTTGATATGTCTAGTAATAACAGTTCTATCTCTGTCAAATAGTTTGGCCATTTGTTCTACTGATAGCCATACGGTTTCATCTTGCATATTTACCTCAAGTTTGACTTTTTGATTTTCAAATAAAATGATTTCATTTTGCCGATTCATGTGCATTGTCCTTTCTTAACTTCTACAACTAAATTGTATAGTAAAGAAAATTGATTGTCAACAATTTTAGCGAACATTTGTTTTTGACTTTCTACAAGGTTTTAATATTTATTTGACTTTAATTTTTTTCAATTGTCCCATTCTAATTTATCATACTCTTCCTCCGTAACTGGCTCACACCATTCATTGGAAGTTTCCTCTCCTGGTACTTCAATCGCAATATGACTAAACCAAGAATCTTTCTTCGCTCCATGCCAGTGTTTTACGTTAGCAGGGATCGTAATCACCATACCCGGTTTTAGACTAACCGCTTCTTTCCCTTCTTCTTGATACCATCCTTCGCCATCAACACAAATAAGGATTTGTCCTCCACAACTTTTGGCATGATGAATATGCCAGTTATTGCGGCAACCCGGTTCAAAAGTGACATTGGCAAGAAATAAACTTGTCTTCTTCAGATCGGTCAAAGGATTTAGATAGCTTTTTCCAATAAAGTATTGTGCATAAGCACGATTCTCTTCTCCTAACCCAAAGACTCCTCCTGGGATTTCTTTTTTATCTTTATTATTTTCTTTTTCCATATACTTTACCTCCTAGTTTTATTGTAGCACTTAAAGTTTGCTCTAAGTCAATATTTTTCTTGTTATTTTACCTCAAAAAAAGAACACCAATCAAAGTGTTCTCTTGATTACTTTTTCTTTTTCAATAGGTCAAAAGAAACCGTGGCAAGAAGAGCGATCAAAAAGGCAAGCAATAATTGGGAAATACGCAAAGGAACAGTTCCAACAAGCTGGTTAAAGATTGGTACATAGATTAAGAGAAGTAACATCACGACAATAATCGAATTAATGAGTACAATGACCTTGTCTTTGAAATCTATGATAAAATTCTTTAGGGCATATTCCCTTGATTGTAGAACATAGACTACTAAAACATTCGCTAATACTAATACTGTAAAGGCAAAAGTCATGGCTAAGTTTTGACTAGAACCTTGCTTGAGCAAATAAAAATAACTACCGAAAAAAGCAAGAAAAATGGCAAGGCCTTGTAGGACACAGCGAAAGACTGCTCTTTTATTCATAATAGGTTCATTTATTTTGCGCGGTTTTTCTTCCATTACATTGCGATCTGGTTTTAAGCGTTGAAAGATAATCGAAGAGGTTGGATCAATAATCAATTCTAATAAGACAATATGAATAGGAAGTAACAAAACAGGTAAACGGAACAAAGGAACAAAAAAGGAAGCGAAAGCAATGGGAATATGAATCACTAAGATATAAGAAATGGCTTTCTTGATATTGCTATAAATCGTGCGACCATTTTTGATGGCATCGACAATCGTATTAAAATTATCATCTAACAAAATCATATCGGCTGCTTCTTTGGCTACATTCGTTCCTCTTTTGCCCATAGCAATGCCGATCTCGGCTTTCTTCAAAGCCGGAGCATCATTCACTCCATCTCCCGTCATCGCCACCACTTCTTTATTTTCTTGAAGGGCTTTGACAATTCTCATCTTATGATTGGGATAGACACGAGCAAAGATATTGGTATCTTTTACCCTTTCTTTTAATTCTTCCTCACTCATATTTTCTAACTCTAAACCGGTTATTACATTTTCATTATGCTCTAAATGTATTTGTTTGGCGATCCCTTTGGCCGTTTCTCCATTATCTCCTGTAATCATGATAACCCGAACTCCAGCTGTATAACAAGACGCAAGTGATTCCTTTACTCCTTTTCTTGGCGGATCCACTAAAGCAATTAAGCCCACAAAAGTTAAGGAATTCTCTTTTAAGGTTTTCGGGATTTTAGAAATATTTTCCCTTTTGGCCACAGCAAGAATTCTATAACCCAAACGAGAGTATTCTGCTATTTGGTCTTCTATTTTCTCTTTTTCGGCTTCTTCCATATCACATAAAGGCAAAACATGCTCATAAGCCCCTTTGACACATAAAACATTTGCTTTATCGATCTTCCAAACTTGCCCCATCATTTTATCTTCATTATTAAAAACATACTCATGTACTAAGTCAGCCTGATAAATTTTCTTGGTCAAATGCTGAGCAAAACAATATTCCTGAATTGCTAACTCCATAGGATCATAAGGATCTTTGAGACAAGCCAACAAAGATATTTGTAAAAAATTTTCTTCCTTCGGATACGTTTCTTTGACCGTCATCTTATTTTGCGTTAAAGTACCTGTTTTATCGGTACATAATACGGTGACAGCCCCTAAAGTTTCTACCGCTTTCATATTTCTGGTTAAAGTCTTTTTTCTAGCTAGTCCCCAAGCTCCCATCGCTAAGAATACCGTTAATACTACCGGGATTTCCTCTGGTATCGTAGCCATGGCAACCGTAATACCTGCTAAAATCGAGGCAATGATGCGATCATGCAAAAGCATTCCTTGATTATAAATAAAATTAATGACCATTACAGCGGTAAAAAAGATTAAACTGATCATCGTACAAACGACAATTAATTGATTGATTTGTTTTTCTAATGGTGTTTTTTCTTTGGTAATTGCATTTAAGGTTTTGCCAATTTTGCCATATTCTGTATGTACTCCTACCGCTGTCACTTGGATAACAGCAGAACCATTGGTAACATCAGTTCCCAAATAACATTGATTTAATTTAAAGTAATTGTTACTCTCATCTTTTAATTTTTTATAGACTACTTCCGACTCACCCGTTAAAGCCGATTCATTCACTTCTAAGCCCTGACATTCTAAAATAAGACCATCGGCAGCAATCTTATCGCCTTCTTCTAAAAGGACAATATCCCCCACCACAATATCTTTGCTATCTATCAGGCAAACTTTACCATCACGAATCACTTTTATATTTAAAGAAGACAAAGTGTTCAACGCTTCTAGAGCCTTATCGGTTTTCTGCTCTTGAAAAAACTCTATCCCACTAATAAACAAGACAAAACAAAGCATGATGATCCCATCACTAACCTCACCCAAGATAAAATAAATACTAGCGGTGATAATCAGTAATAAAAACATTGGTGCCGTAAAAATATGTAATACTTTTTGGAAAACACTTTCTTTTTTCTTCTTTTCTAGTTCATTTGTCCCATTTTCTTCTCTTGATTTTCTTACCTCTTCTCTCGTAAGTCCCACATATTTTTTCATACTCCACCTCTTGGATCTTCTTTTTAATTTATTTTTCTTATATATTATACCGTCTAAAGAACGGCTGTCAATTTTAAACAAAAATTAATGTTCAATTATTTTCCCTTTTGTCAAGTGATACAGTTTTTATATTATATGTTTGTTAGCTGGAATCAGTACTATTTTTCTAAAAAAAAGATATGCCTTGCGACATATCGAAAAAAACAATCATTTTTATGATCCCATAGAAGCTTTTTTAATCGCATTCAAAGTATTCAAACTTCTAGGAAAACCAAGATAAGGAACTAGATTCTTTACTACTTCAATGAGTAATTCTTGACTATTACCAACCTTTAAATTTGCTCCTATATGAGAAGCTAACTGAGGGGCAACATCTCCATAGGAAGCCAAGGTAACAAAGGTAATCAATTCTCTTTCTTTTATAGTTAAATATTTTCTAGTATAAAAATCTCCAAAACAATAACTAGCAAGATAGTCCCAAATAAATTTCGTCTCTTCCTCTTCTTTTTCTCTTGAGGAATCAATATTCTCTTGTCCAAAGATCTCATATTGCACTTTTAAGCCTTCTTCATAACGATTTTCCTTCGTGGTAACAGTGCCACTCTTACTTTCTCCTAAAACCTCTTCTGTAAGTGAAAGAAAAGAATATACTTTACTATAGCCTAAGTAAGGAATTGTTTGATAAACGGCTTCTTTTAAAGATTCTTTATCTACTTCTTCTCTTGCTTCTTTTAGTTTTTCTTGAAACAACTCTTTACTATCTGTCGCGATCAAAGCAGGAAGCAAAGTTAAGTACTTTACTCTTTGATCTAATTTACTTTCTATATCTTGTTCTATAAAATTATTTACTACTTTTTCTATTTCCATTCTTCTATCTCCTTTTCTATTTTATCGATCGTCTCTTGGTCTGTTACCAAATTATCCCCATCAAATTTCAAAAGAAATCCATCTGTAGCTTTAGGACAATATTCTTTCATATCTTCTATGGTATGCCCTAACCAACCTCCATAGGTAATAAGAGGCATAACTTCTTTCTCTTTTAAATCCTATTTGGTTAAAAAGGTATGAACCACAGGAGGAATCGTGTACCACCAAACAGGGGTAGCCAAAATAATATGTTCATAACGCTCAAGAGGAATATCAAGATCTTTTATTGCTCTTAATAGGCCTTGGTTTACTTCTTCTTGACCTAGCTCTACTACTGTATCATAATCACTTGAATAAGGCTCTTTGGCTTTGATTTCAAATACATCTACTTTCTCTTTTAATTTTTCCTTTAACATTGAAACAATTCTTCTGGTATGACCTGAATAAGAAAAGTATATCAAGGCTATTTTCATTCATCATCCTTCTTTCCTCTTTTATTCTACTACTTATACTAAACTTTAAGTCAAGAAAAAGATCAAATTAAAAAAAATCCTATGCTTTCCCATAAGATTTTTATTTGCGTTTCTCTAATTTCTTTTCTTGCTTCTTTTTCTGGCTCAATTCTTTATCAATAAATTCTAATTCTCCATGAATATTAATGTAAGCGTCATCGAGTAAGGACTTATTTTCTTTGATGGTTTCTAGGGTGTTTTCAAAATTAAAAATTGTTTCTTTCGCTTCAAGAGCTGGGACAATGGGCTTTTCTAGCATCTGCGCAAACAAGGCTCCATTACTATCTCCCATCATAAAACTGGCGGTCAGTTTCAAATCAAAGTTACCACTTCCTGTTACCAAAGAAGCTTTTTTATCATCTTTGATATTTAAAACGGCTAAGTTCGTGGGATCATAAGCCAAGTATTTCTCTTTTTCTTTGATTAAAGTAATCGCATGATTTCCCATTTTACTGGTTATCAAAGGTGCTAGTGGCGCTAATAACAGTGTTTTAATAAATGAGCCTCTTTTTACCTTTCTTTCTATATCCGGTCGATAACGAAAACAAATCTTTCCTTTTTGGGTTGGAATTTTACATAACAAAAGCTCAGACTCCGCTCCACATGTTTGTAAATATTTTTTTAAACCATCCGCATAATTTAAACAAACCCCATTTCCTCTTACCAAATCCAAAGCATACAAACCAAAAATATTTTTACGATGATTCTTATCATAAGAATGTTCTTTTGTTTTTGAAAAATAGCCATTCCATAATAAATAAGTAAATAAATGAGATTTTTCTAAGGCCGTATCTAATTTTAAATCTTCTGCTAGCATTTTATAATTTTCCAAAACTTTTTGAAAGGAACCCCATGCCTCTTGATATGATTTTTTGTTTCTTACTTGATTTTCTTTCAAAGCTAAAATCGTTATGGAAGCAAACAAACGTGTCGTTTCTTCAGAAATCTTATACCAAGCTAACACTTCATTTGTTTTACTCCAATCTTTGCCAGCTTCTTCTTGGCGTTTTTCAAAATCCGAATCGAGTCCTAATTCACTAATTTTTTGATAAATGTAGTATTTTTGCTGTATTTCATTAAGACCTTCTAATTCGTATTGAAGCTCTTCGGCCCGTTTTATAATTTTATCTTCGTTCTTTTCCAATTGTTTTCCCCCCCTTAGGTAATATTTATTATAACCACAAAAGAAAGAAAATCAAGGTTTTAAAGATAACTTTTCTTACTCCATCGTTTTTAAACGTTCTCCTTCATAGGGATATTCTTCTTTTGACCAAATAGCAAGGGCATTATCCCTTTGAACTAAAACATAAACGAAATCATTTTTGGCCAACTTATCGTATTCTTCGGCGGTTACCAAAATTTCATTCGCAAAGCCCTCAACTTTTATACGATGATAAATTCTAGTTCTCGTATCGGCAGTACTTTCAGTTTTCGTATATTTATCTGTAATATAAGATTCGGTTCAATACCAAGTGGAACTTCCATCCGGCGATATCATTTGAAAAGAAACAATTCCTAAGAAAACCACTAGGAATAAAAGCAAAGAGCCACTAATGATAAAGCCAATAAGACCTGCCGTTTGGCTATCTTCTAAAGTTTTTAAAATCATGGGATCGGTTAAAATTTTCATATCTCTCCTTCTTACTATTTTATTATTCTTTTATTTTCTTTCTTTCGTCCCATTCTCATAGATATAACTTTTTAAAACATCTTCTCCTACTTTATCAATACCAAAAGAAATATCCTTTTGATTTTTACAATACAAAGTATAACTCGTACCATCCGGAAACATCGTATAATATTCGATTTTCTCCATATCACATGAAGTGAAATCATTTTTTCCTAGACTCATATGAGGCCTTTCTTGGTTTAGAAGAGATCGTACTTTCTCTTTATTTTCCTCATCAATTTTTAAAACATAATAGGTAGTTGTAGTGGTAGAAGAAAAGAAAGAATTAACAAGGAAAAGAGGCAAGAACACAAGAAAGAAAAGAAAGCCAAAAACAACAAGAACGGTAATGGTAATAATTTTGATTTTGGTTTTTCTCGTTTCTTCTTCGAAATTCATGATATTTATCCCTCTTTTCTTTGTTAATTATCCAAAAGAAATAAACCGCTCATCAGTTCAATCTTTATGTAGTTCTTTTCTTAAAGCATCAGGAATTCTTCTTGGACTGCGAACCGAAGTTAGACCATAAGATTTTAATTTTTCAAAAGGAAAAGCCTCTTTGGGATAGTCTTTTAATTTCTTTATTTTCATCACCTTATGAATAGAAACTTGCTTATGATATTCATAAGGAATATTCACTTCGATTGCCTCACATTGAAATAAAATTGCCGAATAAGGTGCGCCTAAATATAAATAGATAAGATCCCCTACTGAAATATTTGTCGATTGTTTCCAGAGTATAGTATCACTTTCTTGAAAACCTTGAAATACATCATAATATTTTGGATTTGCAGGCACCACCCATTCTTTCCGCTCATGAAGATTTTGAAAGCTGACATCCACCAGAACCATAATTTCTTTATCGGTTAAAGTATCGTCTAAGATCACACTAACCCAATTTTTCTTACTGCTATGAAAAGCGGGATAGAGCCCTTTTTTCTTTAAGTAAGATGCTGTTTGATCCCCTAATTTGACATTTAATACTTCAACAATTCCCTTTTCCTCTGGAACAATTCTACTTTTATCTACATTCATAATAATAGCAAACCATTTCCTTGTTCTCTTTTCTCGGAATGCCCCATATCCTTTAAATTTTTCCCAAAGAAATTCGGGTAACACTTGATATTTTTCATTAATGAGATGCGTAATACGATTGGCTTGATCGCTTTGAAAATAGGTCTTTTCAAAACAATGATTTAAGATATCTTTTAAGATCTTACCATACTCTTCCCTCACTGTTCCCACGAACTCTCCTGTCATACTATCAAGGCGAAAATTGGTATATTCTTCCCCTACTTCTAAATCATATACTTTCCCTGTTACTTTACCTTTTGGATCAATCCAAATATCTGCTTGAAAAGTATTGTTCATAAATTTCTTCGCATAATGATACCCCTTTTTTCCTTTCACAAAACCATAAGGAAGCAGCGTTTCTTCTTTGACCTTACTTTTTTGAAAAATTTCTTCTTCGATCTTCATGATTGCCCCCTTCGCAAGAAGCATAAATCTCCTTTAGCTTTGAGAATCGTTTGTTAGTGGTTCCCCTTTGACAAAGTCAATTAAATTTTCTTTTCTAATTTCGTCTCTTTCCTTCGCAGTAAAGACCTTTTCTAAAAAGTCTTCTTGTTCTTCACTACTATTATCGAGCAAACCAACAACTACTACTTGATTTTCCTCATCAATATAATGATAAGTCCAGTTTGAAAGATCGGCTCCTTCTTCACTAAAGTAATCTTGTATTTTTTGATTCACTTCTTCTAAGGTGAGTGGCACTGTCAAAGTTTCTGCTTTGCCGCAGCCTGTAAGTCCCAACAATAAAATACAACCAGCTAGTACAAGTATGAATACTTTCTTTTTCATTTATTTTTTCTCCTTTTTTTTAAATATTAAAATAGCTTTCGCTGACCCTGTAATAGACATCGTAATAAGAGTATAGCCTTCCTTTAACATTTCATTGGCTTTCTCTTCCACTTTTAAAGCCATATCATCGGCTTTTGGTGCATATTCTATTACGATTGTTTTATACATGTTTCCACCTCACCTTCCTTACTTTTTTTAGCAATTTACTAAGTCCCTCAAATCTGTCCTATATCCTTTGCTGCTTTCATTGTAACATATTCTTCTTTTCTTAGGCAACGAACTAAAAAAAGAAAAAATCTGTCATATAGAGATAAAAGAAGAAACAAGCTTGCTTATTCACAGTTTTTTTGAGAAAAATTGTTTTTTTTCTATTGCAAAGACCACTTTAATATTTTCTTCATTTATCCGAATTAAAGTGATATGGGGAAACTCTTGGGTCATTTCTTCAAAAGGAAAACGAATCATCGCAGGCTTATGAAAGCCTACCCCTAACTCAATAAAAACTAATTTTTTTCTTTATACTTATGAATCAACTGTTCATAATTTTGACTTTGTTGATGCCAGACATCATCTTCGACAAAAGGATTATCACATCTTAAATTTATTTCCATATTCTCCCAACATACGGGGCATTGTGGAACAAGAGAAAAAGGAATCTTTAAATCCCTATCAATTCTTGTTAGCATTTTCATCACTAGTTCTTTATCCTCATAAAATTTATTATGACACGGAGTTTTACATTATAATTTCGAACAACTTCCTTGTATGGCAAAAACTTTGTCTTCGGCAAAATCATTATTTATAAATTGATCATCTACATTACTTGTAATAGCAAAATAATTTTTCTTTGTAGCTACAATAAGCTGATATAATTTCTGATAAAGAGCAGTATGCTTCTTTTCAAAATTATGGTAATAGATATACTTTGCCCAGTAAGCCCATTTTTCTTCTGCGCTTTTAAAAGAATAAAAACCAGAGGTATATAAATCCGTAAAATTATATTTCTTTACAAAATCTTTAAAATCAGGATCATGCTGAAACTTTTCCCTTTGTTAGAATCATTATTTTGCATTTTGGGAAATCTAGCTTTCCTTGACATCAAAAAAAGATTGCTCCTCCCAATCATTTTTTCTCTACAAATTGTTCTACTCTCATATGAAGATTATATTTTTCTCTCAGTTTGGCAATCTCCTGCATCATTTCTGATTTATGATGCTTATCTAACGCTTCTTGATTTTCCCAGCGATCAATTAATAACACCGTTTCTTGATCGTCCATGGGAAAGAAATATTCATATTTTTTATTTCCTTCTTCCAAACGAACTCTTTCCACTAAACCACTCGTAACCATTTCTTCCGCAAACTTTCTAGCACTTCCATTTTCCCCTGTATAATAAATATTTATCGTTAAACTCATTTTTCTAATCCTCCTAAACTATCTCTTCTAATTCTATTTTGCCAAATTTCAAGAAGAAAGTCTTCCTTTTTTAAACAGAATCCTTTAACATTTCACCTAATCTAAGATAAACTTCATTTGTTAAAAGGCAATCATTTAAAGCCCTATGCTCCTTCCTTTTCGGCAGATGAAAATAAGCAATTAAATCATCTAGTTTATGATGTTTCAGATCGGGCAACAACTTTCTTGAAAGTCTTAAAGTATCGACATAATCATTGCTTAAAGAACAACCTAAAACTTCTTCCATAGCATCATAAATAAAGTCAATATCAAAATTCACATTATGTCCAACAATAATATCGTTCCCTAAAAACTCTTTAAAATGAATTAAAACTTCTTCTAAATCTTTCCCTTCCTCTAGCATTTCTTGAGTAATACCCGTTAACCGAGTTGTAAAATAGCCAATCTCATGGTCAATATGAATCAGCTCAGAAAAAGAAGCAACTTTCTTTTTTTCTCTTACTTTAAGGGCACTAATTTCTATAATTTCACCATGAAAAGAATCTAAACTCGTTGTCTCTATATCTAAAACCGTATAATCACCTAAAACTTTTATTAAACTATGTCCCTTATCCGATCTTTTATTAAAATATGTCATTCTACTCACCATCTAATGTCCATTTGATTCCTTTCGCCATTCTAAAAGCAGGATCTTGAAAATGATTCCCTGGATTTTCTTCATAAAGCGTTTCTATTCCCTTATCGTGATAAAATCTTTCTAATTCTTTAGTATTATCTAACACTTTCTTTAAAACAGCATTACTTACTTTACTTTCCCTATTCCCTAGTGAAAAATACATTTTTGTAATCTTTTGATTCACACGATGATCCTTAACAAACTCAACAAACTTAGGATACCAAAACGAACCCGAACCAGAAATAACTCTAGTAAAAAGATTGGTTTTATAGGTTACATAGACAGCAAATAAACCTGCTAGGGAGTACCCTGCTATTGCATAGTATTTTATTTTTATCTCTTTCTTTGTTAAATATTCTTCTACTTTAGGAATAATCGCCTTTGTTAAAACAGCAATATAATCGTCTGCTTTTCCCAAACAATCCACATCTTTTTTACTCAGTTTAGGAGCATACCACGGAGTCATGTCATTATTCCAATCTAAATTAGAAATTACAACTAAAATAAAATCTTTACAAGAAAGTTTAAGACAATTATGAAATACTTCTTCCCCATTATCCATATAAGTATTTAAAAAAATAACAGGTAACTCTTTTTTAGAAATATCTCCATATATCTTTATCTTTTTATTATTTACAGTAAATTCTTCTAGCATTTTATCATTCCTTTATTCTTTAACTCTTTCCTTCATTTACTAGAAGCATTTCTAAGCTTCCTAACAACATTAACACCATAACTTTTTAAAAGTGAATTCATCCTTCTTATATCTTTTAATGAATTTTATTCTCATAACCTTCTCATTGATACATTTTGATCCCTATAAGGTTAATAATATACCCTTCTTAAACAGAATACAAGAATGAGAAACAGCAATATAAAGTCATATCACCTACTACCATATTTTAGATGGCTTCCTCAATAACTGTCTCTTATACACATCTGACGCTGCCGACGACTTAATAGGTG
>ERZ1090866.226-NODE-226-length-22529-cov-8.795230_pt1 | contig 22529 bp, 13 predicted proteins | sample MGYA00478477_ERZ1090866 | MGnify/ENA primary metagenome ERZ1090866 (study PRJEB33644, sample SAMEA5815737) | chicken gut metagenome | biome: Chicken; feature: Gastrointestinal Tract; material: Caecum | place: Ireland | collected 2019-01-01 | study: A study of the... | reverse complement strand
ATCTACACCTATTAAGTCGTCGGCAGCGTCAGATGTGTATAAGAGACAGACTCGTCTTTGTCAAAATTTTCAGAATAACTATTTTTCATAACAGTTAAAAACTCTCTTGTAACTCTTTTGAATTATTGTAACTCTTCTTCTTTATTGAATTTTATATCAAGTTTCAGGCATAAATACCTAGTAAAATACAAAGTTTTATCAGGTTTTATATTATATCAACGCACCCTTTTTATAAAGTTGTGTTAACACAATTTTTAAAATCAGCAATCCAGCATGGCAAGGACGCGCTCCACAGTTGCATCTTCAGGGCTGAGATTGATAAGCGAGGGCAATTTTTTAAAAAATGTAAGTTGCCTTTTGGCATAATGCCTTGTATTTTGCTTAATTATATCACGCATAGTACTTTGCAAACTGCCATTTTTCAACCCTTCAAGCACCTCTTTATAGCCAATAGCCTGCATACTGCGGCAATTTTCGTCTATGCCGCAGGCGAAAAGGCTTTTTACCTCGTCCACAAGGCCGCGCTCAAACATTATGTCGACGCGTCTGTCTATGCGGGCATACAGCTCCTCCCTCGGATAATCTATGGCAACGGCCAGATAATCAAACCGCTTTTTATTTCCGTCACACAGTTCAGACTTCTTTCTGCCGCCTGAGTGGTATATCTCAAGCGCGCGCACAACGCGTTTTAAGTCGTTGGGGTGGAGTTTTTCAGCGGACTGAAGGTCGCACTCCTTTAAAAGTCCGTACAGGTACTCCTTCCCGCGTTCCTCTGCAAGATTAATAAATTTTTGCCTTACAGCCGGGTCGGCAGCCACGCCGCCGTAACTCAGATCAAACAGCAGGGAATTTATATAAAAGCCCGTTCCGCCGCATATTACAGGTATCTTACCATCGTTTACATAGCGCTCCACAATGGGCAGAGCCTCGTCTCTGTAATCGGAGACGCTGTACTCCGCGTCAGGTTCGGCAACATCTATCATATAATGCGGAACGCCTAGTTTTTCCTCCTCGGAAGGCTTGGCCGTGCCTATGTTCAGCCCTCTATATACGAGCTGCGAGTCTGCCGATATAACTGCGCTGGAAAGCGCCTTTGCACATTCAGCCGCGAGCGCCGTCTTACCGGTTGCGGTGGCGCCGCATATTACAAGCACCTGCGCCATCACACAATCCTTTTGAACATTTTTTCTATCTGCGACTTGGTAAGTTTTACCGCAACAGGTCTGCCGTGAGGACACTTCATACCCATATCGCCGTGCATAGCCTCGAGCAGCTCGTCAGCCTCCTGCCTTGTAAGCTCCATACCGCCCTTGACAGCGTGCTTGCAGGCCGCCATTGCTATTTTATCCTTGAGTATTTCCTCCATTTTAACGGCTTTAAGGCCGACAAGGTCGGAGAGAAGCTCGTCAAAGAAGGCCTTGAAGTCAAGGTCCTTCAAATCGACTGGAACTTCATTTATTCTGTACGAGTTAATTCCGAACGGCTCCAAATCAAAGCCCATTCCGCGGATAATCTCTATATTTTCGTCGATAAACGAGCTCTCCTCGGGGGAAAGCGAAAAAGTATAGGGCAAGAGCAGTCCCTGGCGGGGAACATTTCTGTCCGCAATCTCTGCCTTGAGCTTGTTATAAATAAGTCTTTCGTGCGCCGCGTGCTGGTCTATGATATATACGTCGCTGCCTATTTCGTACAGAAGATAGGTATTGAACAGATTGCCCTTGTAGGTGTATGAGCGGCAGATAAACTTTTCCTGCTCTGCCTTGTGCTTTTGTTCCAGCTCCTCAGCAGTAGGAGCAGACTGCATTTCAATCCCCGGAGCGCTCACACTCATTGTGTTACGCTTTTTGAGCGCGGAATAATAGGCGTAGACGGGATAATCCTTTTCTCTGTCGACAAATTCGGGTGCGGCATAGTCGTCGTAAGCTGTCTTTTCGCCGCGGTGCTTATCGGCGTTGAAACTGTCCTCCTCTTTAAAGAGCTTTTCGTCGGGCACAGAATAGTTTGGCTTTTCTGTTGCCGGCTGAGCATCTGCAGCAGTCTGACAGGGTTTCTCCGCGCCCGAAAGTCCTTTGGCGGGAGCTGTAGAACCCGGCTTTTCTACGGCCGCCTGACTTTGCAAAAAATCTAAAACTGAAACGCGCTTGCCGGAAAGGTTATCCGCGTCCTTTGTGGCAATATTTTCAGTCTTTGCCACAAATTCCGAACCGACAGTTTTAATCGGTTCAGGCATATCCGCAGCCATTCCCTGCGAAGGCATTGCAACCTGCTCGGCAGTCGACTTCACCTCGGGCAACCTTGCATAGTCTATAACAAAATCTGCGGCGCGCGCCGTACCGTCAAGCACGCCTGAAATTACCGAGTAAACCGCGCTGTATATCGCTCTGCCGTCCGTAAAGCGCACATCCGACTTGTTGGGATGCACATTGACATCAACCATGTCGTGCGGGACATCCACAAAAAGCACGTAAAACGGGTACTGCCTCTTCATTGCGTAGCTCGCGTAGGCGTTTGTTATCGCCGAAGAAATTATGCCGTTTACTATATACCTGCCGTTTAAAAACAGGCTCTGGTAACTCTTGTTGGGTTTAAAAAAGTTCTGGTTGCCTATAAAGCCATGTATCTTAATGCCGTTTTTTTCGGCTTTAAGCTTAAAGCACTCGGAAATAACCTTTGCACCGTAGACCTGAGCCACCGCCTCGTCAAGACCGTTGCCGAAGGACTGAAGCTTGAGTTTGCCGTCGCAAAAATATCTGAACGAAACGTCGGGATTTCCCAGAATGTAACGCGAAACGAAGTTGCGTATATCGCTCTCCTCCGCCTTTTCCGATTTTAAAAATTTGGCGCGTACGGGGGTATTGTAGAAGAGGTCGTGCACGGCAACCTCTGTGCCACAGTCGAGAGCGGCAGGCTCAACCTTGCCTATGTAGCCGTCTTCACTAACCACTCGGCAGGCCTGATTGCCCTTTGTGGCGGAGGTTATCTCCGTGCGCGAAATCGAGGAGATACTCGCAAGCGCCTCGCCGCGGAAACCGAGCGTAGTAATCTCGTCGAGGTCGTCCACGCTTGCAACCTTGCTCGTGGCGTGCGGAATAAAGGCCTTGCGCATATCGTCAGACTCTATGCCGCATCCGTTGTCGCACACTTTAATAAGCTGCCTTCCGCCATTTTCGATATACACAGATATTTCATTTGCTCCTGCATCGAGCGAGTTTTCTATAAGCTCCTTTACGGCGGAGTACGGCCGTTCTATAACCTCGCCCGCAGCAATTCTGTTGTAAATATCCTTTGTGAGTATATTTATCTTGCCCATTTTACTTCACCTTTTCAACGAGATCGGAGAGCAGAAGGAAGGCCTGCATAGGCGAAAGCGTATTCATATCCGTTTCCTTAAGGATTGTTTCCACCTCTGAATAATGCTTCTCCTCGGGCTGCTCCTCTTCACTCTCTTTAAGGATTACACCCTCGCTCCGCTCAACGGCCTTTAAAATCTGCTTTGCCCTCTGCGTAACCTCCTTTGGTACGCCTGCAAGCGCGGCAACCTCTATACCAAAGCTGCGGTTTGCGCCGCCGCGCATTATCTTGCGCAGAAAGACTATGCTGCCGTTGACTTCCTTTACGGCTATTTTATAGTTCTTTATACCCTCTATCCTGTTTTCAAGCTCTGTAAGCTCGTGATAGTGAGTGGCAAACATCGTTTTGGCACCGATTCGCTGCGTTATGTCCTCAATCACCGCCCAGGCAATGCTCAGACCGTCGTATGTACTCGTTCCTCTGCCTACCTCGTCGAGAATGAGCAGGCTATGCCTAGTCGCGTTGCGAAGAATAGCCGCCACCTCTATCATCTCAACCATAAACGTACTCTGGTCGAGAATGAGATTGTCGCTTGCGCCTACCCTGGTGAATATTCTGTCAGTCACGGGAATCTGCGCCGACTTTGCAGGCACAAAGCTGCCAATGTGCGCCATAACGGTGATAAGCGCGGTCTGGCGCATATATGTGCTCTTGCCCGCCATATTGGGGCCCGTAATAATCATTGTACGGTTTTCACCCTCGTCGAGCAGAACGTCGTTGGCAACAAAGCGCTCTTTTGAAATGCTCTCGACTACGGGATGCCTGCCCTCCTTGATTATGAGCGGACTATCCGAAGATACCATCTGCGGACGCACATATTTATTGCTCTTTGCCACTTGGGCAAAGGATACAAGCACGTCAAGGCGGGCGACCGCGGCAGAAAGTTTTTTAAGATTGTTTATATTTTTTGCCAGCTCCTCCTTAATATCGGCATAGAGCTGTGCCTCGAGTTTAAGCGCCGAGTCCTCGCTTGTAAGTATCTTTTCCTCAACCTCTTTAAGCTCGTCGGTGGTGTACCTTTCGGAGTTTGCAAGCGTCTGGCGGCGCTGGTAGGTTATGGGTACTTTATCCTTAAAGGACTTGGAAACTTCGATATAGTAACCGAATACGCGGTTATAGCCCACTTTGAGCGTGCGTATTCCCGTCACGTCGCGCTCACGCGTCTCTATGTTCTGCACCAGTGAACTGCCGTGGCTCTTTATATTCCTGAATTCGTCGAGCTGACTGTTATAACCCGCCTTTATATATCCGCCATCCTTTAAATTGACGGGCGTCTTTTCGTCCTCTATCGCCCTGTCTATGAGGTCGGCTACCGCGCTTAAATCTATCAGCCCCGCAGAAATATCCTTTAAAATGCGCGAGCTGAAGCCGGAGAGCTGGAATTTTATGTTCGGTATTACACTGAGAGAGCGCGAAAGCGCAAGGCAGTCACGCGGCATAATATTGTCGTTGGAGACTTTGCCCGAAAGCCTCTCTATATCCCTGATTTCAGAGAGCAGCTCTGAAAGAGAGAGCATTACGACGGGCGCGCCGAAAAGCTCCTCCACGCCGTCAAGTCTGTAATTGATTGCGTCTTTATCGACGAGCGGCGCAACGATACTGCCGTAAAGAAGGCGTGCGCCCATTCCCGTGCGCGTCTTGTCTAGCACACCGAGAAGAGAGCCGTATTTTTTGCCCTCTGACAGCGTCTTTACAAGCTCGAGATTGCGTATTGCGGCTGTATCAAGCTTCATGTAGCTGTCTGCAGAGACATATTTTATGCCGTCTATATTTCTGAGGGTGTGTTTCTGCGTATCATTTAAATATTCAATGAGCGAACCCGCCGCGCAGATTGCCGCTCTGTGTCCCTTTACGGAATACGCGTCCAGAGACTTGGCACCGAACTGCTCACAGAGAGCGCGTTCATCCGCGGCGTCGCCATATGCCCACTCGGGATATGAAGAAAATTTAGGCAGCGCCCCGCGCGAAACTTCGGGAAGATTGCGCGAGGTCATAAGGAATTCTTCGTTGCAGATAATCTCTTTAACGCCCAGACGGAGCATCTGAGAAATGACCTGCGACACGGCATTGCCGCCTGAAAAATCGGCAGCACAGAACTCGCCCGTGGTTATGTCTGCCCAGGCAATCGCGGCGTCTTCGCCGCTTAAATAAGCGCTGCAAACAAAGCTGGGAGTTTTTTCGTCGAGGTGCTTTTCGTCGGTGAGCGTGCCTGCGGTCACCACCCTTATCACATCGCGCGCAACCATACCCGTGGCCTGCGCGGGGTCTTCGAGCTGTTCGCAGATTGCCACCTTCTCACCCATCTCAACGAGCTTGGCAATGTATGCATCGGCCGCGTGATAGGGCACTCCGCACATCGGCGCGCGCTCTTCCAGCCCGCAATCTCTGCCCGTAAGGGTGAGGTCGAGCATCTTTGAAACTTTCACAGCGTCGTCGAAGAACATCTCGTAAAAGTCGCCCAGTCTGTAAAAAACTATGCAGTCCTTATATTTTTCTTTTATGCTGAGGTAGTGCCCCATCATCGGTGAAAGTGCCATAATTACCTTCGTAAAATTGCTGTTGTCATGCGGCCTTGCGCCGCGGAAAATTACTGTTCCTATACGGCGTTGCGCCGCGGAAAAATTACTTTTTCTGTACGGCATTGCGCCGCGGAAAAATTGCCGTTGTCACGCGCGGCCTATGCCGCGGAAAATTACTGTTCCTATACGGCGTTGCGCCGCGGAAAATTACTGTTGTGAGGCGCGACCTGGCCGCTGAAATAAGTTATATACTGAAATCAGACAAGCCTGCCCATAAGCGAAACACCGTTCGCCTCGTCCACCTTGAGGTTGACAAACTCGCCGATTACATTCTTTTCGCTCGCAAAATACCCCATTCGGCCGAATTCGTCCCTGCCGAGGTACAGTTCGCGCTTTTTATCATAGTCCTCGCAGAGTATCTCGCAGGTCTTGCCCACATAGCGCGCACTCTGTTCCCTCGTGAGTGAATTTACCAGGAAGACAAGCTCCATTATACGCTCCTTGCACACCTCTTCAGGCACCTGGTCGGGCATACGCGCGGCCACCGTGCCTTCACGCTTTGAATAGACGAAGGTGAACGCGGAGAAAAATCCCACCTGCTTTACAAGTTTTAAAGTATCTTTGAAATCTTCGTCCGTCTCACCCGGAAAACCCACTATAAGGTCGGTAGTGACGGCGCAGTCGGGCACATATTTTTTTAAAATCTCAATCTTTTTGAGGTAATCGGCGGATGTATATTTCCTGTTCATTGCCCTGAGTATTCTGTCTGAGCCGCTCTGCACGGGCAGATGCACACAGTTGCATATCTGAGGATACTCAGAAATTACCCTGGCAAGCTCTTCGGAAAAGTCCTTGGGATGGCTGGTCATAAAGCGCAGTCTGAACTTGCCGCCAATACCTGCTATCTCGCTTAAAAGCTTAGGAAACGATATGTCGTCAGAGCCGTTTGCGTATGAATTTACATTCTGCCCAAGCAAGGTCAGCTCCTTGTAGCCCTCGTTGATAAGCGAGCGCGCCTCGGCTATCACATTCTCCGAACGGCGGCTTCTCTCTCTGCCGCGCACATAAGGAACAATGCAGTAACTACAGAAGTTGTTGCAGCCGTAAGTTATGTTTATCCACGCGTTGGGATAGCTCGTCCTTAAAGGGTTTTCACCCTCTACAATCTCGCCCTCGCTCGGCTGAATTTCAATTACAGATTTCTTCCCGCTCTGCCTTTCAAGTATGTAGTCCTTGAGCTTATTGAGGTTGTGCGTACCAAAGATTACGTCTACATACGGAAATTTTTTGTGCAGGATATCGGCCTTGCCTATCTGCTGGGGCATACAGCCGCCGACCGCCACTATCATATCGCGGCGGGTAGCCTTGAGCTTTTTGAGCATGCCTATATTGCCATAGGCGTGATTTTCGGCATTTTCCCTTATGCAGCAGGTGTTAAAAACTACTATGTCCGCCCCTTCCATGTCGTCGCAGGCGGTATAACCGAGCTCAGAGAGCATGCCCGCAATCCTCTCAGAGTCGTGCACGTTCATCTGGCAACCGTAAGTAACAATGTGATAATGTTTGTCCATACATACAATTATATAATTTTAGAGAAGTTTTTTCAAATAAATTTGCAACAAATTCTTTATTTTATAGATACTATTTTAGATGAAGAAAGCATTTAAAGTAGTTCTTGTGCTGTCGGCGATAGCGCTGACGGCAGTAATAGCGGTTTTCGCCGCATATCTTGCCATAACAAAAGACGCAAAACTCGACGAAAGCAAGCTCACCGATTACGGAAGGTGCATAACAGTCTGCGACAAAGACGGCAAAGAGATAACAAACGCCTCGCTCTCCGCAAAACGAAAGAGCGTGCGCCTTGCCGACCTCAAAGACTACACCGTGAACGCCTTTATAGCCTCGGAGGACAGAATGTTCTATAAGCACAGCGGCCTCAACTACAAAAGAATGGTGAAGGCGCTGATTACAAACATAGGCTCGCGCTCGTTCAGGCAGGGGGCTTCAACCATAAGCCAGCAGCTCATAAAAAACACCCACCTTACGGGCGACAAGACCATTTCGCGCAAGCTTAAAGAGATAAAACTTACAAGGGCGCTTGAAAAAAAGTATTCCAAAGACGAAATTCTCGAGATGTACCTCAATACAATCTATTTCGGACACAACTGCTACGGTCTGGAGAGTGCGGCTCAGTTTTACTTCGGGACTACCGCAAACAACCTCGACCTCGCCGAGAGCGCCACGCTTGCAGGACTTCTGTCCTCACCGAACAACTACTCCCCTTTCAAAGACGGCGAAAAATGCCTTGAGCGCAGGAACATAGTTCTGGGCGCGATGAAAAATTGCGGTTTTATAGAAAAGAGCGAGTATGACGCGGCCGTAAAGAGCAGTCTTCCGCAGCAGGTGGGTCACCGCGCAGGAGGAAACTCCGACTACCTCTCTGCGGTATTTGAAGAGCTGGAGAACATTTTTCCTGCGGCAGACCTGGTAACCGAGGGATGTAAAATAATAACCTTTATGGACGCAAATCTGCAAAAAATTGTCGAGACAAAGACGGAAACGGACGCGGCCTGCATCGTCACATCTGTTGACGGGGGCGTAAAGGCCTACCGCTCCGACATAGGCAGGGCAAGGCGACAGCCCGGCTCCATAATAAAGCCGCTGCTTGTGTACGCACCCGCCATAGAGGAAAAACTTATTTCCCCCGCAACAAAGATAGCTGACGAGCCCATAAACTTCGGCGGGTATTGCCCTGAAAATCACGATAAAAAGTATCACGGATATATAACCGCTGAAGAGGCTCTCGCAAAGAGCTACAACATTCCAGCAGTAAAAACACTCAACAGTCTGACGATAGACAAGGCGGAAAAATATGCGCACAGACTTGGAATAAAGCTTGAAGACGAAGAAAAAAACCTCTCCCTTGCCCTCGGCGGAATGAAGTACGGCACTGATTTACAGAAACTTTGCGAAATGTACAGAGCATTCCCCCGCGGAGGCAACTACACCGCAACGCGCTTTATCAAAGAGATAAAACTGAATAACGGCAAAACTATCTACCGTTCGCAAAAGAGAGAGCAGGGTGCGTTCAGCCAGGGAACGGCCTCGCTGATAAACGGAATGCTGGAAAAATCCGTAGAATACGGCACGGCAAAAAAGCTTGCAGGGAAAAATTATGACCTGGCGGCAAAGACGGGTACCTGCGGAACGGAGAAGGGCAATACAGACGCCTACTGCATATGTTACACGGGCGAGGACTGCCTTGCCGTATGGCTGGGAAGCGCGGAGAACAAACCGCTCAATGTGACCGGCGGAAAAGACTGCACAAAATTTGCGTCGGATATTTTAAACGAGCTTTATAAAGACCACAACCCACTGCCACTCGAAAAGAACAAAGGAACAGATGACATATTAATAGACAGGGCGGAATATAACGACAAAGGAAGATTTGTGCTCGCCGAAGATATCGCCCCTAAAATAAGCACCAAGCAGATAAAGGTTCTGAGCGGAAACATTCCAAAAGAACGGTCTGCACGCTTCAGCTCACCAGAAATTAAAAAACCGACGATTTCTACCAAAAATGGCACAGTTTTTATTAAATTATGTCACGCAGAGTACTACGCATATAGCATAAAAAGAAAAAATGACACTAATGAAGAGATAATTTACGATGGTGTTTGGAAAGAATGTATCGAGGATAAAGTTGACAGCGGGAAATATATTTACACCGTAACCCCCTACTATCTGTATCAAGGCAGAAAATTTTACGGCAAAGAAGTTACTCTGCCTGCAATTAGCCTGGAAGGCAGCTTGTCACCACAGAGCGAAACACCAGATATCGCCAAAAGAGATTGGTTCAATGAATAGAAACAGTTCCCCTACCCCCAGTTTCAGATTTTTGAATAAATTTTAGCAAATAAGTTTGACATAATTTAATTTGCTTTATTTAAACAGCCTTCCCATACTGAATGGTTATTTGCAAACTGATTTATGTTTATTTTTTCTTATCACTACTTTCGTTCAACGTGAAACATTCTCCATAAATTGCTGAAATAGAGATATATTTTACCTGCGCCAGACAGTTTTTGTGAAACAATTTAACTTGGTTTAAATGCTGCCTTAAAGCACTTATCTTCTTACTGCAATATCCGTCAGAAAATTTTGCTTGCGATTTAAGTTTTTAAAAAGAATTATTTACCTGCGCTTTTTTAAAAACTTATTTACTCCAGTTTTTTCAATAAAACTGTAATGCAAAATCAGAGTTCAATAAAATCATTGTTAAATTTTTTTATAAAAAAATGCGCCGACAAGGCGCATTTTTACTTTGATAAAATTCAATTTTACTTTGACTAAACTCTTACTCTTAATCTCTCAGCTGAGTTATCTTGATTTTTCAATATTTTAATCGGCTGTGCTCAAATTTTTATATTACACAACGCGAGCCAGCCTTGAAATTTTCAAACCTGCTGAAGTGTCAATTTCCGCCAGCCTATAAAAAATTACTGCTTTATGTGTAAACACCTGCCGCTGACTAAGCTGTTCAGCTGTTTTCAAAGGGCATGGCATTAAACAAACATTTGTTTTGTTAATATCATTTTGTTTTGTCAATATTCTTTTACTTCAAGCGTGGCAAATGCAGAGTCGAGCAACCTCTCTATATCGAGTTTAGCCTCCTCGGCAATAACATCTTCAAGCTTGGGCTTGATTATGGGGTAGTCGGGCAAAAATACCGTGCAACAATCTTCGTAAGGTCTGATTGAAACGTCGTATGCGCCCATTGCCCTGCTTCTTTCAATGATTTCGTTCTTGTCAAATCCGCAGAGCGGGCGCAGAACGGGCAAGCTCTCTATTACGCTGTTAGACGAAGTCATACCCTCGATTGTCTGGCTTGCAACCTGGCCGAGGCTTTCACCCGTGATTATGCACTGGTCGCCGTCCTTCTTTGCCAATCTTTCGGCAAGGCGCATCATAAAGCGGCGCAGAATTGTTACCATATACGCTCCGTTGCAGTGTTTGTGTATCTCTTCCTGGATTTCCTTAACAGAGATTATGGAAAGTCTTATTCCGCAGGTGTATTCAGAAAGTATTTGCGCAAGGTCGATCACCTTCTGCCTTGCCTGCATGTTGGTATACGGGTAACTGTGGAAATGCAGGCAGTCGACCTTCATTCCGCGCTTTGCAATCATATGGCCCGCCACAGGGCTGTCTATACCGCCCGAAAGAAGCAGCAGACCGCGCCCCGCAGTACCAACCGGCATACCGTCGGCACACTTTATAAACTTATTGAATACAAGCGTTTTACCGTTTTCGCGCACATCGATATTTATAACAAACTCGGGTTCGTGCACGTCAACTTTTAAATTTTTATTGTAGTCGAGCAGCCTTCCGCCTATTGCCGCACTTATCTGCGGCGATTTGAGCGGAAATTTTTTATCTGCACGATGCGTTTCAACCTTGAAAGAGCCGAATTTATCGCTGACCTCGCACGCCGCGGCAAATATCTCGTCCATATCGGAATTGACCTGATAGCCCACGCTCAAGGAGTGCATACCAAAGACCTTGGTAAGCTTTTTTACAATTTTATCAACTTCTCCGTCGTCAAATTTCTCAACGAGATACCTTCCGCTCTGTCTGCGGATTTCATGGCGGATACCCTTAAGCGACTTTTCCATATTCGCGGCAAAGGCGCGCTCGAAATATCCGCGGTTTTTACCCTTTAAATGTATCTCCGCATAGCGGATTATAATTACCTTTTCCATAGTTTACTTCATCATTTCTCTGTCTGCGCGCACAATTCTGTTCAGAATTGAGGCAGCTTGGGTAGCCTCTTCAAGAGTTGTATTGCGGCAAAAACTCAGTCTTAAAACGCCGTCGGCAAGGCTGTTTTCCACTCCACACGCAAGAATAACGCGCGAATAGCGCTTTGCCGAGTTTGATGAACAGGCCGAGCCCGTGCCTATAATCAGTCCCTCGTCGTCGCACATATGCAAAATCGTTTCGCCGCGCACACCCTCTGCAATAACGGTGAGAATGTACGGCGAGCCGTTTTCCGGCGAGAGCTTTCTGAACAAATCTTTATCGAGCAATTCCCAGAGCTTATTATTTACCGCGCGTATCTTTTTATAATTTTCGGCAATACCTGCATAGGATTTTTTTGCGGCAAGCTCCAGCATTTTTATGCCGAATACATTTTCCGTGCCGCTCCTGAGTCCGCGCTCCTGCCCGCCGCCCCAGATATAGGGCGAAATTACCAGCTTTTTCCTCTTTATGAGTGCACCCGTACCCTTGCAGGCACCGAATTTATGCGCGCTCAAAGAGTACATATCTATATCCTTTGAAAGTCTGAACGGAATTTTTGCATAGGCCTGAACGCCGTCCGAATGAAAGAGAGCACGCGGATTTTTTGCCTTTACTGCCGCCGCTATCGCGTTTATATCGTTGATTGCACCCGTTTCGTTGTTGATGTGAATTAACGAAACGAGCGAAGTTTTATCGTCGACAAGCCTGAGCAGTTCTTCAACGTCTACGCTGCCGTCAGCTTTAAGGGGCGCAAAGCGCGCCTCAACGCCCCTTCTGCCCGCTTCAAGCACGGTTGCATATACCGCGGCATGCTCGCCTGCCGTCGTGACTATGTTACCGCGCCTTCCGCCGCAGAATATCGCCTGGTTATCGGCTTCCGTTCCGCAGGATGTCACTATAAGTTCATATTCGTCCTCGTCGGCTATATTGGAGAGTATGCTTTTGCGTGCCTCTTCAAGCTCTATATGCAAATTATATCCTTCCGCATAGAGTGCGGAAGGATTAAAAAATTTTTCTTTAAGGTATTGCGCGGCGACTTCAAGGCAACTTTCGTCAGGCTTTGTAGTCGCCGCATTGTCTAAATATATCATTATATCTCTATTACGCCTTCAAACGATTGTTTAACGCTGCCTTCCAGCACAAGGCTGCCGTCTTCGAGATGCCTTACGAACAGGTCGCCGCCGCGGAGTTTTACCGTTATGACGTTGCAGTTCTGGCACATACCCAGCTCTACCGCCGCTGCCGTAACAGCTGCAGCCGCCGTGCCGCAGGCCATCATTTCACCGTTCACCCTGTCCCATACGCGGAGCTTGAGCGTAAGGTCGTTGACCACGCGCACGCACTCGATATATGTTATTCCGGGGAACTGTCCGGAAGAGATTACGGCCTGGCCGAGGCCTTCCATGTCCACGTCGTCCACCTTGTCGCAGAAGATTGTGCAGTGCTTGTTTCCGACGTCCACAAGAAGAGCATCGTAAATCGTGCCGCAGTACTCCTTTAATTCAGCATAGAGCTTGCCTTCGGGATTTACCTTTTTGCACTCCGCCTTGCCGAGGTTTACCGAAACAGAGCTTGCCACGCCGTTGAATGAAACAACTGCAAGCGTTTTTACTCCTGCACAAGTTTCAACGGTCATTTTGTCGGAATTTACTATGTGCTTATCGAACACATACTTGGCAACGCACCTTAAAGGATTGGCGGCCAGTCCAGCCTCGCTGCCATCGCGGTTGAACACCCTCATCTTGCAGTCGGCAATGTCAGACTTTTCAATCATTACAATGCCGTCGCTGCCTATGCCGTTATGTCTGTCAGAGAAGTTGATGGCCAGCGATTCGGGGCAGGTTATCTTATTATCAAAGTTGTTGAAGAATATATAGTCATTGCCGCAGCTGTGCATCTTGCAGAATGTCAGCTTGAGCTTTTGCTTACGCAGGTGGTTGATGTCCACAAGTTCGGTGTTGAACTGGGTGTACCTGCCCGCAATGCAGTCTGCAAGCGCGTTAGTCGTGTCGAGCGAGGTGAGCACTGTTATGCCGAGCAGTATTGCATGGTGATGAAGCGAAATATAGCTGGATATAGACTCCATATCCGTCTTGCCGGTATAAACTACGTAGTCAATCTTGCCTGCGTCCATAAGCTTGAATATATCGTCGTTGGTAGAAAGCCTTGCAACTTCCGTGCAATCTATACCCAGGCTGCGTATTACCTTTGCCGTGCCCTTTGTTGCATAGAACGTCAGGCCGAGGTCGGCAAACTTTTTGACTATATTTACAATTTCGTACTTATCCTGGTCATTTATGGTGAAGTAAATGCCCGAAGGATGCTGCTTTGTGGGGTGCTTCATATTGAAGCCCGCAGATACGAGCCCCTTGAAGAGCGCCTCCTCTATCGTCTTGCCTATGCCGAGCACTTCGCCCGTAGACTTCATTTCGGGTCCAAGCTGAGAGTTGACGTCGTTGAGCTTTTCAAACGAGAACACGGGAACTTTTACTGCAACGTAGGGCGAGTTGGGATAAAGTCCCGTGCCGTAGCCCAGGCGCTTCAGCTTCGCTCCCACCAGAATTTTCGTTGCAAGCTCTACCATGGGCACGCCCGTCACCTTGGAGATGTACGGTATTGTACGCGACGCCCTGGGATTTACCTCTATTACGTAGAGCTCGTTATGGTAGATTAAGTACTGAATGTTTATCAGACCCTTTGTCTTCAAAGAGAGCGCAAGCTCAACCGAGATGTCTACCACCTTTTTGAGCATGGCGTCGCTTAAGTTATAAGGGGGATATACGGCAATGGAGTCGCCGCTGTGTACGCCTGCGCGCTCGATATGCTGCATTATGCCGGGTATAAGCACGTCGACGCCGTCTGAAATGGCGTCCACTTCAAGCTCGGTGCCCATCAGGTACTTATCGCAGAGAACGGGGTTTTCTATCTTCTGCGAAAGAATGACGTCCATATACCTCTCTATATCGTTCTGCGTGAAGGCTATGGTCATATTCTGGCCGCCTATGACGTATGAGGGGCGCAGAAGCACGGGGTAGCCGAGAGTTTCAGCTGCGGATACGGCCTCTTCCTTGGTCATTACAGTAAGACCCTTCGGGCGGGCAATCGAGAATTTTTCGAGCAGCTCGTCGAACCTCTCCCTGTCCTCGGCGAGGTCAACGCTGTCGGCAGACGTGCCGAGTATGCGCACTCCCTTCTTGTCGAGATAGCCGCACAACTTTATAGCCGTCTGGCCGCCGAATGTGATAACTACACCGTAGGGCTTTTCCACGTCTATAACGCTCTGCACGTCTTCGGGGGTGAGAGCCTCGAAATACAGTCTGTCAGCAGTATCGAAGTCGGTGGAAACGGTCTCGGGGTTGTTGTTTATTATTATAACTTCGTAGCCGAGCTCCTTCAAAGTCCATACGCAATGAACGGAGGAATAGTCGAACTCTATGCCCTGGCCTATTCTTATGGGGCCTGAACCTATAACTATTACCCTGCGCTTTTTGCTGCGCTTTACAAAGGGCTTTGCCTCGTCGTGCTCGAGCTCATCATAGGTCGAGTAGAAATAGGGCGTCTGCGCGGCAAACTCCGCACCGCAAGTATCTACCATCTTGAACACGGCGTCGCGGTGCATGGGCAGTTTGTTGCCGGAAATCTTTTCAAGCTCCTTGTCGGGATAGCCCATCTTTTTGCCCTGCATATACTGTGCGCGGGTCATGGGTTTGCCTGCAATTTCACCCTCGAAATCTGCAAGGTTTTTAAGCTTTTCAAGGAACCACTTATCTATCTTGGTTATGTTGTGTATTTCGTCTATCGAGAAACCGCGCTTTATGGCACTGAATACCACAAACAGCCTTTCGTCGGTAAGCTCGTGTAATTTTTCGTGAATTTCGTCGTCAGAAAGCTCCATCATTTTGGGCATGTTGAGCGTTCCGAGCGAAATTTCCGCACCGCGCACCGCCTTCATTATGGCCATCTCGAACGAAGTGCCTATTGCCATAACTTCGCCCGTGGCCTTCATGCGGGTACCGAGCGTACGCTTTGCATAGAGGAATTTATCGAACGGCCACTTGGGCAGCTTTACAACGACGTAGTCGAGCGTGGGCTCGAAGCAGGCATAGGTCTTGCCGGTGACATCGTTTTTGATTTCGTCGAGGGTATAGCCGAGCGCTATCTTTGTAGCCACCTTGGCTATGGGGTAGCCCGTTGCCTTTGAGGCGAGCGCCGAAGAGCGCGATACACGGGGATTTACCTCTATTACCGAGTATTCAAAGGAATCGGGGTTGAGGGCGAACTGGCAGTTGCAGCCTCCCTCTATGCCCAGCTCTGTGATTATGTTGAGCGAGGCGGTACGCAGCATCTGATACTCCTTATCGGAGAGGGTGACTGCGGGCGCAATTACTATCGAGTCGCCCGTGTGTATTCCGACGGGGTCGAAGTTTTCCATTGAGCAGACGGTGAGCACGTTGCCCGCGCCGTCGCGCAGAACTTCAAACTCAATCTCCTTCCAGCCGCCGATGTACTTTTCAATCAGCACCTGAGTTATAGGCGAGAGCATAAGTCCGTTGTGCGCAATAATTTTGAGCTCTTCTTCGTCATGGGCAACGCCGCCGCCCGCGCCGCCGAGCGTGTATGCAGGGCGCACGATTACGGGATAGCCGCCTATTTTTTCGGCAACGGCAAGGCATTCCTCAACGGTATATGCTATATCGGAGGGAACGACAGGCTGGTTTATCTTCTGCATCGTCTCCTTGAAGAGCTCCCTGTCCTCCGCCCTGTCTATGGCGCTGAGGTTTACGCCTATGAGCTTTACGCCCCACTCGTCCAGAAAGCCCTCTTTTGCGAGCTTGCAGCCGAGCGTAAGACCTGTCTGTCCGCCGAGAGAGGCGAGCAGGCTGTCGGGACGTTCCTTTATAATTATTCTCTTTAAAGTATCTATGGTGAGCGGCTCGAGATAGATTTCGTCTGCGAGCGCCTTATCCGTCATTATCGTTGCGGGGTTAGAGTTGCAGAGCACGACGTCAAGACCTGCGTCCTTGAGGACGCGGCAGGCCTGCGCGCCTGCGTAGTCGAATTCGGCCGCCTGGCCTATGACGATGGGGCCCGAACCTATAACGAGTACTTTTTTAATATCCTCTCTCTTAGGCATGGTACTTGCCCTCCTTTATGTTGAGTATAAATTTATCGAACAGGAAGGAAGCGTCGAGCGGTCCGCCGCATGCTTCGGGGTGGAACTGAACGGTGTAGGCGTTGAGCTCGGGGTATTCAAATCCCTCGCAGGTGCCGTCGTTGGCGTTTATGAAGCTGAGCTTGCCGCCCTCCACGCTGGATGAGATAACCTCGTAGCCGTGGTTCTGGCTGGAGATGTATACCCTGCCGGTATCAAGATTTTTTACCGGCTGATTTGAGCCTCTGTGTCCGTACTTCATCTTCTTGGTCTTGCCGCCCATTGCAAGCGCAAAGAGCTGATGCCCGAGGCATATCCCGAAGATTGGAAGCTTGCCCGCAAGTTTGCGTATGTTGGAAATTATCTCCACATTTTCAGAAGGGTCGCCGGGGCCGTTCGTAAGCATAAGACCCTGCGGCTCAAGCGCAAGAATTTGTTCGGCGGTATAGTAAGAGGGCACTTTCATGCAATAGCAGCCGCGCTTTGCAAGCTCGCGCATTATGTTGCGCTTTGCGCCGAAGTCCCAGACGGCAACTTTTATGCCGTTCGGGTCGCCGAGGTACTCAACTTCGCTGCAGGTAACCGACTTTACCGCGTCTTTGATGTAGTACGAATTTACCTGCGAAAAATCTTTTAAAGGCCGCTTTGTGATTGCGGCATTCATTACGCCCGTCTCCCTCACAATTTTAGTGAGCTCGCGCGTGTCGATGCCGTAGATTGCGGGTATGCCCTTTCTCTTGAGGTACTCCTCGATAGTGCCCTCGCACCTGAAGTTAGAGGGTTTATCGCACTTTTCCCTTACGATATAGGCCGTGACCCACGGCTTCTTGCTCTCAGTATCGGCCTCTATCATTCCGTAGTTGCCTATGAGCGGGAAGGTCTGGGTGACTATCTGCCCGTAATAGCTGGGATCGGTGAGCGTCTCTATATAGCCCGTCATGCCCGTCGTGAATACAAGCTCGCCCACGACTTCCTTTTCTGCGCCGAAGGAATAACCTGTAAACTGTTTTCCGTTCTGCAACGTCAAATAAACCTTGTTGTTTTTCATTTATCCTTCCTTTCTGTGGTTAAATAATCGTATGTAAAGTTAAATGATTTGCTTTTATCTCATCAGCTTGACCATTACGGCCTTCTGTGCGTGCAGCCTGTTCTCCGCCTCGTCGAAGATTTCGTTAGCGTGAGCTTCAAACACGCCGTCGGTAATCTCTTCGCCGCGGTGAGCGGGCAGGCAGTGCATCACCATTACGTCCTCTTTGGCCTTTTTGATGTTCTTTTCGTTTATCTGGAAGCCCTTGAAAACGGCCTCTCTCTTCTGCTTCTCGCCTTCCTGACCCATAGACGCCCATACGTCCGTGTAGAGTACGTCCGCGCCCTCTATGGCAGAATTTACGTCTGAAGTTATGGTAAGAAGTCCGCTCTCCTTTCCCCACTTGACAAGTTCGGCGTCCGGCTCGTAACCTTCGGGGCAGGCAACGGTGAAGTTCATTCCCATCTTTACAGCGCCCACGATAAGGCTGTTCGCCATATTGTTGCCGTCGCCTATGAACGCCATCTTAAGTCCCTTGAAAGTACCCTTGTACTCCCTTATGGCCATAAGGTCGGCAAGCACCTGGCAGGGATGGCAGTAGTCGGTAAGTCCGTTGATTACAGGGATAGTGCCGTATTTTGCAAGGTCTTCCACCTCCTGCTGGGCGAAAGTCCTTATCATTATGCCGTCGAGATAGCGTGAAAGTACGCGCGCCGTGTCCTGCACGGGCTCGCCCCTGCCTATCTGAAGGTCGTGGCTGGACAAAAAGAGCGCATATCCGCCCAGTTCGTACATGCCAGCCTCGAACGATACCCTCGTGCGGGTAGAAGCCTTCTGGAATATCATGCCGAGCTTTTTGCCCTTGAGATATTCCTTCTGAATACCATTGTTGCGTTCAAATTTAAGCTGGTCGGCGAGATTTAATATAGAGAGTATCTCTTCCCTCGAAAGGTCGCCGAGTTTCAATAAATGTTTCATCCTCTTATCACCTCGTTTAAAATTTTGAGTGCAAAGTCTATTTCGTCTTTGCTTATGGTAAGGGGCGGCAGCAGACGCACGCGGGAGTGTGCGGTAAGCACAAGCAACCCCCTCTTTACACATTCTGCGGCAATTTCCGCTGCGGGCTTTGCCGTCTTTATGCCTATCATAAGGCCAAGTCCTGAAACCTCTTCCACGCCCTCAATCTCCTTGAGGCGGGCAGTGAAATATTCGCCCTTTTCGCGCACTTTTTCAAGCAGCTCTTTGTCTATGCGCGAAAGTATGTTTATCGCGCCTGCGCACACAACCGGGTTTCCGCCGAATGTAGAGCCGTGGTCGCCGTAGCCGAACACGCCCGCACATTTTTCAAACATCATGCATGCGCCTATGGGAAGGCCGCCGCCAAGTCCCTTTGCCGTCGTCACGATGTCGGGGCGCAGTCCGTAATTTTCATAGGAATAAAGCCTGCCGGTGCGGCCGTTGCCCGTCTGAACTTCGTCGCAAATAAGAAGTATGTCCCTCTCCTTGCACAGCTTTTCTACTGCCTTCAGAAAGTCGCCGCCGAGCACGTTCACGCCGCTCTCGCCCTGAATGCACTCCACCATTACCGCGCAGGTATTTTCATTCATGCAGCTCTCTACGCTTGCCGCGTCGGCGTCTGCATACACAAAACCTGCGGGGAACGGACCGTAGTATTTATGAAAACCATCCTGGCCCGTGGCAGCGAGCGTTGCGAGCGTTCTGCCGTGGAAGGAATTTTTAAGCGTTATAATCTCCTTTCTCGAAGGTCCGTAATTTATTTCGCCGTACTTGCGCGCAGCCTTTATTGCGCACTCGTTGGCCTCCGCGCCGCTGTTGCCGAAGAACACCTTTTTTGCGCCCGTCCTGCCACAGAGCAGCTTTGCAAGGTCGGCCGCGGGTTCGGTGTAGTAGAGATTGCTGGTGTGCTGAACTTTGTTGAGCTGCGCAATCACCGCCTTTTTCCACTCTTCGTCGTTTACGCCGAACACGTCCACGCCTATACCGCTGCCGCAGTCTATGTACTCCTTTCCGTCAAAATCGTACAGCCTGCATCCCTTGCCGTCTTTAAAAGCGACGGGAAAACGCGAGTATGTATTTGCTATATATTTTTTATCTTCCTCTATGATGAATTTTCCGTCCATCTTACTCTCCCTGGCGCCGCCCGCTTACAAAATTGCGGCGCACCGCCGATACAATAACCTGAATTTACTGCAAGATACCGGGATTTTACTGCCCGATACTAAAATAAAGACTGATTTAAAGCAATAAATCAGTCAACTGTAAAACATGGTGCCGCTGCCTTCTTCAGACAATATCTCCACCAAAATGGAATGGTAAACCCTTCCGTCGGTTATGAACACCTTGTTCACTCCGCGGCGGATGGCCTCTTTGCAGCATTCAATTTTAGGAATCATTCCGCCCGATATGATGCCCTGCTTTACAAGCGCGGGAATATCGGAAACGTAAACTTTTTTAATCAGACTTTCGGGGTCGTCCTTATTCTCCATAAGGCCCTTAATGTCGGTCATTAAAATGAGGCTCTCTGCGCCAATCGCACCAGCTATGGCTGCGGCGGCCGTATCTGCGTTGACGTTGTACACGTTGCCTTCGCCGTCGAAACCTATGGGCGCAATTACGGGAACATAGCCGATGCTGAGAACGTCTTTTATGATGTCGGCATTGACATTTACTATTTTTCCGACGAAACCGAGGTCATCAGAGAGCTTTTCGCACCTGAGCATATGCCCGTCTTCGCCGCAAAGGCCGATGGCCTTGCCGCCTGCCGAACACAACATATCCACGAGCGACTTGTTGACTTTGCCCGCAAGCGCCATGCGCGCTATCTCGGCCGTGTCTTTATCGGTATAACGCAGGCCGTTGACAAATTTGGGAACAATGCCCATCTTCTTGGAAATATCGGAAATATCCGGCCCGCCGCCGTGAACTATCACAACAAAAATGCCGAGCGCGTTCAACACGGCAACGTCGTTCATTACCGAAGCTTTAAGTTTTTCGTCGGTCATGGCGTTGCCGCCATATTTTATGACTATAATTTTGTTATAGTATTTTTTGATGTACGGCAGAGCCTCTATCAAAAACTCGGCCTGTTCCTGTTTGTCCATCAACAACCCCGATTGTGCAGAGCTATTTGCTCCGATTGGTCTTTATTAAGTGACGCGCGGCTGCAAAGTATAGCTGTTGGCAGCTCTCCGCGGTGTATTTTTTGTAATTTATTGCGCTCCGACTTTTTATCAGGTGCGGTAGTCGCCGTTTATTTTGACGTAATCGTATGTAAGGTCGCAACCCCATGCAGAGGCTTTATATCTGCCCGAATTGAGACAAATGTTTATCTGTATTTCGTCGCAGGAAAGCACTTTTTTTGCAAAATCCTCGTCGAAGGGAACGCCCCTGCCGTCCTTGCACACAGGCAGTACGCCCGCTGCGGAGGTAAAATCTACATCTATTTTATCGGGGTCAATCTGCTCGCCCGAATAGCCCGCAGCACACAGCACCCTTCCCCAGTTTGCGTCCGCGCCGAACATTGCCGCCTTTACAAGCGAAGATTTAATCACGGCCTTGGCAACATTTTTTGCCGCCTTCTGCGACTTTGCTCCCTTTACGTTGCACTCCAAAAGTTTGGTAGCGCCCTCGCCGTCCTTGGCTATCATGCGCGAAAGCTTTACCGTGCAGTAGTGCAAAGCGCGCTTGAAGGCGTTAAAATCGGCGCCTGCGGCAGAGATTTGCTCGTTGCCGGCAAGGCCGTTGCAGAGTATGCAGCAGGTATCGTTGGTCGACTGGTCGCCGTCTATGCTGACCATATTGAAGGAAGTTTTAACATCGTCTGAGAGCGCCTTCTGAAGCATATCGTGCCCGATGCTGACATCCGAAGTTATAAAGATAAGCGTCGTGGCCATATTGGGGCAAATCATGCCCACACCCTTGGCCATAGCACCCATTCTGCACGTCTTGCCGCCGACAGAAAATTCAACGGCAACGGTCTTGGGTACGGTATCGGTGGTCATTATGGCCTCTGCAGCCGAAAGACCGCCCTCTGCGCTGATTGACGAGTAGAGCTCGTCCATTGCGCTCTCCATGGGAGTTATATCGAGGGGCTGACCTATAACGCCGGTAGATGCAACCAGAACATTGCCAGCAGGTATTCCGCTGACCTTTGTTACAAGCTCACACATCTTTTCCGCCACTTCTTCGCCGCCAGCATTGCAGGTGTTGGCGTTTCCGCTGTTGCAGATTACCGCCTGAGCAATACCGTCCTGAAGATTGCGCTTTGAAACGACTACGGGTGCGCCCTTTACAATATTCTGCGTAAAAACGCCCGCTGCAACGCAGGGTACGCTGCTGACTATCAGAGCGACATCTTTTTTAACCTTATTTTTCCTTAAGCCGCAGTGTATACCGCCCGCCTTGAACCCTGTGGGAGCGCAGACACCGCCATCTATTTCCTGTAAAAAACTCATAAATACCTTTTATCGGCTGAAGACGGGACGTATACTCAAAATGTTTCTTAAACGATTATACTCCAAAAATCACCGTCCGTCAACCGAACTTTTATATACTACAAAAGATTTTAAATATCAGTAATTTATAAAACATTTAAAATGAATGTAACTTGTCTGAAAAAAGGCACTTTCTAACTTTGCAATACGCAAAAACTGGCTGCTTG